>Ga0169931_10011806_pt1 | contig 12221 bp, 8 predicted proteins | sample Kivu_15m_20L_FD_129675 | JGI IMG/M metagenome (GOLD analysis project Ga0169931, IMG submission 129675) | Freshwater microbial communities from Lake Kivu, Western Province, Rwanda to study Microbial Dark Matter (Phase II) - Kivu_15m_20L... | ecosystem: Environmental > Aquatic > Freshwater > Lake ...
CACCATGTAATTGATGAGTGCTTAGATGGCAAGGGAAAAGTCACAGTCTTAGCTCTTTTTGGTAAGGAGTATCAGGCGGTAATTGATAATTGGGATGCAGAAAATGATTTGGCATCCATCGCTTCCGCCCTTGAGGTAACTCCGCTAAAACTTTCCGAATATGAGCCATATGCAGGATATTGGGTAGCAGCAATTGGAAGTGCTGATGGTTATGAAGGCTCTGTTGCTTTTGGTAATGTTTTAAATGGCACAAAGTTAGAGATTCTTATTACTGCACCCTTATCTCGTGGTAATAGTGGTGGCCCACTTGTTGATAATGAGGGAAATGTGGTTGGTACAAATACCTTTGGCCAAATTGAAGAGCAATACAATGGAGCAATGTCTTTAAATGCACTATGCGTGAAGATTATGGAGTGTGATGGGGATGTGTTTTGGAAGGCGGGGGAATAACAAATTAAATTCTTGAAATCCAAAGATACTGAGCTAAATAGCTTAAAAAACCACCTGTTCTATCTACTGCAAACAGATTTTCAAAATCAAAATACGCTGTCATATAATATGACAGGCTTATGGCAAAGTTATTCAAATTTGTTTCTAACAGTCGATAAAGTTCGAATACAACTATAAAATGAAATCATGGAACTAACTAATTATTCAGTAAAATTAGAAGAAATAGCGAATCAAAAATTTGCTGGGGATAAGTCGAAAATAATAGACACTTTTAATCGAAAAAATATCACTAATATTCTTCATTTTACACACATAACCAATTTAGTCTCCATACTTTCAGAGGGATTAAAGAGTATTTATGACCTAAAGAAAGAAGAAATACCACACCACATAACGGATGTGCAAAGGCTCGATGAGATTTATCAAGGTGTATGTTGCTCAATGGCTTCTCCAAATGTATGGATGTTGAATAACAAGACTGGATTGGAAATAAAGAATTACGCAATACTTGAGATAAGCGAAAATACTTTACTGCTTCAACACTTTGCAGCTTTTCCAGGAAACTCAGCTAGAACTGATTTAAAAAAAGACGCGGAACAAAGTCCCGAGAAATATGTTGGAAGCTTAGGTTTAAGTCGGATGTTTCTTAATGAGTCATTACGCAGTCAGGAAGCGATACTAAAACATGTTCCAACAGATTTACAATCTGAGCTAATTTTTTTTAACAAAATTAATCCGGACAGGATCAGAAAAATACATTTTCCAGGACCCATGATCAAATCATTTGTAGATATATATAATAAGATTTACAAAGATTATGCACATTTAGATATCGAATTTGAATGTGAACATAATTATTTCTATAAGAAGGATATAAATCAAAAATTTGATGGCAGAAGATTTAGCTTAAGTTGGGATGATATTTAATGGCGAGTAGAATTATATTTTTACCAAATTTCAATTCGGATGGTGAGTTGTTTTCAGAGAGATTAGTTACTTTTGATTGGGTACCAGGAATAGCAATTAGCCAAGCAAAAAAGTCAATTAGGAATTTACACGAAGCAGCAGTACAGCAAATTGGATCGACTAGAATTCTTGAAATATCAACAAGATCAGAAGTAATATTGGGAATTTCGCTTAGTGCATTTAATTTGCCGTTTGAAGGCAGGAATTATTCTGTGGAATCTACTTATCAAGCATCTAAAGTTTTTGAAAAAGGGGGCCCATATTTAGATTTGCTCAATTCTAATTCGACTGATGCTAAGACTGACAGTCGGCTTAAGAACTCTGGATTACTATTAGGTTTTCGGTTCGAGGGCGAAGATTTCCCAGTTACAAAGGCCCCTAATTTTTATGACTATTTATATATTAGGAGTTTACTTGCTTTTCCAAATCGATATTCACTGACCGAATATGATGGTTTTACTGACATAGTTTTTAGTCAAACATCGTTAATTTATAAAAAAGGAAAAGCCTATAACTGCCAAGCCAGGTCTGCTGCTATTTTTTTGACTCTAAATTCGAGATGCAGGGAAGAGAACATGATTGATAAATTGCGAGAATTAATGGGTAAACAATCCATGGATGTATCTCAGCTTGATTTATTTTAATTTATGATCGATAAATATATCTATTGGGCTCAGGGGCAGCAAATCGTGGTCCTAGCCGCCTGGCGTCTGAAAATCAGACAGTTACTTAGTAAGGTTGATTGATGGCATTTACTTTTATTGACCTTTTTGCTGGGATAGGTGGATTCCATGCTGCAATGGACCCAATAGGCGGAGAATGTGTTTTCGTTTCAGAAATTGATCCTGCTGCCTCAAGCATTTATTCAAAAAATTGGTTAAAGAATAGTGATATATCTGTTTCAGGCGATATTAAGGAATTAACAAAAAATGTGAATAAGTACATTCCAAATCATGATGTTCTTACTGCGGGCTTCCCTTGTCAACCATTTTCAAAATCTGGACACCAACTTGGCGTAAACGAAGCACGGGGAACTCTTTTTTATAATATTCTTCAAATCATAGAAGAAAAAAAACCTAAAATAATTCTCTTAGAAAATGTTAGAAACTTAGTTGGCCCAAAGCATTACAAAGATTATTTGATAATAATCAAGTTACTAAGAAAACTTGGATATGCTGTGAGCGATGAACCCACTATTTTATCGCCACATGAAATACCAACTCGATTTGGAGGGACACCTCAGCATAGAGACAGAGTGTTTATAGGCGCAGTTAAAGTTGGCGAAACACGGGCTAAAGAATTGAGTGACTTAGGCCCATTACTTCCAAAGCAACCATTTAAGAAATATGGAGAAATAATTTGGGATATCAACAAAACATTAAATGAATACATGGCAAATTCTGACAATAAAATTACTAAGATAAGCAGAGAAAAAATTAATGCTTTAAAGATGTGGAACGAATTTCTAAATATTTATAGGGATTTTAATAATTCTAATCCACCTGGATTGCCATTATGGAGTGATTACTGGGATATACGTAAAAATATCAAAATTCCTAAATCAGTTCCTGATTGGAAGAGGCAGTTTATTTTACGAAATATTGAAATTTATGAAGAGAATTCGAAGTGGATTAATACATGGAGAAAAAAACATGATCTATCTTCTCATATAACTTCAAACAGAAAATTTGAATGGCAAGGGCGTAATCAGGAAGATATATATAAATGTTTGATTCAATTTCGGCCAAGTGGCATCCGCTGCAAAGAGCCAAATTATGTTCCAGCTTTCGTTGCTTTAAGCCAAACTCCTGTACTTGGATGGGAGAAGCGTGAAGTAACGGTTAAAGAGGCATGCTTACTTCAAGGGTTTAATAGAGATTTTGACTTTTATGATCAACGGGATTCTCTCTCTCTTAAACAAATTGGTAATGCTGTTCATCCCGCATCAGCTCGTTTAGTATTTCATGCTCTAATCAACAGGGCGGAAACTTTGAAACTTCCTTGGGCTAAAACGTTACTTGGGCCAATAAAGAAGAGTTCAATTTTGCCAAAGAACTTTTTTGCTTCCTATAGTCAGTTGCAGTTAACTTAGTTATGATCCTATGAGGAGGTATTATGTCTGATAGTTTTGATATTGATATCACGCCAAGCGTTACAACTTACGAGCTATACCAGATAGCTTCATATACGCATTGGTTTGCAATAGGTGAGTTTATTGACAATTCTATTACCAGTGCATTTCTTAATTGGGATGAATTGAATAAAAAATATAATAATAGATATTCATTAAATATCGACATAGATTTCGATAATGATAATAAGACATTAATTATTATTGATAACGCAGCTGGAATTGCACGAGATGATATGCAGAGAGCCCTACGCGCTGGAGAACCTCCAAAGGATAAGTCTTTGCTATCTGTTCATGGCGTTGGCATGAAGATGTCATCTTTTTGGATGGGCAGAAATTTGAATATAAAAACATGGCCGCTAGAATCAGACACTGGATTCGAAGTTGTTGTCGACCTAGATGTTATTCAAAAAACTAAAAGTGCATTAACTAAAGTAATCGAAATACCTCAACAAACTAAACCTGGCACTAAAATAACACTCTCTAAAATAAATCAAGAGAAACTTCCTCGCGGTACCGGAGTTGCTAAATTAAAAATGTTACTCGCTTCAATGTACAGAATATATTTAAACTCAAGTGATAAGAAAGTTGTTATCAGATTCAATGGTAAACCACTTAAGTTTAATGACCCTGCAATTTTAAATGAACCATATTGGCCGGATAAAGAAGGTCCAGAAGGGCAAGTACCACTTAAATGGGAAAGAGAATTTAGCTACAAGTTAAAATCTGGGCCGCTTATTTTCGGTAAAGTCGGACTATTAGAAACAATGAGTCGAGATTTAAGTGGTTTTATGCTCCACTATAAGGGTAAAGGCATGGGCGGAATCGGTGCAATAGATTCAAGCGAAGAGATCAGTCAGCAGGATATTAGAGATGCTAGAGAATACTATCGTCCACCACGCATCTTTGGCCAAGAAGGAAGCTACAGATGGCAAAGATTTACTGGCAGTTTTGATATTAGTGATTTGGGTAAAACATCGAGTACGGATTCAATCAAATGGGGAACTGACGATGAGTTTGAATTCGTTTCAGCTCTGATTGAGTTTCTAAAAGATAAAGATTTCAATATGTGGGCAATGGCTGAGAATTATGCTCCCAGGAGATTTCTCAATAAGCAAAAGAAACATGACCAACAACCTAATGCAACTGAGTTCGAAGTTGAAGAGGTTGCAAGTATTTCCAGATTCTTTAATACAAGTGTCCATGGTGAAGCAATTAAGCATTTGGATGACGATTTTGATCAAAGTAAGGTTTCAGACAGCAAAGACAATGTACGTGCTCTAAAAAATGCTCCGCAAGAGGAATTTGTAATAAGTGATAATCAAGTTGCAATTCCAGATTCAAGTGGTCACGTACATAACTTTGAGCCAATTTTTATTGACAATTCAGAATTTGACCTCTTTGATTTAGAAACACTTTCTAAATTTCATCACCAGATTAGAATTAATGTTGGGCACCCATTTATTCGTAAGTTGCAATGGGGAAATCCAGATGTACGAGAAGCCGTTATTCAATTAATTTATTTGATGTCAATCCCAGAGGTGTTTTTACCATTAAGAAACGACAAAGCTGCATACAAAAAGAAAATAAATGAGATTGTGGATTCAACGTTATCTCGCCTAGTTCAAAGGAAAGAAAGTTAGAGTGACTGAAAATACATGGGGTGCATTTGTAAAAATTTATAGACCAAGTAAGTTACTAAGTAGTTCTTTAGAAAAATACTTGGTTTCAATAGATGTAAAAAAAGACGGTTCAGAAAATTCTGTCATAAAGGGTCGGGAAGCATACTATAAAAGTTTAGAAAGACATTTTGCTCGCTTGGCTGATTTTCTTAAGAGTGAGGAAAAATCAGTCGTAAATTTAGTATTCGGAAATGTACAAAGTGGTAAAACGGGTCACTTGCTAGCAAATATTTGTTGGGCTAAGGATAACAAGATTCATCTCGCTATAGTTTTCACTGGAGCCAACACTGATTTAGGTCAGCAAACGGTTGAACGATTAAAAACTAAATTGCCAGCCAATACAGCAAATGTCATTCCGTCACCCACGGAATCGAGACTAGCCACAGGTCCTGTTCTTGATCAATTACAAGAAGCCGTATATAACCGGATTTCCAACTCGGATGATAAACCAATCCCTGTTGTTACTTTAATTAAATCATCCGCGAGATTGTCGGCTGTTCGAAATATGATTGAAGAATTGAATGCTCGAATCAATTTACCTCTCCATGTTATTATCTTAGATGATGAAGCTGACCAAGCTTCAGTAGATTCAACCGCAAGCACGCGCAGCCAAGTTGAATACGATGTTTCGCTTGCTGATGATCTAACAACAAGAACAACTATCCACAACAGAATTAATGAAATCCGAGATCGAATTAATGGGAAACATATTTACCTTGCCTATACTGCAACTCCTCAAGCGCTAATGCATGGTGACCTTTATGGACCATTGCAACCAGAGTATTGTTCAGTGGTACCAGCCGGAGATGGATACACAAGCATCGGTGTCATAGTTCGCAATAGAAACATTTTAATTAAGCTTGATCATAGCGATCGAAGTGTTACTTCAAATGAAAATTTAAGCACTATGGAATTTTGTTTCATTCAATTTTTAGTTTTAAGTTGGTTACATAATAGACATGCGAATATATTTCATGGAAAAGATTTGAATGATAGTGAAAAATGTGAAGAAAGATCTGTTCAATTTTTGATTCATCCGTCAGGTAGGAACGCTGATCACGAAGATTACAAAGAAACTATGGATAGTTGCTTACGAGACTTTAGGAAATACATGGAGTCTGAGGTAGATCAAGGCCAGTTTATAGATATATTTTTCAAACCAGCTTACCTGAAAGTAGCTGATAGATTCTCTCCAATAACACAGGAGTTCTTGGCAAATGATGAACAAAAAATGGATTGTTGGGATTATATTTTACACCTTCTAAATGACACCAACAGGCTAAAGATAAAACTTGTTAATTATAAACAACGAAAAGAAGTTTCTAATCAGGGTATTTCTGAGCCACTTGTGCCGATTAAACCAGAGCAATGGAACGCAGCTGAGGCCTGGGTATTAATAGGGGGAGATATTTTAGGACGAGGTTTATCGATACCTCACCTTGTAATTACACTATTTCTAAGGAATCCAAACAATCCAATTTTTGACACAGCAATTCAGCAAATGCGTTTCTGTGGGTATCGAAACTCATATTTAGATACCTTGCAAATATATGCAGATGAGGGGATTATCAATGGGTATATGGATGCAGTTGTTATTGATGAACCATTCCGCTTGAGAACTCTTCGTTGGGATAATGAAAATAGAAACTTAAAAACAAATCCTCCAGTTTTGCGATTTATTGCACCATCAACTACCAGGTTTAGTCCAACAAGAAATAGCGTACTTAGCGGAGAAATTGCATTAAGAGATACTACAAGCAGCTCTGGGTTTTTTAGTTTATCTAAAATTGCGAATCCAAACTATTTTGTTAATAATTTAAATGTAATTATTGATATAACTAATAATTTATCAATATTTGACCATTATGAAGTTGAATCTGAAAATTCAAAAATAAAAGCGATTGTGTATTCACTTAATTATGAAGATGCAAAAGAGCTACTAAAAAAATGGATCTTAGCTGAGGATGAAAGAATTGAGTTTAGTGCACTAGTTGAATTAATGGGTTATCCAACCAATGAGAGAGGTTTAGCAGATTTAGAATTTTTATTATCTGTAGATACTGTGATAAGTCAGTATACTTCTGCAGAAGAATTCATGGATAAATATGATGAAATAGAAAATCTGTCTGAACGAACATTAAGCAGTACTTGCAATTCCAATGACTGGTTTGAACATAAAAATTTAGATATATTCGATCGGTCAGAAGCAAAGGCTATTGTCGGTGGTTCTGAAAGAAATATGCAAAAAAAATACTCTGATAAAGTATTAATTCAGTGCAGAATGTATGAACTTTTGAATCCCAATACTCAAACAGCTGGGCCAGGTTCAAGAAATTCTAAAGGTAGAGGAGTAGGAAGAGGTTTGAGTCTAATAGGGTGGATACCAAACTCTAAGTCTGAGTTTTACATAAATAAAGAAGCAGGGAGAAATTATGACGCTTAGTGGTTGGGAAGCTGGCGAGATTTACGAGATACTGAGTGTCGACCATAAATTAATTGATTCAGATTTAACTATTATTAAATATGATTCAAGTAACAATGTTGTTCTTGGTTACACAAAAGAAGGATTGGTATTCCTCGGATGCAAGCAATATGGCCAGATCAAGGGATTTTGCAGTGGTAGGGCTAGGTTGGAAGTTTTGCAAGAGATTCATCAGGGGTCAAAAGGCACGATTTCACCAGCTTTTATTTTAAGTTTTTTAGTTACTAGCGACGAGGAACTAAAAGCAATATCGGCTGTTTTTTCTGGATTGTATGAATTTAATCGAAGCTATCCAGAAACTAGTAAAGCCACAGAAGCGGCGCAGGGGTTTGAAGATTATTTAATAAAATTTCCAAAACTGGGAATGTCACGCGAAATTGAAGTAGGGCTGTTTGGTGAACTTTCAGTTATTGCAGCGGGCAAAAATAGTGGAGACTTGATTTCGGGGTGGCATTCAACGCCTAACTCAACTTTTGATTTCTCTTTTAATAGTGCACGCCTAGAAGTTAAAACCAGCACTAGGCCTACTAGGGTGCACTGGCTTAGAAGCACACAGTCATTAGCTAAACCAGAAGAGAATCTATTTTATTTAAGCATATATGCGCCTGAGGATGACTCTGGTTTCACTTTAGTGGATCTTATAAATCATATCAAGCAAAGCACCACACAGATAAAATTTCAAGAACTAACAGAAAAATTGTCGTACTATGAAATCGACAAAGCAAAAATTAAATTCGACTTCAATCAAACAATCAGAAGTTTCAAATTTATTGATTCTGAAAGCATACCCTTGCCCAGTTTCAATAAACAGCAAGTTTTAGAAGTACAATGGAAATGTAATTTTAATGAAATAAACGAGACAAATAGATCTAACCCCTGGGTAACTCTAATTTATGATTAGTTTTAAATAATAAAAATAACAAGTCCATCTTTTGGCCTGCTAAATAAAGTATGTAAACATGCAATTTGTTGCCAATCCGTGGTTTTAAGACCTTGCTGCCCCTGACAAATCCTGTCCCAGAAATCCCGGTCTAAAAACAAAAAAAGCTCTTGATATTCGACCCCTCGAGTTTTTTTATAGTCGCTGTAATTAAATTCAATTCTATTTAAGCCAAGTGAGTATTTTTTTGCGTAATCTCTAACTTCTTTAGGTAGATCGTTGTGATATATAAATGCTATTGGATGTGTGTGCTTCCAAATGTACTCTCTCTTTCTAAATCGCTCAATTTCTTTTATAAAGTTGGACTGTGTATCTGCTAAGTAAATTTTATATCGACCAGCCTCATCAACAAATGTCATATCAAGTGAAAGGTTCAAGTATGGAGCAAGATTAACTCTTTCTTGTTTCTGTTTTTCGTCAACTAGAAATCGTGAGTTTTTACCAAGTAAACTTGTAAATAATCTCAATTGCTTCTTTGCGACACCTGCTGATTGCCGGTAACAAACATCCAATTTATGAGTTACGTTTTCGTTGCTACTCCATATTTTTTCAAAAGTTTCCGGCATCTCTTTTTCATGCCATTGAAGTGGGTCGAGTGCAATTACAACTGCTCTACATTTACTACTTTTTGCATGGCGAATAATGCCATTCATACTTTGCAAATCTGCTGGATCATCGACAAGCAAAACTACCCCGGGTCCAGGGCCTAGATTTGCCCCAGGCACTTTTGTAGACCCAGAGTTTAAATACTTAAGGACTCCTTGAGATAATTCAAAAGAAATAGCTTTATTAGCATTTTCCAATCGAATTGCAAGATTTAACAAGACGATAGTCTTTCCTGTACCAGGTCCTCCCAAAATAAAGTGTATTTTTACTTCATCTTCTGGGACTTCTAAGTCTGTATAAATCTCGTTGGCTATTTTGGATTGCTGTTCATCCAAAAATAATACCCACTTTTCATCAAGTTCTTCATCAAAAGCGTATCGGAAATCATCACCTTCAATTTCTTCACTTATAATCTCAGACACATCCACTTTTTGATGACCAGAATTTGATTTAGTTCTTGCTGAGGATTTTTCCAATAATTTTACCCGTAGCTTTTTTGCAAACCATGGATCCACATCGCGAGCAGAGGAGATATCTTTATTGCGCGCACTTTTAGACATTCTTGAATAATCGTCCATAACTTCATGCTTACCAATATCTACTAAAATTATTTGATTGTTTTCTACAACAAATACCAGTCTGTCTCCACTTGTGACTGCAGTCTTGTAAGCTTGCACAGACCCAAATGACTCATCTTTAAGTTTCTCTTCATATCTATGCCATGAAGTTGGATTAGATTGAGCTTTACGGATTAATTCAGCAGTTCTGCTAATTACCAATTCATGAACACCTGTGTATCTATCTAACTGAGAGTTGAAGCGATGGGTCCACGCAATATTCATTTTTTGTTTTCTTCAAACTCTCTAGTTAGTTGCATTAATTCTTTAATCGATTTCACCTGGAAGGTAGATTTACTCCAAGCCTCAGAATAACCATCAAATTTACCTGCAATTTTGCTATTAGAAAGATCTGCACCTTTAGCTTCAAGCATACGAAGCATTGCCGATTCCCATTGTTGGGTTAAGCGGCCATCCATTGGTCCGCGAAGTTCTAGCAATTCCCAACCCAGCTTATTGTGTGAACCAATTCTTTTGTCTGGTGAATTTGTAATCCCAATTTGGTACATATTCCATTTTGAATGGTTAAGGAAATATAAGTATCCAGCTTTATCAGGGATAAAACCGTAGTCTGCGCAAGATGGGCAGCCACTATTGTGAGAAGTTCTATTTACTGGAGTCGCAGACCAAATATGTCCCTCACTACATTTCCAATCTTTATTCACGCCTCTTCCTGCATTTATTTTTGAGGGATCCCAACCAAACGCTTCTATGGCTAAATCCGGATGAGTTGTTAATAGATCATTGAAACCCTTCAAAATTTTTTTATTGGCGCAAACCGGGCAACCTTGATTTCGTTGGGTTCTTTTATTAACTTGTGCCTCATATTTATGGCCAAGTTTGCACTTCCAAACCTTTTTTTCTGCAGTGCCAGGTCCAACCTTCTTTGGATCCCATCCTTCCGCATCTTTCGCTATAGCAGGGAATAAAGTTTTTAAGTCATTTACTCCGTAAACAATTTTTAGATTGGTGCATACAGGACAACCAGTGCTTTGCGCTGTTCTGGAGGACACTATCGCACTCCAGGTATGTCCCTTTTTGCAAATCCACTTAAATCGTTTATTGGATCCGGGAGAAATTATTGATGGGTCCCAGCCGAAAGCTTCTTTTGCTACTTTTGGAAAAAGTTTTTGTAAATCATTAACTCCTGAAACTATCTTGAATCCGGAACATACTGGACAATTAGTAGCTTTTTTATCAGTACGATGAGATACATTCGTTATCCAGGTATGTTTTTTATTACAAATCCATTCAAGTTTTTGATTACTGCCAGGACTTACTGAAGTTGGATCCCACTTGTAAGCTTGCTTTGCAATATTGGGATGTGTTGTTTTTAAGTCATTAAAACCTACAAGGACTCTGTTGCCGGAACAGAATGGGCAGTTATCGCCTCTACCAGTTCTTTTTTTAGGAGTCTCTAACCAGTTATGACCCAATTTACATTTCCATTTTTGCTTCTTATTTGATCCATAAGTGAATTGAGATGGGTCCCATCCATCAGCCTCTTTAGCCAATTCGGGATGAGTTTTAGAAAGTGGAAGCTTTGCTTTCTTTTTAGGCACGGTGCAACAGTAGAACTGAATACTGACACCTCGCAACGAAGTTGCTTAATCTTCTCCAATCTTATTTCTGGCCTCACCTAAACCACCCTAACTCACCGCAATCAACGCCAACGCCGATGAGGTGGCAGCAATCCCTAACCAGTTGGCAACAGATGGGCGCTGCTTTAGTAATTTAATCGCTATTAAGGCAGATAGGGCAGGGGCTGATGCCATAAAGACCCCCACCTTACTTAACTCTAAATTGTTAATTGCAATCATATAGAGCAGATTAGCTACTACCTCAAATGTGCCAGAAAGGAGGGCATACCGCTTCCAACCACTACCTGTGTTTTTATCTTCACTTTTGGGTAAGAAAACAATTGATACTAGAACTACCCCAATACGTGCGCCAAAGAGGGCGGTGATAATCTGTGATTGATCAATCTCGGGGTGTAACAAAAGGCAGCAGCTGCTATTAAGCCAAACACCTTAAAGGTTGCTCGCTAGTGGGAGGCAGATGGTGGGTGTTTTTTTAAAAATTAAAGCTTTGAGATCACAACAGTGTAATCTGGTTGAACCACCAACACACTCCCATTAGGGATCTCTTTCCACCCATCCTGATTCCAGCCCGAGGAGGCCACAACTACCTGTCCATCATGGGCGGTGTACTTAAGGTGGTAGTAATCAGGTGAATCTTTAAACTTACTTGGGATTTTATCCTGGTTATATATACAAGCTGCTATAAAGGTAGTGTCATTGATAATCATCATATTTATGGATGAGTAGGTGCAATTGTTTTTGATATA
>Ga0169931_10011807_pt1 | contig 12221 bp, 6 predicted proteins | sample Kivu_15m_20L_FD_129675 | JGI IMG/M metagenome (GOLD analysis project Ga0169931, IMG submission 129675) | Freshwater microbial communities from Lake Kivu, Western Province, Rwanda to study Microbial Dark Matter (Phase II) - Kivu_15m_20L... | ecosystem: Environmental > Aquatic > Freshwater > Lake ...
AGCAATTGTAATATGCTTTGTTTGATTTTATATCTCACATACTAATGCTAAACAACCAAAATTTGTTGGAAGACAACCCCATTTATTATCATTATTGTCTATTTAGATAAATAAAATGTCTTTGTGTTATTTTTATAAATATTTTATACTTATAAAAATCGGCATTTGAAATGTAAAAAGGTGTAAAATAAAATAAAATGAAATGAAATGAAATGAAATGAAATGAAATTTATTGTACCGGTTCCGTGTTTTTCCTGAAACAGCAACACATCGTGGAAAACAGTCCCCCTTTTTTCATCAAAGGCAAAACGGTAATGGTAATCAATTTAAAACTGGATTCAAGTAACCCCACGGCCAATATCTCTTCATTTCCATCCAGTGTTAAAATAACCATACACTTCAACATAAAATGTATAAACGTTGTAATTGTTTCGGATTTTATGGAAACCAACACACCTCCCGTTTCCCCGAGAGAATTAAACATTTTCACTACATTATGAACCAGCGCAATAAAATGAGGGGCATCCGCCACATCAATCTTACCGTCGGCCATAATGTTATTAAATGAATCCTTCATCATATTGATTATTTTTACACGGGTGTTTTCAATAGAAATGTATTTTCGCAACGCAATCAAGTCGTTCATTGTCAAGTTATGTTTAAAATCGCAGAATATTCGCTCTATTTCTTTTATGGCGAAGGCGGGGTCCTTTAAGATTTTATCTAATTTAGTGCGAAGCCCGGGCACACACAATATCATATTAAATATGACGTCTTTAATAAAGCCGAATATACAGTCTTTTATTTCTTTCATGCTTTCCTCTTCTTCGTCGTAGTCAATTTTGCTGAATGCGGGTTCGGCATCTTCTTCCCCCATTTCAAACATCTTTTTTAATTTATCGGGATTGGATGATAGGGATTTCATGGGTTTGTGTGCCGCGGTAATCTTTTTCTTACTTGTGTTGTTGTTTACGCTATGCGTATTGGTTTGGTTGTTGTTGGTTGAAACAGTTTTATTGTCTACCACTTCCAAACCAATGTTGTTTAATGATGATGTAGATTGAGCAACAGAACTTGCTTTTGGTGTAGATGATTGTTTTTGTATGTTGTGTTGTTGCGATTGTTGTGGTTGTTGTTGCGTGTGGTGATGGTTTTGTTGTGGTTGCTGTGCCTTATATAATTGAATAAGCAGATTGTTTAATTCTTCCGTGTTTAAACCGGTTAAATCATTTGTAATTTGTGTTTGGTGAATGGTAGAAGTAGCCATATTTTATACTATACATATAAAATATTGCGTTATAATTACGATTTTATGTATTATGTTTGTATTTTTTTCAATGTTTCGTTTGCCTTTTCAATCAAATTTTGTATGTTTTTTTGATTTTCTTCCGCGTTCTCTTGTGCCGCGTTCGCTTCTTCCGCTTTTTCCGCGTTCGCTTGTGCCGCGTTCGCTTTTTCTGCTTTTTCCGCTTGTGAATTCGCCTGTGCATTCGCTTCTTCTGCATTCGCCTGAACAAGAACCGGTATGGCCGGTTCGTATAATTTCTTTTGCGGTTGTTTAACAACCAACTTCGGTTTTTGAATACGGTTCTTTACGTTGGCGTATTTAAACTCCGATATAAAAGTTTCTATGCTAGCGGGGTCGGCATCATACCCTTGTTCTATCATCTGTTTTAGTTCCACCGACCCTTCATCCACTGACAACGGTTCAATCTTACGAGACTTTACCAGCAACCCATAAGTCGGCACAATATTTTTCCTCAACGGCGGAGACCTTATAAAATAAAATTTCGGGTTTTCATTTTCGGGATTATACATAACAAGCATTTGTTTATCATTTTCAATCAAATTCCCCATAACTGAATACAACACCACCGGCACTTTGTAATGTTTTGCTAATAACCACAAATCCAAATTTGTCATATAATAATGCGAACTCATCAAAATCTGTTCCAATGTGTATTTACCGGCATTAATATATGCGGTGTATTCCTGGCCGTAGCCGTGAATAACCGACACAATTTTCTTGTCAAATAACGGTTTTTCCATCAATTTTCTATATTCCGTAGCAAGAACTTGTTTCAAATTATTTACGGAACTGGAAGTTATCATATTAATACCGGTTTCTTTTTCAAATGAACGCAATATTGCTATAAATACGCCAAAAGAACACTCCGTCGTTTGATTTGAAAATAACAATTCATTCACCGCATTTCCCGGGAACAAGGGCGTTATTTTGGGATTCACATTGGTTATCTTGAAATCTGTGCTACACGTATCGTCCATAGATGATGTAGATGACGACACACCAACACCAAGACCCACATCAAGACCAACATCAAGACCAACATCAAGACCTTCGTTAGATGAAATCGGCATTGTTCCTAAAATTGCGTTGATATATCCAGGATTGTAGTGATTATCATACAGGACACCTTCTGTTTGTTTCGGCTGCACTGTTAAAAAGGTGGAATGTTTCATATACGGATTCGTGGTCACCGGCACCAAATTCTCAAAATATTCGGGCGTTAAAAGCGATTCCAGTAATATGATTTCGTCGTCATACAAATTGTATGAAACATTGGAAAACGACAAATATTTCATGGGTTCAAATATAAACAGCCGTATTCTCTCGTAGCGTATTAATTCGTCCGCCAATTTCCCGTAATACACCTTTGCGTTATCGGTTTCGGGGTTTATTAAATTGCGACGTGGCACCAGCAACTTGCACAATCCCGACGACTCTTTCATACAATACTCCTTTTTGTCGCAACTAAGGTCGTCATTTGTTATGCAGCCATTTATTTGCGTCAAGTGGTTAATCACTTCACGGGAGTAGTCCGTGAAACCAACATACTTGGACATCAATTCTTTTAATGCGACGATAATGCGGTCCAATTTGCTGTAATACCGGATTTGTGGAGCATTCACCAATTCTTCAATCTCTCGTCGTTTTATTTTGTATTCTGGGCGGTTCAGTAAAATTCGCGCCGTATTTCGGAACACATTGTAAAAATTGGTTTCAAGGCGAATATTCTTTACATATTCAACACGGTCTTTGTCTTGGTCTTGGTCTTTGTCTTGGCCTTGGCTTTGGCCTTTGTCTTGGCCTTGGCCTTTGTCTTGGCCTTGGCTGTGACCGTGGCCTTGGCCTTGGCTTTGGATGTTATCCACTTCTTTATCCACAGCAAAATGATTCCCGTCGTGAATTGTGGGTAAATCATCTTCTTGGTTGGGCGTGGGTTCATTCATATCCATTTGAATGAATTGATTGGTTTGTGTCAAAACGCCGACAATCAAGCCATCTTCCACCACCTTTACCACTGGTAAAAACAACGCAATTTGGCGCGTATGCCGCTTGATTTCATTCACCACATATTTCAAGAATTGAATCGTGGTGCTGTAATCTCTCCACAACTTGTCGTCATCCATGTAAATGGTTGGATACACCACGTGGCTCTTCGTCGTCTCATTTTCTTCTTTTATCAGTACAGGGGACACCGCACACGGGACAAACCCTCTATACATTTTTACATTTGTTGAACGTGGTATTTGTGCGATTTTCTCAATAAAAAACCCAATTGTCTTTCCGCTGTAATTCATAACTTGATTTAAAATTGTGAACCCACTATCTTTTACTAATTTCGCAATAACCGACGCGGGCTTGTTGGGTTCAAATTTATATATGCGAGGCAAACTGGACCGCAGACGGCAATACACAAAATATACATTTTTAATGGTTTCAATCACTTTGCGGAGTTTCATGGGGAGGGTTTTGCTTTTCATTGAAAACCGACAAACTGCTTCGTATTTGCCATTTACCTTGGCTTCAAATAAATACACGGGTTCATAATAATCGCCCTTTTTCATAACAATCGTCGTCTTTTTGTTTGCGTCAAAGGTCTCGCTTGAAAATGCGGTGGTAGGGCAAATAATATTTACATTGTTTGTTACGTCGTCTTCCGGGATTTCTATAATAATCAAGTTGTTTCCGTTTTCAAATAATTTTGGGTTTTGCTTGCATACGATGTCCCATAAATAGGTGTGGTCTATATTCACACTGTCGTTCATCAAATAGGAGCGGAAATTTTCGTATGCGTTGCCGATTTTTCGCATTAAACTGGTTGAGCCAATAGATGAATACAGCGCAGTATTACGATAATCCGATAGTTCTATATCTTTGGTGTCGTCGTAAAATATATCAATTAATGAGCCGTTGTTCAACACGGGAAAATTATCCGGTGTGATAGATTTAGCAATAATCGCTTTCATTTGTCTTATGGTTGGCAACACAGACGACTTTGATTCGGCATACATATACGCAACAACCGATACAAATGATTGTGAGGGGCTTGTTTCAACCCCACGACGCAATAAACAAGACGCACCCTTTTTCAAGGCGGTATTTTTAATGCTGACTTGGCATTCACGGTTGTCGTTGTATAAGAATTTTTGAAGAGGAACCGGTAAATACCCGAAACGGTTGTTGTCTAATGGGAACTTTTCGGCGGACAAAATGCGGTCGTCTTTTATTTCTGTTACGCGAATGTTTTCATTCGCATTCGCATTTCCAATGACTTGTTTGGAGAGAGATAAGGATGGGGTTTTGTCCTGTGGTTTATAAGTGGTGTCCTCTGGTTTATGAATTTCCTGTGGTTTATGAGTGTCCTCCTCTGGTTTAGGTTGTGTGTCCTGTGGTTTATGAGTGGTGTCCTCTGGTTTAGGTTGTGTGTCCTGTGGTTTATGAGTGTCCTCTGGTTTATGTGTGTCCTGTGGTTTATGAGTGTCCTCCGGTTTACGAGTGTCCTCCGGTTTACGAGTGTCCTCCGGTTTACGAGTGTCCTCCGGTTTACGAGTGTCCTCCGGTTTATCCTCTCCTTTGTTGTGTGTAAATAAAGAAACAACTGCCTCTTTTATAGCAGAAGGGGTAGGAAGCGCGGTTTCTTTCATCTGCTCTTGCTGGGCTTCACATTCTTCGCGGCGTTTTTTTTGAGAGGGTTTGTCCCATTTATTAAAACAGCACGGCACACAGTGTCCTTTTGGGTGTGCGTCGCTAGACAAAAACCCCGGATATTGTTGTGTATATTTTCCTTTCTTGTTATCAGTGAATTCAATGATTGTTTCCCCTTTTTTTATTTCCTTGGCATCCAGTGGAATGATTTTTCCATATTCGCCGGATTTGGCTTCCTTTTCAGTTAAACTGGTGTTGTGTTTTAAATCCCAATATCGGGGACAAATATACCAATACGGATTTTCTGGATTGGACCCGTATTTCACACTGTATTCATACGACCCGGGATGTTCCTTGTCAATTTTATCCTTCTCTTCCTTGGACAATATAACGGGTTGCCTTCTTACATTCCAGAGACACGACCTAGAATATGAATTAAATTTGCCTTCATCTCTCTTTAAAAATAAAACGGGGTCCCTTTCTTCCAGTCTCTTGGATATTGGATTGGGGTACGTTAGTTTCATTCCCGTTAATTCATCCAGTTCTCCGCCATTGCCGTTGCCGTTGTCGTTGTCGTTGCCATTGCTATTGCCGTTGCCGCCGTCAGCACCACCAGCGTATTCATCCGATTCATAGTTTGGATTCGTGGAACGTGTTTCCTGAAATTCATTTTCAATTGCGGAATCCGGCTCTGAACCCGAACCCGAATCCGAATCCGAATCCGAACCAAACATTTCAAAAAACGCATCGTATTTTTCTGGATTTTGTGGGGGGCTGATGTCAGGAACCGCCTCTCCAAAGAACAACGACGACGACGACGACGCTTCATTGTTCTGATTGTTCTGATTGTTCTGGAAGTTCAGCACACCAACCGACACTGTTTCACCGGACACCTGCTCTGATAAAGCCACGCCCTTTTTCACTTCTCCGGTATTACACAATCCTTGAATTCTCTCGGCATCTACCTGGGTTGTTCCAATATCCTGGTATATTCTCAAAATAGAATCAATGTATATGGGTATCACGCACAAATACAAAATGTTGTCAATGTTTGAGACTTCAATCTTGATGTTGCTGGAAAACGGGCTTTGCGTTATTTTCGTTAAAAATCCGGGATTGTTCTGGATTTTCACATTGCGCCGCCGCCGCATATTTGTTTTCATTTGAATGGCCGAGAGAACGCTGGATATTTTTTCACGGGCTTCGTCTTCCGATATACTGTAATTCAATTTGAGACCCTCCACAATGTTTCTGTCGGTGTTTTGTTTGTTTATCATTTCAATAATATACGCCTCTTGACTTGACATTTCATTAAAATTACTAACTCGTTTATACCGCAATTCAATCCCCTTTTTCAAACTGCCTTCCACTTCATTGAACACGCTGGATATACAGCCAATCATGTCGTGGATTTCAATGTTCTTTGTAATTGACAATTGAGAGAAATAATTGATGTCCAGGATTTCCACACATTTGTCGTAAAATGATGTAAATAACTCCATGGCGTAGCCGCTTTGCTCCACGTAGTTTTTAATGACCGAAATCACCGGGTTTGCGGTTGCCTTGATAATGCTTTCAATTTCTTCAATGGTGAAGGTGTGGCGAAACCCGGGGGTTCTTATCCGCACACTGCCGTCGGTGTCAAATTCGCACACAATGTTCAGCATGCTGTTATTTGCTTTGTGTTCAGGCGCGGCCGGGTTGTTGTAGTGGTATTCAATGTATACCGCAACCGTTTTTGTTCTTCCAATGCTGCGGGAGAGATTAAAAATATCGGTCTTGGATAAATACGGTATTTTACGCCCCGTTTTTGACACCTTTTCGGCATATAGTTTGAATACATTGTCTTGGCGCTTGCCGGCGTTGTATTTTATGAACGGGATTTCCTTGGTGCAGTGAATTAACTTGAAAATGGGGTCAAGCAAAATGTGGAACTTGTTGGCCGGACGCAGCACCACATCAAAGCCGCGTATTCCGTCGTCCGTGTAATTAAACTCCGCGGTGCGCTTGTTGTAAATGTCGTAAAACAAATTCACCGTGTCGTTCATTTTAATAAATCGGTCATCCACTAATCGTTTGCTTGCTGACACCAATGTTTCCTTGAACTTTGTTAAATCGGCGAGAGATGCGAGTTCAATGTGCGTCTGTCCTTGCGTTTGTCCTTGCGCTTCAATTGTCGCCAAATGTGGGAAATAAATGGAAATCGCGTGTTTTTCGGTAAATGGAACCATCCCTTCTTTTACCGCGGCGTTTTGTTTTTCGCTGGCATATTTCAACACATCTTCTGCGGTGCATAAATAAAGCGCATTGTTCACCATCAAGCCGGCTTCCAAAATAACTTGTTTGTTGTTTGTAACAATGGATTCGGCGGCATGAAGTTCTAAAAAGGGTTCAATGTAATTCACGTCAAACGGGTTGGCTACGTAGGGATACGGCTGGTCTCGCTGAATGCTTCGTATTTCTTGACCCACCGACCGATTTATGATGCGGGGTTCATCTTCCAATTTTAATGAGATGATATCTTCATACCGGTATATTCCGTTTTCACTTGAAATTTCGCTTAGCCCAGAGAGATTATCTATATTTAATAAAAAACTCTCTAATTTACCGGCAGTTAAGTCGCTGCGACCATCACTCGTGAGTTGTTGATACACTTCCAGCGTTTTCAGGGTTTCAATGTGCTTTGAAAACAAGTATATTTCACCGAAGGATAAGCGCAGCCGGTCGGCGGTGGCAAGCATAATTTTGCGCTTTACAATATCTATGGTGTCATCTAAATGGATTTGGTCTTTAACAAACACAACGGGAATGGATTGAGCCGATATGGTTTTTAACTCTATATCACTGAAAATTTTACTAAAAATCGGGTTGCTTGTAGAAAACCGTATCATTTCAGACAATTCTAGTGTGTCGCCGTCATTATCTACGATGCTGGTTTCGCCGTAAAAAACATAGATGGTTTTAATGCGGGCAGTGGAGGATTTTTGTGCGTCGCTTTCGCCTTCTATGTGATATACCTTGTAATATAAGTTTCCGCATTTGTTCATTTTTTTTATAAAAATAGTAGATATGAATGTGTATAAATATATACAAGTAATCTCTATATATAATCTATAAATAATCCTACTATAAATTTAATCTTATAATACGCAATACGCAATACGCAATACACAATACGCAATACGCAAAAAATGGAAACAATGACGGTGTATAATGATGACGAAAATGAGGAGGTTAATCACGAAATAATAACAATACTAGACGAAATGTTGGCGTTGACGGATAACGAAGAACACAATACACAAGACCCAGACATAGACACAGACATAGACATAGTCATAGACACAGACCCTTATTCAAAGAAACCACCAACCTATAAACTTATTACAGCAATTTGTCGTGGAGGCGGTATTGGCGTAAACGGTGATTTGCCGTGGGGGCGCATTAAAGAAGATATGGCTTTTTTTTCCAGAATGACACGAGATGTGTCTGACCCCGGAAAACGTACCGCAGTGGTTATGGGACGTAAAACGTGGGAAAGCATTCCTTCCCAGTTTAAACCGCTGAAAGAACGGGACAACCTAATTTTAACAACCGCTACCGACAATACACAAATAAATCAAATTCATCAACCAAATCAACTAAATCAAACCATACTGGATGTGCCGATATATGCGTTTCAAACCGTTGCGCAATTGAAAAAATGGTGCGAAGAAACTGGCTATGAAACCGTGTGGGTCATTGGCGGCGAGAGCCTATACAATGACTTTTTAAATGACAGCGCGTGTGTTATTTCATCGGTGTATATTACATATATAGATGCGCCGTTTTGCTGCGACCGGTATTTTCCAAGGGCGTTTCCATACACCAATAGTATGACATTGTGTTACACGCACACAAATGCACAGGATGAATTGTGGAATTGGAATACCACACAATTTCCCGGAATTCTCTCTTGGAATTGGAATTGGTTTATACAGCAGTCATGCGGACATCATATTTCAAGCATTGGCACTCCTTTGTATTTTTTACATTATAAACGGTTTATTGTTGTCTAGTGTAGTCGGCGGTAAATAATAAAAAGTCATTATTCATATGGTATGTTATGAATAATGGAATAATGGAATAATGGAATAATGGAATAATAAAAGTCTATTTGTCAAAATGTGGATTATCATTTATCGTCATACCGCAATATTCTTTCGGGGTGATTTTGTAGTCTTCGGGCGTGTAAATGTTTATTTTCTTCGCATTTTCAATCAAAAAACGAAAATTATCCCAGAACTCATCTTTGTGTCCCACACTCTTTGTCATGATGTGGCTTAATTCGTGCAGCGCAACAAACGTCAGTGTGTTCTCATCAATCAGCTTTGTGCCGTTCTTTTTAGTATTTACACAAAATGCCAGTTTCTCTCCCTTGTTTTCACTATACGCGGTGTATTCGCTGTTTGGCAAGGTTTCACTAATTTTATTGGGATTAAACTTGGTAACAAGGCGCTGCACATTCTCTCTGTCTTTGTAATTTTCACCCATGTAATCCACCAACTTTTTCAATTTTTGAGTAACGCGAGCTAGTAAATCGGCCGACTCTTGTAATTGTATTCTTTCTCTTACGCAATATTTGTTTCCATCCACCGTGGAAACAATACATTTGAGATTAAACGTATCCGAGTCTTGGTATATTTTTAAACATACTAAAATTATAAACCCAATTAATATGTATCCAAAAATGTTGACTGATAACATGAATTATATTGATTTGTTATAATAAAAAAATATATTATTTTATTTTTTATTATATTTATGGAGATTGGAGACTGAAAATTGGATTGGTTTGTCCATAATGTTTTTATGGTTTTTTATGTGTGGTTATGGGCGTTTATGTGTTATGTGATAGTTGATTACTGGCCGCCGACACCGACTTCAAAAGGAGTGCGCATAAGGTCAGGAGAAATGGTGCTGTTGTTCCAAGGTCCAATGTTCATCTGAGGGTTGGGGGGCTCAGAGCGAAGTTGAAGGTTGGCGTTCTTCATGGTGTTTCCTACGGTGTCAATGCCTGCAAGAAAAGTCGCACTCAACAAGTTCTGATTGGTAAGGTCACCAGAACCGGCGGGGTTCAATGAACTCCACTGGCTGTTGCTGTCATGAGGAAGCAAGTCAGCAGGGTTGGCAACTGGCTGGCGAGCGACATTGGGACCAGGGACAATTGGGCCATTGATTCCACTAACAGATGCGTATCCAGCATCAGCCCCGCTAGATGGTGCTACACTTCCGCCATTGGAAGCAGCGGCCTTCTGTTGAGGGTCCTGATTGGCGTTGCCTTCAAAAGGCAAAACCTTGGAATCAGAGTATGTGTAAAGAGCATAAATTAGAACAATTGCCCCTAAAATCACGAGGATGTGATGTGATTTAATAGTTTTTCCCAAATCGGCTAAGAAAGTCATTATATAAAAATAATGATAAAATATTTTTCGGTAAATATCATACTCCGGGTGTTTATAATTTTATACAAGGACCATATTTTTGAACTTGTAATTCAGGGGTATGGGGATGGGGGGAGGGGGATTATAATTTAAAGTTTCTTAAAACTTCTTTGCTCATTTCTTCATCGTCTTCCTCGCTGTCGTCGTCCTCCTCTAAATCATCCAGCATATAAGTTGCCTTAATATTCTGGGCTTCCAAATATGCCTGAATTGCCTTTTTTTTGGCTTCTTTTGCCTTTTCTTTGGCAATTTTGTAAAGTTCGTAGTATACTTCGTTTGGCCGTTTGAGTTTTAAAGGAGGGGCCGTATCGCTTATATTTTCTATCATCTTAGTTATGTCTCCTTCCTCCATTTCTTCGTCATCCGGGTCTTCTTCGTCGTCGTCGTCTTCTTCGTCGTCTTCGTCGTTATCATCTTCAAACTCCATTTTTATAATATTTGCGCCAGGGTTCTTGCTGCTGCTGCTGCTTATGCTTGTATATTCTGAACCGTCCAATTGTAAATCCACTTCCATTAAACCATCCGGACCCGGCTTTAATGTAAGTATGACATCGTCATCATTGTCATTGTCTTTGTCGTTCTTGTCATTGTCATTGCCGTTGATGTCTTTGCCGTTGCCATTGTCTTTGCCGTTGCCGTTCTTGCCTTCTGAGGTTGGTTTATTTTCTGATTCTGAGGTTGATTTGCTTTCTGATGTTGGTTTGCTTTCTAAGGGGATTGTACCTTTGCTTTTGTTTGTGCTTTCTAGGGTTGGGGTTATATTCGGGATTGTCGCGTCCGGTTCTTTTATTATTGCTAATCCTAAATTAAATTCATTGTTTTTATTTTCGTTATTGGGTTCTTGATTTTTATTAGTATTCGTAGTAGTATTCGTATTGATAACTGGATGAGTGTGAGACTGCGGCTTCTTAATTAAGCATTCATCAAATATCTTTTCATCTGCTAAAACCAAAGTTTGCCTTAATATCATTTCAAATTGAAAACTACGGGATGTGAATTTAATACCCTGAACTTCAATAATTGATATAATCTTGTGTTCTGGCTGGATGTATTCAATCGCTGCCGCCGCTTCATTTTCGTCAAATATTTTACAAGAAAATGGATTGTTTGTGCTCATGCTGGCAGATGTAATTGTTTTTGCCGGTTCTAAATTGATGCGGACTAGATATTGCTTGCCGCCTTTGTATGCTCTTATTGGCGATGTAAAGGTGTTTTCAATGTCGCTCTTTTCCAATTCAATGTTAAACCAAAGGTTTCGTTTTTCGTAGAGTCGCTCAATAACCGTTTCTTCTAAATTCGTCAACCAATCAATGAATTCGCTGTCCTCGTTTGTCAATACAAGGTCAATGTAGCCTTTTTTACCGGCAACCACAACACCCGCCTTTGACTGCGTTTTAGGGGTCTGGATGTAAAGCGGTTCCTTCATATATTGAATTCGTGTTAAATATGAACCCGCCGTCATTCCGTTTGGTTGATTTAGTGTTATTTTATCAAATTGAAATGTGTCGTCCGTGTTTCTTATGTAGTTATCCATGCTGTGTATTATAAATTGATACACATCATGGAGAAAATAAAAGCCGTTTTTATACTACCCTATTTACGATTTACGATTCACGATTTACGATTTACGATTTACAAATGCCGACTTCAACGCATCCTTCTTGTGCTACATAGTCGCCAATCTTATCAAGCGCAATGGGGACCGCGGTTTGTACTGCCGCCAAACATGCGTCGTGCACGCTGGCAGGAAGTGCGGAGCATATGTTGTCTAATTCGGTAGTTGCTAA
>Ga0169931_10011808_pt1 | contig 12220 bp, 13 predicted proteins | sample Kivu_15m_20L_FD_129675 | JGI IMG/M metagenome (GOLD analysis project Ga0169931, IMG submission 129675) | Freshwater microbial communities from Lake Kivu, Western Province, Rwanda to study Microbial Dark Matter (Phase II) - Kivu_15m_20L... | ecosystem: Environmental > Aquatic > Freshwater > Lake...
TAAAGAAATTATAGATGGCCTGATAAAAAGACTGAAACGATGGATCATATTTGTTTTTCATGATTCTCTTTTTGAAAAATTTCCAAAGCCTTTCAATCAAGTTAAGATTAGGCGCATAAGGGGGCAAGTAACGAAGCGTTATGTTGAACTCCTGCGCTAACTTTTGCACATCATGGGTTCTATTGTACCCTGCGTTATCTAGAAACATCGTAATCTCGGGCGCGCCAACTTCTTTCTTACGAACCATTATATTATAAGCTCTCATCTGAAGAATTCGGTATCTTTTAAGAATGGTTGTTGACCTATAATGATAACTCAAATTTCTCATTCTATTGTAGGAAACTCTTAAAGTAAGTCCTTGTTTTTAGAGAGTTGAGTATAGATGGAGGAAGTCTGTTTTGTTTCAATAATATGAAAAAGGCTTCTCTCAGATAAACTTTCTTGAGAGAAGCCTTTAATTGTAACCATGTTCGACTTTAAGGATGATTAATCCATAGCATTCAAAAAGTCTTCCATCGCTGTTAATTTTTTCATCATATCCTCGATAGAAGACGTTTCGGTTATTTGCATAGAAAAATCATCTAATTTTGTAATATTGCTTGAGGTTATAGACGGAGCTTGCGATGTATCAAGCACTGCGTTCAATTTTTTCAGAGACTTGCTTAAATTATCAGCAGCTTGCAGCAATGTCTCTATTTGAGAAGGGTTTGTGGGAGTAGGCGCTTTTATTGCATTACCTTTTTGTGCTCCAATTATTAATTTTCCCCGTTCTGAAGTAGGCTTTGCTGAGACCCATATCTTGATGGCTTCCACAGTTTGGAGATCTTTTTGAATGATAGACTTTATCTGTTGTTTCTGAGCCATGGTCAGTGCAGGAACCGTGGAAGCGGATATATTACTTCCACAACTTCTATCAGCAATCGCCTTGAGGATACCTTCCAAGTTTTCACGTTTGGTTGTACATACCATAGCATAGGTGTTTGTATGTTTCATTTTAACGCTTTGTTCAACAGCAGATGGGGCGCCAAGGATACCTGCTCCTCCAATGTTTTTTGCGATGATGTTATAACATTCAGACTTATCAAAATCCCCGTTTCTGCCGCACGCTGTAACAGCAAATTCAGCAAAATCATGATTATCGCAATTTTTTCCTATAGTGAGACCAACTCTTTCGCGAAAAATCCCCCCTTTTTTACAAAGAGCAGACTGCCCATCTTTATTAATTATTTTAACAACCCGTTCTGCCAGAGGGTGGATGGCAGAGGCATTCTGGTATCCACCTATAAAAATACTGCTGCATAGTAGGATGTTGAATATGTTTTTTTGAAGCTGCTTCATGATGTTTTCCCTGTGTTTTTATTAAATATAACACTCAAAGCATAAAAAAATTCACCTTGTATTACAAGTTATTATTTATTGACCATCAAATGATTGTGAATTCCTTAATCGTATTTCACTTAGAAAATCTTGGAGATTATTGTCGTCTTGTGAGGAAAAATGTCTATTCTTCCCAGGGGAAAACAAGCCAGGTACTTTGTTCTACTTCAATCCCAAACGTGTCAAGTATGTCTTTTCCCTTAGGTTTTGCATAAACCGCGGCATAATGGGCCTTTGGCAGCATCGTGCGTACAGTGCGTAAAGTACGGCCGCTGTCTACCAAATCATCCAGAACGATTAAACCTTTCCCGTCTTCCTTATTTTCGCCGTTAAGGGTTTTTAGAATTTGTAAGTCAGCCTGAGATTCATTATTGTCGTAACTTGAGATGCAAATTGTATCAATAAAGCGAATATTGAGTTCACGGGCCATAATAGCAGCAGGAACAAGGCCTCCACGCGTAATAGCAATGATTCCCTTCCATTGCTCGGGGTCTTCTTTAAAATGTTCGGAAAGCCTTCGTGTATCGCGGTGAAAATCCAGCCAACTGACGTGCAAATAATGGTTGCTCATGAAGTTTTATTCTTCCGACTTTAAAATAATATTGCTCACCTTATCATTTTGATGAGTCTTCTCCAAGGCTTATAATCTTGGCTTTTGTGTAAAGTACCTCGGGTAATTTGAAGGAAGGGTATTAGAAAGAAGCGACCCTACAATATTATATACTCAACTCTCTTAATTGTTTTCAGGAAGCTTGTTTTTCCCCTTCACTGGTCAAAAATATTTTCTGGGTAGTTGTTGAAAATTCGATATTTCGTTCGTTAAAAAGTTTTTGAATGCGCAGGTTAAATTCCCGTCCTACAACCCAACGATGCTTATCAGGCACTGTTTTGATGCGTGCCATCATCACCACTCCATAGTCGGCAAAGCGATCCAACCCCATAATCTCTACCTCACCGAGAATATAATTCTTAAATCCTGCATCTTCATGAATTTGTTGGCCAACCTCTTTAATCGTTTCAATGACGGGCTCCATATCCTGTTCAAAAGGCAAAAGAAGTTCAACAACATAATAGCTAAAATTTTTTGTCATATTGGTCACACGATTAATGGTGCTGAAGGGAATTGTGTGAAGGTCTCCGGCTGTATCTCTCAGTTTAACAGTTCTTAGAGAGAGGGTTTCTACTGTTCCTTTTTGCGTATCAATCTGGACGATATCTCCTACATTCATTGTATCTTCAATGAGAATAAAAATACCTGTAATAAAGTCCTTGACAAGGGATTGGCTACCAAAGCTGAAGGCGATACCAATCACACCAAGACCTGCCAACAGGGGCGTTACATCCAGCTTGAGTTCTGAGAAAGCCATAATGACAAAAATTCCTAAAATAAATCCCCGTGCAATAATCTGGATGAGAGGCATCATCGTAGCAAGACGTTGACGACGGGCGCGATTTTTATGAGCCATAACTTCATTTTTAAAGGTCTGTTGAATCAGATACTCGTTCGCTTCCCATACAACAACACCAATGACGGCAATGAAAAATATATTAAGAAGTGTTGTAAAAACGGGTTTAACTCCGTCGGAAAACAAGAAATCGACAGTTTCAAGATCCCAAATTTTGAATGCGCCGTATAAGGCTGTAATAATGATGAAAACACCAAAAATAAGAGAAGTAAAAATACCGTAAAATCGATGGCGCGAGGCCATATGAGGAAATGAGGTGACAATCTTGTCCATCATGCCATAACTCATGACAGGCATTTTCAGCACCAGCAAATAGGCGATCGCAACCAAAAAAGCAGTTGCGCCAAATGAAACAACAACTTCTTTCATATTATTAATGGTTTGAAAGTAAATCGTTAATCCAAAAACGCAGAGGTAAACCAGAACCCATACATGCCAGGTTTTTGCAGCTTTTGAAGAAAGCCCTGTTTCTTCCTTGTCTTCGTTTTCAGAAAGCAGCCAAAGTCGTACACGATCCTTGACCCTCACCACAAAAATGGATGCAACAATGCACTGTGTGAGAAGCATTGTCTTGATAATAGCCGCATAAAAGACAGGCGGGCCATCGATCATTGTGACAGCTTCTCCCATGCTCATGCCCAGGATTGTGATCGCTGTTATAAAGCGTAGAAAACGATAAATAAGTTTTCCAGTATCCTTGTTTAAATAGAAAACAGTAACCAATTTTTGTTTATAATAAAAAAGAGTCCTTAAGACGTGAAGGACAACCAGGTAGAAGACCAAATTCACAATTGTTAGTTCCAGAATAAGTCCAGGCGTGGATGCAGAATCAACAAACGAGAGCCCTGTCAGCATGATAACAAATAGACATACGATAATGAGCGATTCAAAAATCCCCACATTGATTATGAGTCGTTTATGACTCAGGTGTTCCTTTCGGGCGTTCATGACAAAGAGGTGTCTGAGGGGCATATGAAGAGACTTCAAGCCAATATCGATGCCTATGGCTGTAATAATAATTCCCAAAATCCAATAACCTGTTGTCAGAATAGAAGACCTTAATTCCTCATTTTTCATGTATTTTGAAAGACGTTCCAATGCGTGTTGAACTTCATCAAAAAACTCGATGATTTTGGATGTCATTGAATGGAGACCATTTGAAATAGTAGAAAGTCCAAGCCCGCTAGATGGGCGATCCTGCGCCAATTGATCTTCAGCTTTGACAAGAGTCCGCAGATCATTGATTAAAAGCTGACGTTCCTGTTTGCTTTCAAGGTTCTTTATAAGAGTTTTCAGGGCATCCCGCTGAGATTTATCAAGCTTTCGACTGGCAGGTGGGGCTTCAGGAGTAGGCATTATTTCATAGTCAGAAGAAGCAGGTGCTTGAATAAAATTGACCTGACACATGACCAGAAAAAATAAGGCCAGAATTCGTACGCCACAAGCCTTCATTATGATAATCCCTGCATCCATGAAATTTTACTGTGAAGCAGGGAAAGGGCACTGAGGGCAGCCGTTTCAGCCCTAAGCACATTTTGTCCCAAAGAAACAAAAATGGCGTTGGGAAGACGATCCAGAAACTCGAATTCTTCTGGTGAGAAACCACCTTCCGGACCAATCACAACAGAATTCATGACATTCTCTCCCTGAAGAAGATCAAATAAATTTCGCCCTCCCGGGCGCTCATCGCATATCAAAAGCTCTTTTTCTCGATCCCATTGTGTCAGAAGTTTGTCCAGAAATAAAGGTTTATGAAGAGAAGGAACACTCATGCGCTCTGATTGTTCAGACGCTTCTCGTATAATAGAAAGATATCTCTCATGTCTGAAATCTCGTCCCTGTGTTCTCGTTGTCCACAGAGGGTAAAAGTCTGTAACGCCTAACTCTGTTGCTTTTTCCATAAGAAAACCAAGAGGGCCTGCTTTAAGAGGTGAAAACAAAAGAGCAACAGGAAAATCATCTTTTTGGGAACGCACAAGTTCTTTGACGTTAACATTCGTTTGTTTCTTTGTCGTCTGGGCGACCTCAGCGACCCATTCTCCATCACGTCCATTGAAGATAAGAAAAGCGTCACCAGAGGTCAATCTCAATACATTTCCCAGATAATGAGATTCTCTCAGGTCTAAAGACAGTCTTTGTCCCTGAAAAAGGTCTGATTCAACAAAAAGGCGTGCAAGTTTGCGAGGCATAGCTCATTTTAAACGCAAATTATAAATTAACAAAGGACAATGATTCTGGCAGAATTGTCTTATGAAAAAAGAATTAGAATCGATTCAGGATAGCGCAACGATCATCCCGTCAACTCGAGAGCTTTTTATGGGCTTTCTTTCCTTGTCTCTCTCTGCTTTTGGGGGGGCTCTCCCTGTGGCGCATCGCATCCTTGTTGTTCGTCGAAAGTGGTTGACGTCAGAGGATTTTTTTGAGGTTCTTGCCTTATGTCAACTATTGCCAGGCCCTAATGTTCTTAATATGGCTGTCATTATAGGATCTCGTTATCATAAAGTAAGGGGCGCTTTTTTTGCAGTCTCAGGTTTAATGGCGTTGCCTATGCTGATTGTGATTGGGTTTGCCCACCTTTACACTGTTTTTAAAAACGAGTCCCTCTTACGAGATATATTAGGAGGGGTCAACCCTGCGGCTACGGGTCTTATGTTTGCCATGGTCTTGCAGATGATGTCTTCTTTTTTTAAAATTGAGTGGCCTTTTTTTAGAAAAGAATCTGTTTACCCTCTCGTTTTTATGCTGCTTTCTTTTGTGGGCGTTGGAGTTTTTCATCTTTCCCTGTTATGGGTTTTGTTAGTTCTGGCGCCCTTGAATGTCGCCCGCATTTGGTGGAAATATAAAAATGAAAATAAGTAGCCCGCTCACTATTCTCGGCGTTCACTTTTTCTTGCTTTCTTTTCTTGCTTTTGGGGGTGCAAATAGCGCTATTCCAGAAATGCACCGGTTGATGGTTTACGAATATCGCTGGATGTCAGAAGAACAATTTGCCGATCTCTTCGCGATCTCACGGGCAACACCTGGCCCCAATGTTTTAATTTCAACGCTTTTAGGATGGTATGTTGCGCATTTCTGGGGAGCATTAGTGACTACTTTGGCAATCTGTCTGCCATCCTCTGTGATTGCCTACTGCGTGGGGCATCTCTGGAAGCGGTTCAACTACAACCCTTGGCTTCAGATTATCAAAGAGGGATTATTTCCTATCGTTTTGGGTTTTGTAGCTGCGGCTGTCCTTATTTTAATTCAAATCTCAGACCATTCATGGGTGGCTTTTCTGATAACGGGAACAACGGCAGTTCTTTCCTATAAAACACAGATGCATCCTTTATGGCTTTTGGGCGGAGCGATGATTCTGGGTGTTCTTGGATGGGTATAGAATTTTTTTCATAAGGGTTGGCAGCGCCATTTTTGGGAAGTCTTCTGGTTTAACCCAGAAAGAATCCGGTGGTAACCGGGGAGAATCCTCAAGAACTGAACCATAGCAAACACGAACCCTGAAATTAAAATGTGTGAAAACGTGGGTGACTTCCTTTATCTTTTCTTTCCACATGCACCTCAGAGGACAAGAGGTAAGAGCCTCTTCAAGAGGATAATCTTCATTACGCCAGGGTGTTGTCGGCACAGCAATCATTCCTCCCAGAAGTCCTTTTTCCTGTCTTCTGCCCAGTAGGATAGAGCCGTCTGCATGGCTTATCACAAAAGCAACCGCATAACGGGTGGGTTTCACAGTCTTAGGTTTTTTTTCAGGCAATGCTTCAGCAATACCTTGCTGAAATCCTTGACAGGATTTCTGCCAGGGACACAGAAAACACTGCGGATTGCGGGGCGTGCAAATTGTCGCTCCCAAATCCATAAGCGCTTGGGCAAAATCTCCCCTGCGATAAGAGGGAGTCAGAGTTTGCGCCAGGGAAAAAATTCTTTTCATTCCGGAAGGAAGGGGTTCCTGAACCGCAAATAATCTTGAAAGGACACGGATGACGTTTCCATCCACAGGTGTGATTTTTTCTTCAAAAGCGATGGTGGCAATAGCCGCGGCTGTATAAGGACCAATACCGGGTAACTTGCTTAAAAGAGCAGATGTGCGAGGAAACTTTCCGTCATATGAGGCAACAATTTGTTGGGCGCATTTATACATATTGCGCGCTCGTGCATAATAACCCAACCCCTGCCAAGCGTGCAGAATATCATCCAGAGAAGCCCCTGCAAAATCTTCAATCGTGGGCCATTTTTTAAGAAAGTTTTCGAAATAGGGTTTGACCGTCACCACGGTCGTTTGCTGAAGCATTATTTCAGAAAGCCAGACATGATAGGGCGTTGGATGAGGTTTTCCTTTGACGCGCCAGGGCAAATTTCGCCCCATTTGGTCATACCATCTCAGAAGAGAAGCTGTTAAGATGTCAGAATTAATATCAGTTTGGTCCATAGGGATAAGGTAGCTAAATGTCACGTCCACAACAAGTTTTTTCAGGACCGCGCCCCCTTGCAAAAATGATGACCTATATCCTGAAACCCGCCTTACGCAGTCGCTCTGCCCATGAAGCCACGCTGATGCTTGATTGGATTAAGATTATCAAGCCTGACCTTGCGCAAAGATGTTACCCAGAAAGACTAATCTTTGCCCGTGGACAGAAAGAAGAAGGAACGCTTGTCATTGCCGCAGATTCAGGTTCAAGCCTTCTCATTCAGCACAGTGAGCCGCTTCTAATCGATTGTATCAACGCTTATTTCGGTTATAAAATAGTAGGGAAAATTAAAATAAGGCACACCAGAATTTCTTTTGGGAAAAAGGAAAAAAGTTTTGTAAAAGAAATGCCTGTTAAAGAGAATCCAGATGATCCTTTATTTGACTCTATCAACGACCCCGAATTAAAAGCAGCGCTGGGACGTCTGAAAGCCGTCTATTATTCAAAAATCTCAAAAACAGGATAATCTCTCTTGAAATCTGGTTTATTTCAATTGCAGTCTGACTTTCAACCGGCGGGGGATCAGCCCCAGGCCATTGAGGCATTATTGCAAGGGCTTCAGCAGGGGGAAAAAAATCAGGTTTTGTTGGGCGTGACGGGGTCAGGAAAAACCTTCACAATGGCTCACGTCATTCAAAAATTGAGGCGACCTGCACTGATTATGGCGCCTAACAAAACTCTTGCGGCTCAGTTATATGGAGAGATGAAAGAATTCTTTCCTTCTAATGCGGTCGAATATTTTGTTTCGTATTATGACTATTATCAACCCGAAGCCTATGTGCCACGCACGGATACCTTCATTGAAAAAGAAGCGACGATCAATGAGCAAATCGATCGTATGCGACATTCAGCAACGCGGTCGCTGCTTGAGCGGCAGGACGTTATCATCGTTGCCAGTGTTTCCTGTATTTATGGTATTGGTGCTGTAGAAGATTATGCAAGGATGACCATTTCCCTTAAAATGGGTTGTCAAATTTCTCTCCTGGAACTTCTCAAGAAATTTGTGGAACTTCAATATAAACGCAATGACATAAGTTTCCATCGCGGGACATTTCGCGTCAGTGGAGATACTCTTGAAATTTTTCCGTCTCACCTGGAAGACCGCGCCTGGCGACTTTCTTTTTTTGGAGATGAACTGGAAGAAATTCATGAAATTGATCCCCTGACAGGAGAAAAAATCAGAGGGCTGGACGATATTACAATCTTCCCCAATAGCCATTATGTGACACCAAAACCTACCATGCAACAAGCCATCAAGCTGATTCGCCATGAACTGAAAGAACGTCTGGAAGAGCTGGAAGGACAAAACCGGCTTTTGGAAGCGCAACGACTAAGACAGCGGACGACATTTGATCTTGAGATGCTTGAAGCCACGGGAATGTGCGCTGGGATTGAAAATTATTCGCGTTTCCTGACAGCCCGCGCGCCTGGCGAACCGCCCCCAACTCTTTTTGAATATCTTCCCCAAAACGCGTTGCTGATTGTAGATGAAAGTCATGTCTCAGTTCCCCAGATCAGGGGAATGTACAAGGGAGATGCTGTGCGAAAGAATACACTGGCAGAATATGGCTTTCGCTTGCCCTCATGCCGTGATAATCGTCCCCTGAAATTTGAGGAATGGGAGACCATGCGTCCCCAAACAGTTTTTGTTTCAGCAACCCCAAGTCCATGGGAGCTTGAACAAACAACAGGGATCTTTGTTGAACAAATCATTCGACCTACAGGATTGATTGACCCTGTGTGTCTGGTACGTCCTACCCAATATCAAATTGATGATCTGATTACCGAGTGTTCTGAAACCGCGCGACAGGGATATCGGGTGTTGGTGACCACACTCACCAAAAAAATGGCGGAAGCCTTGACAGAATACCTGACAGAGGCAGGTCTGAAAACCCGCTATGTGCATTCAGACATTGATACGCTTGAACGCATTGAAATTATCCGTGATCTGAGACTGGGCGTTTTTGATATTCTGGTCGGCATCAACTTGCTGCGTGAGGGGCTTGATATCCCTGAATGTGCGCTTGTGGCGATTCTGGATGCGGATAAGGAAGGCTATCTGCGGTCACGTACATCCCTCATTCAGACCATCGGAAGGGCGGCGCGCAATGTGGACGGCCGCGCGATCCTGTACGCTGATAAAATAACCGACTCTATGAAAGCTGCTCTGGAAGAAACCCATCGTCGTCGCGAAAAGCAACAAGCCTATAATGCGGCTCATGGCATTACACCTGAATCTGTTAAAAAATCCATCGCGGATATCCTGATCAGCGTTTATGAAAAAGATCATGTAACAGTTAAAATTGAAGAGGATAAAACGGCTCATTTAACGGGGAAAAAGCTTGTAGCCTATAAAGTTGCTCTGGAAAAGCGAATGCTGAAAGCGGCTAGCAACCTTGAATTTGAAGAAGCAGCACAGCTGCGGGATGAGCTGCGCGACTTGGAAGTGAGAGAATTAGGTGTAGATGAGCCGTATTAATGAGAATTGATGCTATTGTCAGCTTAGTTTACTGGACTGAACGCGAAATAGGATTAACTTTTTTTCTAATTTGAAATGTAGATTTCTGACTAATTTTCGGCAGAGCTGCTTTTTGTATTTTGGAAGACAGACTTGCCTTGCGGTACGACATGACGATTTTACGAAATGCAGGTAAGGCTTTTACCATTTCATGTTCGCTAACAGACATAAGAACAATCAAGATGACTTTGTCTTTTTCGCGAATATAAGCCACACTTTCATGAGATTTTCCCTTATATCCCTTGAAAGTACAGACTGGCACCTGGAGTCCCTGCGAAGTTCGGAGCTGATAACGGGACGTTAAAATAACGTCAGGGACACGTTTTTTCTGAATACCAAGATCAGAAGCAATAAAATGTTCAAGGGGTTGATGAGCAAAAAAAAGATTTGATTCACTGACATACACAACACTGGTACAGTCGTCGATGAGTTGTCCATAAGGCATAGCTATAGCAAGCTTATTAGCGGGGATATTATAGTGCGTGTCCAAAGACCATCCCACAGGCGCATCCAGTTTAAAAGAAAAGTGCGACGCCTTGATCAGGGAAGACGCTGATGCGCCTTGTCCAACAAGACAGAAAAATACTGTAATTTTTAAGAGATAACCCATATCTTTCTTTCATTTTTCATGAGCATATCATTAAAGTAGCTTAAGGGGGAGTGCTTTAGGAAATTTGTAATTTTTCAGCGCACTGGTTTAGTAGAATGAGGTACTTTTTCTTCATGTTTTCAGATAAAAAGCTTATTTGAATAGTATTGAGCAAAATGGGTAGATTTTCTTTCAATTTTAAAAGGCAACCATCAACAATTTTATCTGGCAGCATAAGCGTAAGATGTCCATAATTTCTGAAATCCTGAAGATCAAGTTTATTCTTTTTTCCACCCATTGGCAGTGCCATTTCTTTATGGGACGCAGGCAGTGCAATTGATGTATTCAAAAGATCATCGGCAGGGGAAAGCTCAACTTTTCCCTTTCGAACAATAAGGGAAAAATTTTTCAGATGCATGTCTTCATTGCCAATCAAATAGGAAAACAGAATACGATCAAATAATTTTTTCTTTTCAACTTGCGGATAGCTGCAAAATCTATCGATCACTTTTGCGACTTTCTCCATACTTGAATTATATTTTGTTTCTCGTGTTTCCTCAGTTAATTGAGCAAAATCTTCTACAGAGATGCGTGCGTCATGACCTTTGCGATCATATCGCTTGATAAAATAGGTTAGACTCCTATCACTACATTTAATGAGACCATGTAAGGGAATTTCAAGCCCCACTTGTGAGGCTAGAGTCATTGTCAGCGCTTCATTGGCAGGCAGTTCAGGGTAGAAAAGATGAGAGGGTTTGAGAATATAGGTTCCTCGCTGCTCAACAATTTCAAAAGTTTCGCGGGAAATATCAAGTCGAGCGCTGAGCTTTGGCTGGATTCCCTGAATGGACATTTTGGTTGTGCGGGCAAGCGCTTCCTGTTGCTGACGTTCTGCCGAATACGGAAAAAGCCTGAGATTTTTCAAACGAGGCGAAAGCCGTGCAAGTCCATGACGGCTATACAGATGCCCTTCAGGAATTTCCTGAAGGGTTATTAAACATCTGTCCATGAGGACCTTCCACACTAACAGCTCCTACCATATCTTTTCCTACTGCTATAAGCTGGGAAAAGTAATCATCACGATCAAGTTTAACTTGCCTCAACAAGGCTTCAAGGTGATTCCCTTCAGGTAAAAGTCCATCAAAAAAAGGAGGGAAACGATCATAGATATAGGGTTCTGAGCGAACAGGCATGGTTAATGAAATAGAGGAACCTTCATAATCGGGAAGATAAAGAAATTGATAGTGATATCCACGTTTCAGTTCTGTCAGGATTCCTGCTTTTTGATGATTTACACAGACATGCGCGCTTCTTGGAGTAAAAGAATCATCTGTCATTTTCTATTTTTTCTTCTTTTTGATATGTATCAATGATCAACATCAGGTTTAATACGCGCAGTATCTTGACAATGGTAGAGAAGGTTGCTTTTCTACCTTCCTCCAGGCGCTTTACAGAGGTGCGGCTGACTTCTGCTAGATCGGCAAGCCCTTGCTGCGTAAGGGGAATACGAGACCTTTCTGTAGCAATAATTTTCCCCAATGTTTCTAGGGTATGAAGAAAAAGAGGTTTTCGTATCATCTTTTTGCTTTACTCATCAGTCAGAAACAACTTTTATGATCAGAATATTTTAATTTCTTTTGAGTACGAATAGCGTGAGAGCGATAAATCTTGTATTTTTTACCTATATTCGCTACAAGATTTTGGGATAAGGGGATGGAAAAATATGATAAAGAAAATCCGTAAGGCTGTATTTCCTGTGGGCGGGTTGGGGACGCGTTTTCTGCCCGCAACGAAGGCAATGCCAAAA
>Ga0169931_10011809_pt1 | contig 12218 bp, 4 predicted proteins | sample Kivu_15m_20L_FD_129675 | JGI IMG/M metagenome (GOLD analysis project Ga0169931, IMG submission 129675) | Freshwater microbial communities from Lake Kivu, Western Province, Rwanda to study Microbial Dark Matter (Phase II) - Kivu_15m_20L... | ecosystem: Environmental > Aquatic > Freshwater > Lake ...
ATAATTTGAATATTATGATTAGACTATTTTAAAAAATGATCAAACAGCATAAAAGTAGTAATAAAACAGTTTTAGATCAAGACTTTGAAGATTATGGGACAAAATAATCTAAAAGGAAGTTTGAAAAAAGGGCCTATATATTTAGCAAATAAAGAACGAAACTATGATGAAAATTTATTTAATTGTGAATAATATGGGTGGCTTCGAATTAATTCAAGACGTATAAAATCACTTCCTATTGCTCATCATGCAGTTGTTATTCAAGTTTTGGGCAGTTAATATTAATGGCGAGTATACGAATGGGGAATCGATGGCAACTATGACTTTTCTAGTTATGCATGTAAAACTACTAATTCTTATATTTGCCAAAATTCATTAAAAAAGGTTAAACTAAATGAAGTTTATAAAGCTGCAAAATAAGCATCTTAAAAAAGTTATAATATGGCTACATATAACTGTAATGACTGGACTGAGTTTGTATGCAAAAAATTAGGGGTTTTAGAAAAAGTATATTGGAATTGCAAGTGTGTGAGAATGTGAGTGATTATTTTTAGATATATTTTTCTAATTTTTAGCAGCATGTTTGCGAAAATGATTTCATGCGTCCTTTATTTTCAATAAAACAATAAATAAAGCGGTTATGTTTATAGAGATCATTTTCCTATCATATTTGCTCTATTTTCGGTGCAACTATAGTTTAACTTTTCTTTCTCAAAGCGTTTTTGGCCTATTCCACAAAATTTCCTCCACAACTATGCTCCTAAGGTAGTCTATGATTGCCACAATACGAGCATCCACAACTTTTGCATTAATACCCCAAAAGTCCTACTTTTTTTCGACAAGCAAAACAACGTGAACGATCGGCTTGCTTCACAGGTGTAGGCTAGGGGACTTAGAGCATTTTGAAGTCTTTGAGTTACTCTTTGATCTTTGTTTCATCATTATGTTTTCTAGCTAGACTTATAGTTACTTGAAGCAGACGGAACACATATTGAGCATTTTAGGGTTGCCGAAGAACTGGTTGCATTGAGTGCACATGGAGTCAGACATCCGATACTATCTCTTTGTGAATATATAATAGCCAGCATTATTATTAATTGACTTCAATTATTGTTTTGCATAAAAAAGTAACTAAAAAACGCAGCAACTACTAGATAGATGAAATGTATAGCTATGATTTTTCTAGTTTTTGCCAACTAGACTTATTTTTTAAAAGAAAATTTGGTCGGTTTTAACAAGGCTGATATTAATTATGATTTATACTTTTATTAACCAAATATCTATGCTTATCGTATCAAAAAATATTAAAAGGTAATTAATTTCTGATAATAATCAATACGAAGCAACGATCTTAGGTTTATCTTTTTCTTTCTTTTGATCAATGTCGGTCAAAATATTTTCAGATTCGCGTCTTTTCTGTTCAGCAAATGTGATAGCTTAGGGGTGCTCTGAAAGAGTTGAAAGCCACGCTGGGAAGTCAATCAATTAGTCATATTTAGATGCTTCTTTCTGAATAAAATTAAAATTACGACGACTTGAGAGTGCATTTGTCTCATGATGACAGCCGCGCTCTTACCTGACATGTCACAGGGACGAACACAATGTTTGACTCCATTAGCAGCATATGAGTTTTCTTCCATAACAAGGATACAGCCTCTTGGAAGAGGAACTATGAAGGCACCATTACAAAATCCATAAAACTGGCTTCCAAAAGAAAGTCTTCCTTCTGAAACAAGTCTCAGCGTATAAATAGGCTAAATAAATTTATGATTACCTGTTTAAATCTCACAGCATCGTCAAAATGCTGAGCGAGACCTTCAGAGCCATCGTGGTAAACGTTCATAGCATAAGAGTTTAAGAACTAAGGTGCTACTATTCCATGCTGAACTAAAGGCTTTTCGACTTATTGAAGCCATTTAGGCTGTCGGGTTACATCTCTTCTGACTCCAGCTCCGACAAAGGACATAGGTTCGGCTAATTGACATCTAGTCCACATGTATCTGTATCCGAAAAAAAATTTAGTTCTTTTTATTCTGTTAGCAACAATAGTCGGTTGGACGGTCATTTGCAAAAATTTATCTGAATAACCCGAAAAATACTTTTGAAAGCTGAACGTTAAGTCTTCATCATGTTTTCCTAGAACCCTTTGAGCTATTAATCAGTGTAAAAATCATGATAAGCAGTTAGTCCTACTTGCAATTAAGGGAAAAGATGTTTGTAGTCTCTAAAATTATCTGGCATGTTATCAGGTTCAAAGGTATAGACAATTTTTTTATAGAAACGACCTCCTCTTGGATGATAAGTAATCGTTTATATTAGATCGAAAGCAAAAGAATCTCTCGTTGAAATGTAATAAATAGGCATTTTGAGAGTTTTTTACCATAGTGCCTTGTTGTACCTACCTTATCTATCTTGCTGAAGAAGCTATACTTTCATAGGCTAGCCTGGTATCAAAGGCTCTCTTTTTTACAGTTTTTCATTAAGTTTATTCAGTCTTTCAAGATTATAGTATGCGTTTTGAGCTACAAAGTTTTCCGCTGATTTCATATGACTAATAGTACCTCCCAATCTTAATTTATCCATTACTTAGGACAAAAGTTGTTCTTTTACGCTTCCAGAAGCGAGCTCTAATCGGTCTCTGATCACTTCGAGAGCTTTTCCTTGCAAGCTAAATCACAAAATAATTACTTTTATTCAAAAGTCAGCACGATTGCGTTAAGTAAATTTTTACTGCTTAGATTTAACCCTTTCCAGAAAGACTCGGGCACATACATTTCGAACTTAAGAGACATCGTTATGACAGTTCTGCTGTTTTTAAGTTATCTCATGAATTCTTAGCAAACATCTTTGCACTGCTTACGATCTTAACTAGAATTTTCTTCATATTTTTTATTAACAATTTAAGGCTAAACTGGAGAGCTTTCTTTCTTTTGACTCAGTTTCTGTGAATCTAAAAGTTGAAGAGCGTTTTGATGGTTCATAGCCTCTTGATGAGAAGGGTTAAGCTAAACATTTTTTTATTATATTTTTGTAAGACTGCGATTAGAATTTTATTCAGCTGCGTTTTGAATAGGTTAAACTTCTATTTTTTGTTACTCGAAGTTTTTTTGACTTATTTTTTGAGAAAACTCTTGATTTTAACTTTTTAAAGACTCCTATTTGAGCAGATTATTGGGAAGACTTTACAAAGAGTTCAAAGAAAAAGTTTATTATTTGTCAATTAGGTCAGCTTGGATGCTTTTAAGGAACATTTTTTTGCCACTTGTACTTTTTTTGGCCAAAATTCCTAACTTAAAATGGCAAGTATTGAGCTGATTCCATACTTCTTCTTAAGTTTAAGCAAATTTTTCATCTAAAATCACTAGCATAAAGGAGCCTTAGTTAAAAAGCGGCCAGAGGTTTATAAGTCCCTTCACCCATGCGACTCTTCCGCAAGGTCTGCCCAAAAGTAGGTCTCGCATTTCTTACTAGCGACATACTATAAAGGGTAGCCATCGGGTGTTCACCAAACTAATGAAAATGTCAATCGAATCGCTATATTTTCTGTGAAGTTAAGGTGTATACTGGCACGAGGTTGAGCATTGAAAAATGATAGGAGGCAGAGGCTCAAAAGGAGGACCTTGGACAGATTAGGTAGGTTTGATATAGGAAACTCCACATGATCTAGTGAGCGATAGAGTGCTTTGTTTTTTGCGAATAAAATGGGCCTTGGAATTTTTCGTATTTTTCTTGCTCTCTTCTTCTCCCTATCTTTTATCTTCTTCCCTTTGACTTCTATTTTGGAGCTCAATAGGTGTATATCCGCTTTTGTAATCCTTAACGAAAGAAATTTGAGAGGAATAATGAGCCATAAGTTATTTGTTGAAAGGGTTACTGATTCCTTCTAGAGATTTTTCTTGTTTGGCATGATTGGTGTTAGCTCTGAGAAGTCCCTAGTGAATAGGCACTTATATTTTATAGTTATCAGTAGAAACTATTTATATTTTGTGCGACAACTGTGGATTGGCTTTGGGCTTATAGTCTGAGCCCATTCTCAGAGGCAGTGTAAAGGGAAATTCTTCTTACATATCAAACTGTTCTTTCTTTTTTTGAGTCTGAGTCGAAGATGTCAGAAATTAGTAAGGCTCAATCTAGAGCTGATTTTTGATAAAGTCAAGATCCAGTAAATTATCTTAATGATTTTAAGTGATGTTAGGTGGGTTGAGTTTGATTTTTTTCTGAGGTGGGGGTGAGGTGACTTGTTGGTAGGATTGTTGTTTGGCAGTTCTCTTGGAAGAGTAGGATTTGGGTTTGAAAATATAGGGATTTTCTTTAAGTGCAGGCTTTGTGGCTTCTTTTGGGGGGACGATGGGGGTCCGTCTGAAGATGATGGTAGTCTAGGATTTATCAGATCGATGCACTAGATTATTAATAATATAAGTATAAAAATTAGCACGAGCGGATCATGCTAACTTTGAAAAAAGGGCTTACCAGAGTATATCGATCCTGACTAGCTTGCCTGGTTCTCGCTCATTCTCCTTCAATTATTTTATTATATCAGTTTTGTTCCTTCTCACTTTTAAAGACGCACCTGCAATTCTTACGTAAACTATCAAAAATATATTTCAATGACCCTTGCCCGCCACTAAGCTATGAATATATCTTTTTTGATAGATTTTTATTTTGTCAACAATACCATACATAATGTTTACTAGCTTACATCTACGTAGCTAGGTAGACCTAGAGTTTCAGCAAGTATTGTCATAATAGTCATTAGAACTTTGTTCTGATAGGAATTCAAAAAAGCATACTGCGAGCATGATCTATATGCCACAAACATGATCGGAGACAGCAATCTTAGTGTAAAATAGTCTCAAATGACTATTGTAGGCAGATTAATAAATATAAGCCTTAAAAGATGTCAAGATGTATTGATCGAACCGGAAAAGGGTTTATTTAAGAGTTTTAAGCTTTTTTGTGAGAGTATTTAAAAATAGAAAATATATGTTTATAATTTATATTAGTCAGGAATTCAGTCAGGAATTTTTCGGTATTTTTAATTCAATGTTTTTGATATTTTTTGTCTTCCAACAATGAAGACTATCGTTTTCTCAATTAAACAACTATTGAGAACAACTATATGATGTTTTTTTATTAAATATTAAAAAGACGTTTCGATTAAGTAATCATTCTTTTTTAAGATTAACTTTGGCCTTTCGAATGATTGCCCCTTTGATTTTTATGCCGGGCTCAATCACACTCTATACCTTGTCTCCAGTGCCTTCAAAATGCTCGTGAATCTACCTGCTGTACTCTTGATTTTCCTCCCCTAAATATTCAACTCCTTATTTGGCAAGCTAAGATTAAAGATGTTTGGCACTAAGCTCGATTCCGACCTGCAAATCTTTGTGAAACTGCGAATAATTAGCTATTTTCGTGTACTTGTATGAAAATTTCGCTAAATCGGTCAAAAACTTGTTTTGCTGTGATAATCTTTCTTACTCGACAAGTCTAAATTTTTGAGTGTTTTTACCTTTTAGAGATCTGTACTCGCTTGCTTCCATCTTCCTTGAGGTTTTACAATTACTCTAACATTTTTTTGTATCTTTATTTTTACTTCTGAACGGCCTAACTTTAGAAAGTTTTGTTCACGAAAAATGATAGAATTTTGTATATTTGATCCTGATTAGTCATCACAGATAACCTTTGAATCTGTTCTAGCTGTATGCATACTTAATTACTTGAGCTTTTTTGGACAAAATTTATTCTTCTTGGCGATTGACGGCTTCTTATAGCTACTTGAATCGGTTTAAGTAGGCCTCTACTCTGCAGAAACGCTTAATATTTCTTCTGATTAGAATCATCGCAATTAATTACACAATCAATATGAACTAATCATTTTTATTATATCTTCATACACGTATATTAATTATGGAATCAAAGAAAATACCTTTCATTCTGATTATTGCTCTCTTGATGTTAGGTTGCCTGTCGGACCAAAGAATATAGACAACTCCTGATGACCTGATAAAGTTGTAGCAAATCGACAAAGACTAAGATCAGCTTGTGACTTTCGCATAATTCAAAGTGTTCATTCAAAGACTTGATACAGTCCAAGAACACTATCAGCAGGACTAAATCGACGAGCTTACTAGATCTGCTTTCTAAATGTTCGATAAGGATTCCAGTGGACTTTTGGGTCACTAATAATATACATAGCTTTTGAAACACATGGCTAATCTCAAAGAAGAAGAAATGAACAGACCTCAAGAAGATGTACTATGATTGTAATCAAAAATATGTATTTAACTACGAAATAAAAACAATCAATGAATAGCGCAGGGGCATTTTGATTATTTTTGTTCAGCCTATGGACTAAGTCTTTGCACATACCCGTTAGCATCTATGTAGCGAGCTATTATGTTATTTTAACCTTAAAGTTTAAGATTAAGTTGATTTTTTTGACGAACTTTTTGCTTGAGATGAAGATCATCTCTCCTTTCTATGAAATTGATTTCACGATTTATAACCTTTATCTGACGTAATGTGTTGCTTCCTGGTAATACAAGGTAAATCCCTCCTTTCAGCATAATGACTATACCGCTATACAGTAACTTAGGTTTGTTAATTCTGACTATTAGATTTGTGATATTTATTTTTTATTAATTGTAATCAAAAAGTTACAAAATGTCAGATGCGTTGAGGCTAACTCCACTGACGTTAGTGCTTTAGTTGATTTACTTTTAGCATGAAAAATTTAGATTAGATTTGTTGATCATAGCAACATTATTTCCTCCGAAAATGAGAAGTCTTTGATTTTTCTTCTTTTTAAGTAATATAACGATAGGATTTATCCTACCCATTATGAGTTTGATCAATCTCGATCTCAATTATATTTGCCAGCTTTTTACTTAAAAAAACTATATAAATTGATTGCCTTGAGCTATGTCTTTTTAAAGGTTTATGTATCCTCCGACTATCATCAGAAAAGATCTTCCTCGGAAATGCAAAAAATGAAGATTCGGATCAATCACACGTCTTTGAACTGAAACAGCTGCTATTCTTTCTAATGAATTTTCACTATAAATATGTAATTTTTGTTAAGAATTTGAAAACAAATAAAATCTTTTATTAATTGAATCGTATTATGCTCCATAACTTATTTGATCTTTTATATTAAGTTAGATGTATCGGCATCTGATCTATCCACCCTAAAGCCAGATATCACCTTTGAGATTTCTATAATAAAATCTTGATCTCTATTGATTGACATAGAATAGCATGTCTGAGGTGTCTTGTTTGGATTATAGTAGGTGAGGATCAGTGCTTTTTCTGAATTAAATTCTCTAAGGTTTAAAGAAAAAATGTTTAGGAATTTTATGTTGTTTTCTTATTCCTTATTAAAGTTTTGTAATTCTGAGATCTTAGCCGTTATCTTTTCTATGATTTTTAAGAAGATAATTACCATAAATGTAGGAAGATTTTATTATTTTTTCGTAATTGCAATCGCTACCTATAAATGAGCGTACCATATCACCTAACTTACTTTTGGCTATTATTTGAGTCGATTATAGATTATTGTTTCGGCTTAGAGATTTTTAAAATATGTTACCGTCATCTGAAGAATCAGATTAAGATTATGAGCCTTGAGGTATGTTTTTACCGAAATTTTCAAAAATATTTCCTCCTTAAGAATCAGAACTGTCCATCTCCTAATATTTTAAGCCTTTTTCTTACGAAGAATTATTTTATTCATTCCACTACTCAGGAAAACTTACTTTTTTATCTTTATTTTGCTTCATTGCCATTTAATAACGCTTTTCTGCCAAACTTTTACCATCATTTTACTACTAAAATTGATTTTTTTTGTCAATATTATTAAAAATATTGTTATTCGCGTTTAAGTTCTTCTAAGAAGTTGCTTTCTATTGGTTAGCTTTTGTGAAATTCAGATATTTTATAGCACTTTATCCCTGAGACACCGATTTGCTTCTTAGAATATGTCTTGAAATTTATGAGTTTTTTTGTTAATTTTCTTATTATAATTCAGGTTTTGTTAGTGATTTTTTAATCCTTCTTTGATTTTTCTATTTTTTAATCTAAAGGTCATATATTCTTAACCTGTCATCTTTTTGCAACTATTCTTCCTTTAAAGCTTCGAAGCTTGGAGCACTTTGTTATATCTCAATTTATTTATTAAATTTTTGTTTATAAGAGGTTCTTTTCGGTTGATGCTCAGTCATTCGTCTGAATCTTTAAAGCTTTTACAAATTATTTATAGTTATATCTATTTTACACAATCAAAAGAAGAAAACCTATCAGTGATAATAAACACTTTTCGAATGTTTTTTTCCCACTCCTTTGTTATCCTAAGCTCCAGAATAGCAACCTGGACCCAAATTCGATACCTTTTAATTTTTGAATCGATCAACATGACCCCATTCATGATATCCTTTGCTCTTTTTGTTAAAAGATTGATATCTTGGAGCCTCTTTAGGATTGTATGTACCCATATCGGGCTGCTTTATTTTTTTTGTTGCAGTGCCAGGACGAGAGCTTAAAGGTCTACTTTTGTGCGTTGTTGCTGATCTTGGCTAAATAGACTATTAATTACTCTTAAATTCGGAGCGTTGTAGCTACCGACACCTGGTGTAGTGCTTGCTTCATACTGAACAGCATCGAGATAAGTGTAACGATCGATTACACTGACTTTTTTGTGTTTAAGTTTATTTTTTTATTCTTTTAAATCTTTATCATCTTTGAAAAGTTTATACTGACCTGGTCCTGGTCTTTTTTCTTTCTTTTATTTTTCCATTATTTCTTCAAAATATGTCATCTTTTTCAGCTTATTTTTCATTTTGCCAGTGCTTTTGGTTTGTTTAGTCCACATATCTTTATCATGGTTATAGACTCCTGGCCCAGGATTAGCTCCATATATCTTGCCGTGGTCTTAAAGGTAATGACCTCTTTTCGGTTCTATCTTTTTGACTTATTCAGTATTTTCAGGATGAGTATTGACATACTTTTTGGTTATTTGATAGCCCTCAATACCACAAGGATTGACTCTCATCGAGGTACGATACATGTCTCCTATGCCAATCATCTCTTTCTTACTATTAAATGCAATAAATGTTATAAATTTTGTCTAAGCTACATTAATATTATACTCAGTAGGATAACCAAACATCATAAATCATTTTTTCTTAGCTAACAAAGATTGCTAGTAAAGGCTAAAACGACCAGGTTCTCGACTAAGTCGATATTTTTAAGGCTGATGTAGTTAACTTTATCTTTTGAATACTTTTTCAAGATCGCTTTAATTCGCTTTGAAAAAAAAACGCGAAGGATGGTCCTAAACTCTATTCATATATGATGTATTTATGCTCTATGATGGCGCTTATATTTTTGTTATTACATGTTGTCTTGCAGATATTTATTTTATTTGACCTTTCTGTCGAGATCCTTAGTATTTTCCAATAGTTTCTAGTGGAAGCGAGCTATCGTGAGAACTAAAATCTTTTATTTACTCCTTAGAATCAATCATTCCATTATATTTATGTTTTAGCTGAGGTATCTTAGCAGGTGAATTTCTTAATGCTCGAGGTTAAGGAGAGAAAGCTTTTTTATAGAAACTTGAATCTTGAGGCAAAAAAGTCGTTTCCTACCTCAAAGAAGAATCACGTGGAAGACTGTATCTTCGTCGAGATTAACTGATAAGACTTGATTCAGTGTTTCTTTTTTGAGGAGCACAACCCATAAAACCAAAAAAAATATTAAAACTATTGCAAAATAAGGTAATATTGTTAAAATTTTAATATTCTGACATTATTTTGATGTAGATAGATTAATTTAACAATTGATAAAAACTTTCTGACTTTTTTTACATGGACTAAGCTATATTCCTTTTTATCATTTGATTGATTTTTGAGATGATACCTGAAAGTTTGGTCAAAAACTGGGCCTCATCTACCTAGAATAAAATTCAGAGCTTCGTTGATGAGTATCTTATTAGCTCTCCCCAGCAAAACATTCGCCAAATCACTCAAAGACTGCTCGCTTCTCTCTTTCGAAAAGGTAACTAAATCAACATGCAGGGAATGAACAACAACGATAGAACGTGATGAAACTCTTAACATAAAGAGTTAAAAGTCTATCATCGATGGGAAAGGCAAGCAAAGAGTTCCTGGCTTTGATTACTCATATCTTCGAGACCCTGCCTGCTGAATAGTCTGAGCATCAACAACATATTTTCAGTGATATTCTTGGCAAAACTAAAGAGATTTTCTAGAAAGTGGTCAGCCATCGGTAGTATAGCTTTTATTCGTCATGCGCTAATATGATCGATTTCGGAGGTTAGTTCAAACCATATCTACTTTAAGCCAATGGATGTTTACAATGTTTTGGAAGACCTGAGCTTGACTTTGAGACAAAATCTATTAGTTCAGTTAAATAAGAGCTAAGAGCTCATCTTAATGGAGTTTAATGGATTTTAAAAAGGAGATACGAAATGAGAGGACTTCAACTAACCTTTGTTAAAAAGAAATTAAACTTCAAAACGATGATAATCTACTATCTTGACTAACAGGGGCTTAAGATCTAACTAGGTCGTTTTGGTCCTAATGACAATATTCCTCCTTTCGATATTACTACTAGCACAATAGGAATACAATTTTAATTTGCAAAGGCAAGGAAAAATCACATAAACTGCATGGTGTGCTCTGCATCTGAAGAATATGCTGTTTTATGCAGCAATTGTTGCCCTAAAATCATCGAGTTATAAGGAAGAATGAAAATAGTTGGAGGAAGTCCTGAGAAAATACACAAAGAACTAATCGCTTCTTCGAAGACTTTGGCAGGTATGAGAGAACAACTTAGATAGTTTGTTGTTAATGTCGCAGATCAAACTAGAATTACACCCTTAAGAGGAGATATTGTTCAAGATATGACGAATACTTACAGTAACATCATACAAAATATGCGACTTTTGAGAACTCTTTCGCCTTAACAGCTCAGAGATGAACTAAAAGAGTTCAGTTAGGTCAGTTCAGATTCATATTCAAGCCATTTCTATGAGCTGACAAACTGTCTTTAGTTTTTGTTAAGTTCCTTTAAAACCAAGCTCTATAGACCAAATCTCAGTGTGACCACCTCTTTGCTTGGAGACTTTAGAGTAATGCTAAATGCCAATAAAATTCGAAGTCTTAATGACACGCTTGGATTTATTCTTGGATAGCTTTTCTCAGCAATAGAGCACATAGACTTATAGACTCATTTATCTTTCGATGCATCGAATGCAGCATCGACTTCTTAGTTGTTGATAAATCTCATTCAGCATCTTAAAATTAATCACAAGACTAACACCGCGTTGCTTAACAAAATTAAAAACTATGTTCTGAATACTCCAAACGCCAAATATTTTTCACTTAAAGATAGAATCAAACTTTTTATTATGATAATCTTGGATTAAGAGCAGTTAGTTTTGATCAACGAGCAACAACTTAAATCGCAAAAATTTTAGGAACTAAAAAGACTTTCAATGGCCCAATATCAGTAGTATGAGCCTTTGACTAAAGAGTCTGTAAAACAAATTTTTACATTTAGACTTGATAATTGGATTAAACTTTTCTTATCAATCTTACCTGAAGAGCTGATTCCATAGTCAAATCTATAAATATAGGATCCTTAGTTCCTCAGATTCATTAAAACAGTGCCTCCCCTAATCACCTAAAATCTCGTATATTCTAATATCGTTTTTACACCGAATCCTATCATCAAGCTAAATGCATTCAAACTTTTGCCGAAAATGGTGTAGCTGCTACCCCTTGAAGCTTCTATTTAAGTAATAAAGCAGCTCTGTCGTTACAGAAATCTTTGGAATACACATGTATACGAAGCTGTCCAACGTTTTGACAAGATGCTTGAAGATGTTTAAAAAGAAAGAAGGCTTGCACTCTGTCTTTAAGGCTATGATTGCTCTCAGGAAAACTTCTATTTTGATCATATTTTCAGAATCTTGACTCCTCAGCGCCCAGATTTTATTATCAGATTGTAGATTCCTTAGAAGTAGATGCAGAAAGCAGAAAAAAATCAAGGTGGTCCCACATAATACATATATCTACCGATTAGATAGGTTCGCTCATAGGATCTTAAAGGTGATACTATGGGGGCTCTGCATGAGTGGATAGCTTAATAAATCAAGAAGCAGTCAGATATGCCTTTTGATTTGATCGTAGAAAACA
>Ga0169931_10011810_pt1 | contig 12216 bp, 12 predicted proteins | sample Kivu_15m_20L_FD_129675 | JGI IMG/M metagenome (GOLD analysis project Ga0169931, IMG submission 129675) | Freshwater microbial communities from Lake Kivu, Western Province, Rwanda to study Microbial Dark Matter (Phase II) - Kivu_15m_20L... | ecosystem: Environmental > Aquatic > Freshwater > Lake...
AAACTGGAGCATGGTGGGAGGCGAATCCTCAAAGAGCACTTGCGAATAATAGTGTAGTGTACAAAGAAAAGCCAGAGATCGGTACATTCATGGAAGAATGGGTGTCACTGTACAAGAGTAAGAGTGGTGAGCGTGGTATTTTTAACCGTGATGCTTGCCAAAAGACTGTAGCCAAACTAGGTGATCGCCGTGATGCGGGTTACGAGTTCGGAACTAATCCTTGCTCTGAAATCATTCTGCGAGATCGTCAGTTCTGCAATCTTACAGAAGTAGTGGTTCGTCCCAAAGATACCGTGGAAACTCTGGCTCGCAAAGTTCGTCTAGCAACGATTTTAGGCCCATGGCAAGCATCACTATTACATTTTCCGTATCTGTCCAGTGAATGGAAGAAGAACTGTGAAGAAGAAGCATTACTTGGTGTATCGTTGACCGGTATTCTAGACAATGCTATGATGCGAGATATGCACGGCTTAAAAGCTAATCTCACAAACCTTAAAGAAATGGCAGTGAAGACTAATACAGAATGGGCCAAGAAGCTTGGTATTAATCCTGCTGCAGCTATTACTTGCATCAAGCCTAGTGGCACAGTTTCACAACTCACAGATTCTGCTTCAGGTATTCATGCTCGCCACAACGAATATTATATTCGTACAGTTCGTGCAGATCGCAAGGATCCACTATGTCAGATGATGATTGAGAAAGGCTTTACTCACGAGCCGTGTGTAATGAAGCCTGATTCGGTTATGGTGTTCTCGTTCCCCATGAAAGCTGAAGGTTCTGTTACCCGTAACGATATGTCTGCCATTGAACACTTAGAGCTATGGTTGACGTATCAGCGTTATTGGTGTGAACATAAGCCTAGTATCACAGTGACTGTGCGTGAACACGAATGGATGGAAGTTGGTGCATGGGTGTACAAGTATTTTGATGAGATCAGCGGTATATCATTCTTACCGCATTCAGATCATTCGTATCGTCAAGCACCGTATCAAGACTGTACTAAAGAACAATATGAAGAGTTGTTAAATATTATGCCTAAAGATATAGATTGGTCAGAATTAAAGAGATGGGAAAAAACTGATTCTACTGTTGGAACTCAAACCTTCGCTTGTAGCGGAGATAAATGTGAGTTGGTTGATTTGACAAACACATAATCTGTGTTATACTACTAATAAAGGAGTCTTTATGCTTGATTTAGAATTTTTTGCTGTTATCAATGGTGGTTTTACTTTGGGTATCGTGTTTTGGTTGTATCGTAAAAACCTGATCCACAAGTATACTCGTGGCAGGCAATACGAGAGTGTGTGGCAAGAGATGCGTAACATGGAGTCTAGAATAGATAGCCGAATTGATTCTCTTTCTCGTGAAATGGATCATCGTGAAGAAGAAGCACGAAGAGATATAGATTATTGGTCTGGTAATCTAGATCGGCGTTTAACAGATCTAGAAGATCAATCAGAAAAATCTACAGAAGAACTCAATTCACGGATTCCTCTGTGAAACAAAAAACCCCGGAGAAATCCGGGGTTTTTTATTATCTAGCTCTTTTAAACTGTTTCATTATTTCATCTACTGAACGCGCTGCTTTATGCACATCACTTCCTGGTTTGTATTTTCCAAGCAATCTTCTACGATCTCGACTACCTGCATTTACAGCTTCTTCTTTAGATAATTCTATTTTATGATCTTGAGCAGCACCCATTAGAGTTATAATATGGGGCTTAAGTCTTTCGCCCCACGATGGCTGTTTTGGGCCTTCTGTTGAAGTTTCTTCGGCTTCACCACTAGATGAAGAATCTCCTGATGCCCCAGTATAGAAAGGATCTACTAATCTAGCAGCAGTTCTATACGCTTTCTTTCTGCTTTTATATGCACCAATATTTAATCCTTTTATTTCTTCTTGTTCTAGAAGATCTAATTTTTCAGATAGAGTGTTGTAATAATATTCGTTTAAAGGTGTATAAGAAGGACGAGAATAAGGGCCAGGAGGAAGAGGTAGACCGCCCCGTTCTTGTATTCTTCGTTCTGCTCTATTCCGATCCATAGCAGCTCTTCTTACTCGTGGATCTTGAATATTAAGAATTCTTGCTCTTTCTTCCATTTCTGGAACATCTCTTTGAGCACGAATTTGTTCTCCGCGTTGAAATCGTTCTTGAGGAGTCATTTGTTCCCATGGTTTTTCGGTTGCTGTTTGTGTAGTTGCTGTAGGTTCGGCTGTTGCTCTGAGTCTGTTCCTTAGTTCAGCAGATTGACGGTCTGCAGCAGCCCATGTTTCTGGTGTCCATCCTTGTCTAGCCGCTGATGGAGGCATTTCGCCTCTTGCTCTAGCAACAGCATCCAAAGCAGATGTTACAGGCTGTGGAGCAGATGTTACAGGCTGTGGAGCAGGTTGTGGTCTTTGCGGTCTTGAAAACAGACTACCAGTAGTATTATAAGCGGCACGGAATGAATCTGCACTCGGAATTGGAGAAGGTGCTCTACCTCTTCCTGTGGTGGTTTGTGAACTTGGTGATGGAGCTGATTTAGAGGGATTAGCTAAAGATTCTCTTCTAGCCTTTTCTGCTGGAGTTAATTGACCATACGAAGCAGAACCTGGTTGTATTCTAAGTAGATCTTCGTCTTTAGACAAATCGGCAGGAACTAATTCATAGTCTCTACTAGCATTCATTTTAGTTATCATTATAGGTTCGCGTTTTGGTTGGGTCGCTGCTGGTTGGGATTCGGGAGCAGTAATTTGTCTTATTGTAGAAAGAACTTTTTCTTTTCCTTCTTTTTCTGACATCTTACGAGTTCCAACAAAATCACCCTCAGAATCATAAACAGGCTGATCTGGTTGAGGTCCTGCCCATCTTCCTGTTTGTTTTGGTTGTGTGGTTGGTTTAGCTACCCGTGGTGCTGTTAATTCTGGTGGAGTTTCATAAGGAGATGTAGTAGGCTGAACATTTGGTTCTGTCTTTTTCTGATCACCAAAAAGACCTATATCTTTCATTTGTTGTATAAGGCTGTTTGCCGTTAATTCTGGTGTGGGTTTAGATTGAGCAGGAGTAGATTGATAAGGAGTAGTAGAAGTAATAGGACCTAATTCAAATTCAGATGTTTTTGGTTTGGCTGGTTGTTGCATTCCCATATCAAATAATGATGGTTGTTGTGGAATACCTACTAAATTACTAGGTCTAGTGTAACCAGCAGAAGGTTCAGAAAAACGAACATCTGTTTGCTTTTCTATTCTTTGTCTTGCAAGATTAATAGCAGTATCGGTTGGAAGCCGTATAGGTTTATCCGGATTAACTGTAGAAGGATCTACACCTTGTGGCACAAAGTAAGTTCTGTTTACGACTCCAGATTCATCTGGTTCTGGTGCTGGAGGATTTTGATATGATATTTTTGCTTGGCCAGTTCTAAGAAGATATGGAAGATTTCTTGGATCTTGCATAAGTCTTCTAAGATGTTCTGGCCTTTGTTGACCAACCGCTAAAGGAGCCGGAGGAGTAGGTTGTCGATTTAAACGTTCCACGGCCTGACGAGATGTTTGATAATCTGCATCTCTCGCATATCCATCCATACGCTTTTTCCATTCTTCCATAGTTTCTTCGTTCAAGCTTTTTGAGAAAATATTACGGATGATATCGGTTTCGTTGTTGATTGGGCGATTGTGCATAAAGGTCCTTTTAATAATTATTTATATTTTTTCCATTTTACCACATATATAATTATGACAAATGACACGGTTCACTGCCATCTTTTCCGCAGTGATTCTAGCCTTCCTTCAAGGATGCCAGAAAGATACCAGTGTCTCCCAAACTTTCCCCACCACAACCGAAACCTTTAAATATGGTGTTAGCAAATGGTCTGATCCTTTTCCAGGATTCGAGGTCGTAAACAGCAACACCAAAGATATTTACGGCTGTGTGGGGCATGTACACAACAGACAGGGAGAGTTTATCGGAAGTGGAGTTCTGATTGCTCCTGCTGTGGTTCTTACTGCTGCTCATGTTATAGAAGGAGAAGATCTGGTTTATTTTATTACTCGTGACCGAGCCTATAAAATAGAAAAAACAATTAAACACCCAGATTGGAATCCTAGATTTTTAGACCACGATTTAGGTATTTTACTGTTACAAGATCCATGCCCGGAAACTCCTGCAATCCTTATAGGCAGCAAGGCAGAACTTCGTAGACGAGAAGCTTTAACTACCGTAGGTTGGTCTAAACAAATAAAGAAAATCAGTAAACCAGGAACTTTCTGGTATTACGGAACTTTAGAAGAATTTCCAGGATTTATGAAGTTTCTTCCTCATAACGGAAACATATGGATAGGAGATTCTGGAGGAGCAGTATTTGAAGATGGAGGAAAACTAGCAGGAATTATTTCTTCTTTAACTATTATTGATTACCAGATTATAGATCAGTCTGCTGTTCGTTTAGATTTATATTTAGATTGGATTGAAAGTACCATAAAAAGCGAACATTGTACGAAATAAATACTTGTATGGTAATTGCAGGTATTGATTATTCTTTAACTAGTCCCAGTATTTGCGTGTTTAATTCGGAGGAACCGTTCACCTTTAACCGTTGTGCTTTCTATTTTCTTTCTGATGTAAAGAAAAATCAAAGGTTATTTTTAAACAATATTAAAGGCGAATCTATCACAGACTGGGACAGTGATTTTACCCGATACGAAAATATTTCAGATTGGGCTATGGAATATCTTATAGCATGCGAACAAGTAGCAATAGAAGGATATGCGTTTGGTGCTAAAGGTAAAGTGTTTCATATAGCCGAGAATACTGGTGTTCTTAAGTATCGATTACATCAAGCTAGTATACCTGTAGAAGTTATTCCTCCCAGTGCCGTAAAAAAACAATCTGCAGGTAAAGGCAATGCTAATAAAGAAGAGATGTATAAAGCGTTTGTGAAAGAAACAGGCGTACAATTACAAGCGATAATTAGTCCTGGAAAAAAAGATATCGGAAATCCTGTTTCCGATATCGTTGATTCTTACTTTATTTGTAAGGCTCTTTATCTTAAGTTAAAGAATTAATCTTTTTCTCATTCCCAAACGCTTTTGTTGCATTTGAGATTCCTGAATTTGTTGTTGGGAACGGTATTTTTCTGCCTCTTTACGAACCCACGGAGTATCATCTCCCAAAGCTCTTTCCATGTGTTCCGGGCCGAAATGGGGACTTTCTATTGCTGCATGACGAACCTTCGGATCATCATGTCCGAAAGCTGCTTCCATGTGTTCCGGGCCGAAATGGCGACTGCGTGCTGCTGTAAGACGAACCTCAGGCTCTTTATCTCTCAAAGCTGTTTCCACGTGTTCCGGGCCGAAATGGGGACTGTTTACTGCTGCAACACGAACCTGATTATCAGTATCTCTCAAAGCTGTTTCCATGTGTTGCGGGCCGAAATGGGGACTTTGTGCTGCCTCTTTACGAACCCGCCAACTACCATTTCTCAAAGCTGTTTCCACGTGTTCCGGGCCGAAATGGCGACTGCGTGCTGCTGTAAGACAAACAATCCTATCATGATGTCCCAAAGCTGTTTCCATGTGTTCCGGGCCGAAATGGCGGTGTTCGGCTGCTGCATGACGAACCCACGAATCATCATGTCCCAAAGCTGCTTCTATGTGTTGCGGACCGAAATGGGGACTGTCCATTGCCCTGAGACGAACCCACCGATCAGTATCTCTCAAAGCTGTTTCCACGTGTTCCGGGCCGAAATGGGGACTTTCTATTGCTGCATGACGAACGTTCGGATCATCATGTCCCAAAGCTGCTTCCATGTGTTCCGGACCGAAATTGCCACCAAATGCTGTTGCAAGCACACGTTCTCTGTTTTTTTGGTGCTGTTCTTGTTTGATACTTAGATCTTTATTCATCCTTTTAAGCTGATATCCCTCAAAAATTCCTAAACGCTTTTGTTGCATTTTGGTAGTAGTTAATTCTTGTTTTTGGGCTTGTCCTTGAAGCCAAGCTAGCATCATTCGTTTATCCACGGTGGTGTTCCTTTTTCTTTATTTATGTATTTTCAGATTTCTCTTCCGATTTTCCACATTCTGGGCACTCTTTGATAAACTTTCTCCAAGCCCATACACCAACCACTCCTACTATAGGAAGATACCACAGAATCCAACCCCAGTTACCACTAAAGGTTCCAGGATTTTGTATGGCATGATTGAGTTTATTGATAACAACATTAGATTTCACGGTGCTGTCTGGAATAATTTCTGGAGTAGCACTACAAGCAACAAGCAGTAACAAAGCAAAAATATAAGTTAAAGTTTTCATGGGTTCTCCTTAAGACTTGTTAGATGCAGCAGCAGATCCAAAATAGAATCCTACGATACTAAGTAAAATTTGACGATTTTCAGATGTGAATAAGTATCCGTTAATTTCCACAAAATATTTCTTTAATCGATCCGGACCAAACAGATTAGTTTCTGTGGTGTCTACCTCTACAAAGGTTGGAAGACCAAAGAACGGAAGAATGAACGGAGCAAGTAGTGTGGCGAACAAAACTGCAAGTACAATCGTTCTTCGTACAACCCGTCCTGCGTCTAAAGGAACACGAGCAACCGCAGCATTTTGATTTTCTGTGGTTTGTTTGTTTGCAGCCATTAGCCGTTCAAACATTTCTTTTTGATCTTGAGACTTTTGAGCTAAAAAACGAAAGATAAATCCTACAAGTCCCCCACCAATCAATGATATAAGTTCTGTTGCAATCATGCTAATCCTTTCTCAATAAGAGTTTGCATCATCTCTATAGTATTTATTAGGTTTACGTCTTCGGAAGATAGAGTTTCTAGAAACATGCCTTTTTTGGGCAGAAACAGGGATTCCAATATCTTCTGGTTTTAATCCTGCTATTCCTCCTCCACTAACAGCATTAGCAGGAGTTCCAGCTGGAGCAAGAGCACCTTCTTGTTCTAACAAACGACAAGCACTTAATTCTCTGTTTGCTAGTTCTGTAAAATAACGGGAATCGCCACCTATTATTTCACATTCATTAACAAATTTTTGAAATAGTCGTTTTATGTTTGGTGTTTTAACTGCTTCTTCTAAAAACTTACACACAGTAAATGTAGTAATAGTTTTGGAAAAATTATTCATGTTATTTCTTTTAATACTCTTATAATTCTGTGATCTGTCGGTATTTCCTCTATTTTTGCTTCAGGTATTCTTTTAGGTAATATTTTTAAAAATTCAAGAAACGTTTTTAAATAAGAATGATATTTGGGTTCTATTCGAAAAAATAATATTCTTGCACATCCTTCAACACCAAAAACGTTATTCATTATTACTATATGGTTTAATAATAATCTTTCTTTTAAAGCTTTTTTAGTGTCGTATTTGTTGAAGAGCCTTTTAATGTATTTAATTCTATTGAGATCTTCATAGAATTCATTAATCCCCTGGCAGTGGGGATTGTCGTACACTTTAATTGCATAAAGAAGAAAAGTATCTTCACTCAAAGGCTCATATAACATATTATTGCATTTCTTCTGCTTGTGGCATTTCTCCTTGCTCTACCCCAACACCGGGAACAAATTTAGCAGACATTTTATATAAACCAGATGAAGCTTCATCAATATCTACAACTTGATTTATAGGATATTCTAGACCGTCTGTTACCTCAAAACCTTTACTAAGATCGTGAGAAGGAGAATGTCCAAAAGTTCCACCAAATCTCTTGATTTTAAATACCATAGAATTACCAGTTTTTATTTCAGTTTTATTGTTGAAATCAAAATCTAAACCTGCGAGATTTAGTTTAACTCTCAATAAAGAAAGAGCTGATCTGGGTTCCAGATATTCTCTTCCTGTAAAAGCGTTTAAGAATGCTTGTAGTCTTTGTAGAATTTCTGGTTTTTCTACACGATAAGTGCCTTCATCACTGTAAGCAGAGCGAGTAGAATTCTTTACTGGAAATCCTCCAAGAACGCCACCGTCCATGTTTTCGCCTTCGTTTAATTGTTTTCGTAGTTCTTTATACTTTTTCATTTAAAGTCTCCGTATTATTTATTGCTTTTTTTCTTCTTCTTTTTGCTATCCTTACCTTTTGATCCATCCGCTTTCTTTAATTCTATGTAGGTAGCTAAACGATAACTAGCTTCTTTAGGAGTATCCATTCTTACTAATTTTCCGTCTTTGTCTTTAGGGCCTGTTACAACTTTTGATCGATCTTTTACTTTTTCTCTTGTTTTGTCTCTATTTATAGCTCTAGGATTTGTTTTTTGTGGTGTCAATTTGCCGATATTATCGGGATTGACTATATCTTCTGATATATCTCCAAAGAATCTATCTTTAAGTTTTTCTGCCAGAATCAAATTCGTTTCTTCTTGCATATGCTTGGATATTTGTACTGCTTGTTCTTGCTTTAAAGCTGCTTCTTTACTTGGATGTTTTCCTAAAACTTTTGTTCCAGCTTTATTCATTAAAACCCATTGATCTCCACGTTTAACAATAGTTTCTAGAAGTTCGTTTTGTTCTTTTAAAGCTTTCCAAGTGCCTCCTTTTTTCTTGTAACACTTAGAAGCCCATGCATTAGCGTATGCAGAATTACCAGTTATAGTAATAAAACCATTTTGGATCATTACCCACGTATTATTTTCTGTTTCAGGACACCAAACATCTTCTGATTGTATTTCTTTTATTATTAAATTTTGTGTGTTATGTGTTGGTTTATTTCTAATTATTGTTGCTGCTTGCATGTCTGGGTATTTGTCTGAAAAAGATACATGATAACCATTTAAAAATGCTGCAAAAATAGTCGCGTAAAAATGATCTTCTTCTTTTTGACTAAATCCAAAAGTGTGACGATTGATAATTTTGCTACTTATTCCTTTATCATGACCATCATATACTATAGCACTTGCTAAAAATATCTCTCTTTCATTTTTAGACATTGTTAGTATTTTTTCAATCCAAGAATCTTTTTTAGACCAATTTTCTAGAATTAAATTGCTATCATTGTTTAAAGAAGCGCATGTTATTATCTGCATGTGTTTATTTAAATCTTTAGTTTCTATAAGATCTGTTTTATCATATTCAGATCCATGTTTTACCACCCACTTATGATTTGGAGTGCATTTGATCTGAAATCCAGTTGGTTTACCCATTTGTAATAGTGGGGCTTTTTCGAAAAAATGAATATTTTTTACAGGTCCCCATTCCAGTTCTTCTTTTTTAATGTTATAAGTTAATATTTCTTGTCCTATTTTTAATTGATCATATGATACAGGACCTTGTTTAGTTATTGCTAAAGAGTCAAGAGAAACACAAGGATACACATCAAACTTTTTCTTTGCTTGGGCCTTACAATCAGACCAAGCTTCAGAATCGTTTGGTACATTCTTTTCGGTTATTAATATTTTTTGTTCTCCACAAACAACTTTAACAATTTCGTGTAGATCAAAAGTTCTTTTTAGTTTTTCGTTCTCAAATATTCCATAGTTAGTTTTTACAGTACCAAGAATTCCAGAAAAACTATCGTTATGAGTTTCTACCAAAACCTTTTTGTTTAGAAATTGAGAGAGGTCTGCCTCTGTAAAATTTTTATGTTCTTTAACTAATTTACTTACAGGCTTTCCTTTTTCCCACATTCGGCAAGACCAGTATCGTGCTTTAGTTTTAGGACCAGGATTTGCGCAGTTGTGTCTTGCTCGGAAATTACTTCTTCTGTTAGGATCGTCTCGTTTAATTTCCATATTTGGATCACCAAATCGTACAGTTATAATGTTTCCTTTTTCATTTTTTACACGAACACCGAATTTTTTCGGGCCTCCAGGCGTGCGAAAAGGTTTGTTTAGTGGAGCTTCTTCTTTGAGAAGTTTCTTTTCCATCTTTCTTTAATTTTACCAAATAATGTCTTTTTTTCACAACCACACCCTTCATTTACAGGTTCCATTTGTTCGTTTACCTTTCTTTTTTCAGAAGCACCAGTGGAAACAAACACAGGTTTTTGGCCTTTGCTTCTGCTTCCTTTTTTTCCTCTACCTGCTTCGGTTTGTGCTGCACGTTTTCGTTCAACAAAACTAGCAATACCTTCTTTTCCTAATTTCTGAGCTTTTTGTTTAGACAGACACGCAGAATAAGGATCTCCTTTTTCTGCATCTCCACATTCTCCTACTCTCTTTCCAGAAGAGTTATAACGATCCCAGCCTGGAGTTTTATTTGCGCTTTCTCCGTGGAACCATTTACCTAGTCCAGAATTTCTGTATACCTCATTTAGTCTCATAATTTATATTTATCGTTTCTGATGAGCCAATTGAACAGTTATAGAATCGGTAATTTTCTTCATTTGAGCAGCACAATACACAGAATCCACTTTTTCTGCTTTATTTCCACTACACCATTGAAGCATGGTAAATCCGGTCATTTGATTTTGTGTTTTTAAAGGTAATACACTGAATGCTTCCACATTTCTTGATTCTAAGTATTGTTTTGCGTGAGAATCTTTAAGATCCACAGTGAAATGAATTTTGCCTTGGTCTTCCACAACCAACATTAAAAGAGGAAGAAACATGGAACACAAAAGTCCTTGAACCCGTTCTCCATCTGATTCTATTCCGGTTTCTACCGATTCGTGAGTAAGGCTGAATTTTCTCATGGATATACCATCCATAAAGTATTCGCCGTTATGAAATTGTATTACTTGAGCACGAGCAGAGTCTGTAACCACACGAAGTTCTGTTAAAAGCTCATGAATTTCGCTATGAACAACGATAAAATTATCTGATTTAAGGTGTTGCTTTAATTTTTTAATGCCTTTAACAGCACCTATAATTAGAGCGAAAAGTATTGCAGTGCAAATAGTCCAAAACTCAAATACTCTTATAAAGTCTTCGTTCCAACTAAACAACCCGTTTTGCATGAGTCACCTTTCACTTCTTTTTTGTTTTTTTGAGATATCGATCTTCTATGTACGCGGATAGCTTCTTTCTTATAGGATTTATAGCAAAAGGTGTTTGGTCAATCAGAGTTTGAACTAGTTGATCTGTTCCTTCGAATCCAGCACCATAATCTTCATTCATGCTACGATTCTTGGATTTAGACATAACTTCTAAATTACCGTCTGAATTATTTTGAGGATTGCCGTCTTTGTGATGTACATCATTACCGTCGCCCTTTTTTACTTCTCCTTCGTCTTCCATTTTTCTTCGAGCTAAAACTCTTTTACTTCTGTTGGCTCGTTGTTCGGGTTTACCGTGATAATTGTCGTACTCTTGACGGTAATTTCTGTCTTCTGTGAAATTGAATTGTTGTTCTAGAATCAATAAAGAATCTAAAAGATCAATATTTCCTTTTTTTATTTCTTCTACTAAAAGATCGTTTATAAGAATATACTGTTCTAAAATAGCGTCTGCACCCTTTTCTACAACGCTTTCTGGTTGTCCTTGGGGATTATAATTTATTCTTACAGGAATTTGTAATTCTTGTTGTTTATCTGTGCCGTAATTTAATATTACAGTGTTATAAGTATCAGCATTCATTTGATCTATGAATTCTGAGTACAGTATTGGTAGTTTATATGTGGCGTCTTCCAAAACAAGTTCAAACAACTGAACAAAAATCATAGGATTAGATAACTGATCTTTCATTCTTTGAAGTTCACTCACAACGTCCATGGTAGTTTCTGCGAGTGTAGAAGTAATCATTTGCATTAAAGATTCTAACATTCCACCTTTTGCAGGAGCAACATTAGAGAATTTAAAGCTTAAATTCGTGTCTTCTGATTTTGCTAGTTTGTCTATAAATGTTTCGTTTATTTGAGTTACTGCTGCATCGCTTCCATCTTTTTTACCACACATAAGCATTTGAGCAGAACCAGTTTTTCCATCAAACTTAATCATACCTGTTAAAGATTCATTAATAAAAGCAGATTTCATCAGATCGTTTTCGTTAATAAATCTTTCAATAAGGTTTCTGGCTGCGGTGGTTAATTTATCTCTTTGTATTTTTACGGTTTCTCGTTCCCAGCGTTGTTTGGCTAGTGTTATTGTGCCTTGTTTTTGTATATCTGTTGGGGGAGGACTGGGAATTCTTGAATAAGAAGATCTGAGATCTTGTACAAAATCTTCTATAAACAAAGAAAAGGTAGGAATTAATTGTTCTTCTGGTAATGCTGTTAAAACAGACATTAAAACAGCATTAGCTTCGCCTTGAATTCCTGGTCTGATTTGTTCTCCTATTTTTAAAGCAAATCCAACTGTGG
>Ga0169931_10011811_pt1 | contig 12216 bp, 7 predicted proteins | sample Kivu_15m_20L_FD_129675 | JGI IMG/M metagenome (GOLD analysis project Ga0169931, IMG submission 129675) | Freshwater microbial communities from Lake Kivu, Western Province, Rwanda to study Microbial Dark Matter (Phase II) - Kivu_15m_20L... | ecosystem: Environmental > Aquatic > Freshwater > Lake ...
CGACACCAGTTCGCTCCGGTCCGATGGCTCGGCCCTGCATGGCACCACGCTCAGGTGACATATACCATGCTTCGGGCTCGAGGTGGCCATTTCTCAGATGGAGAGAGTTCAGATGGCTTCGAGCACCAAGGCCGAAGCTCCACCGCCACCGTTGCAAATACCGGCTGCACCTACGCGCTTGCCGTTATTCTTGAGCGCGTGTATCAGCGTGACCAGGATCCGTGCACCACTGGCCCCCAATGGGTGACCCAGAGATACTGCCCCTCCGTTCACATTCACCTTAGCAGGATCGAGCTCCATAAGGCGGTTGTTGGCGATGCTCACCACGCTGAATGCTTCGTTTATCTCAAACAGTTCAATGTCCTTTGTGCCAAGTCCGGCCCTTTGCAGCGCGAGTGGTAAGGCCTTGCTCGGTGCGGTGGTGAACCATTCGGGGGCCTGTGCCGCATCGGCAAAACTGCGAATGCGGGCCAAAGGCTTCAGACCGAGTGCAGCAGCCTTGCTGGCGCTCATCAGCACCAGAGCAGCGGCACCATCATTCAGTGTGCTGGCATTGGCGGCTGTTACGGTGCCCTCTTTCTGGAAAACAGGTTTCAGTCCCGGAATCTTATCGATAGCCACATTGCGGTACTCCTCGTCTTCGGCAAACGATATAGGGTCACCTTTGCGCTGGGGTACCATCACAGGTATGATCTCATCGGTAAAAGCACCTTTTTTCCAAGCCTCGGCACTGCGCCTGTAAGACTCAATGGCATATGCATCCTGTTCCTCGCGACTGATGCCGCACTCCTTGGCACACAGTTCGGCAGCGTTACCCATGTGGTAGTTGTTATACACATCGGTAAGGCCATCGCTGACCAGACCGTCTACAAGCGGGGTATTGCCCAACTTGAACCCGCTGCGTGAACCAGGCAGGTAATGCGGTACTGCGCTCATGTTCTCCATGCCACCGGCCACTACCACATCGTTGTGGCCCAACATGATACTCTGTGCGCCCAACATCACGCTCTTCATGCCCGATGCGCATACTTTGTTCACCGTGGTGCAGGGCACGTTATCGCCCAGACCAGCGAATCGCGCTGCCTGACGCGCAGGAGCCTGTCCGCTACCCGCCTGAAGCACCTGACCCATGAACACCTCGTCCACCAGTTTCGGGTCAATGCCGGCTTTGGCTATTGCTCCTTTAATGGCCTCGGCACCCAGTCTCGGGGCCGAGATCCCTGCAAGGCTACCGTTGAAACTGCCTATGGCGGTGCGCACTGCGCTCACTATCACTACCTCGTTCATATTTCTCAGTTGAATGTCAGTTCTCTATTACCAGAAGGTTCACTCACGGGTGTAGTTCACGTTGCCCACAGTAAGATTATCGCCTGTGCACAGATAAACGGTGTTTACCGTATCAACCATAGGCAACACAACATTGTTGCAGCTGTAAGCCGTATCTGCCGCGTAGTCAATGAAAACCACATCCTCATCGGCCGTGTAGGAGAAGTTGCGCAAAGCATACCACATAGTGGCATCTGTAGGGCAAAGGCTGTCGCAGGCATTGAATTCGAATGTGCCACTGCCATCGGCATTGAAAACAATACGCCTTGAGTTGTTGCAGTTATCGTTCTCGCTGAGCCAGTTGCCGGTAAGGCAATCTTTTCCTGTCTCTTGACAGCCGGTTCCAAGGCCAATCATGGCGAAAGACAACAATGCGATGGATAGTCTGGTCATGTTGTGGTTGTGATTAAGATGCGAAACTGTGGAGGGCCTCCTTGTTCGGAGCGCGAAAGTAATCCATGCGTGACGAGGAAAGATATGGGCTTAAGAGCCTGATCAAACCTGCGGTATTCCGGGCGATCTGAATGGTATCGATTGACTTCGATTCCATTGTTAGGGGCCGCTTTGTTAACGGTAAATCCTGAAATGCCTCAGGCCATCAGGCAATGTAACAATGACCTGATAAACCCCGCTGGCGAGGTTATCGGTGATCATCTCGCTCCAGTGGTCGAACTCGCTGGTTCGGATGGTCCGCCCGGTCATATCAACGAGTCTCATGCTGACCTCTCTTCCACGGCCATTTATTATCATATCATCATCACGAAGTTCGATATGTGGCTCAGCAGATACCTCCGCTGCACAGAGCGAGGCAAAAAACTGGCATCTCACGGCAGCCCAGACCGTGTCAGTCGGATCCTCGACTTCAAACTCTGGCATTCGGATAGGTTCAGAGGTCTGCGGGTCGTTCTGCCAACGGTTGGTGGCATAACGCTGCCTCAGATGGCTCATACCGAGAAAGCTCTCACTGCTCATTAAGAATTCGAGTCTTCGAATAGCTCGGTCGAATCTGATATCACGTCCGGCCAATTGACCATATCCTCCAGTCAGAACCGAAATAGAGAGATCTCCTGGCCCATACCCGAAATTGGGCCTCCCCGCATATCCGACACGATACCAACCATCCGTGCCGTCCATGTAGTTGCTGAAAAGGATGAAGGTGGTATCCGGTCTCAGACATGCATATGCCATCTGTCGTGCAAGGGCATCCAAAGCTGCCTCAGCATCTATTGCCAATGGTGTGATGTTGCCCGAAAGTCGGAGTAGGGTGAAAAGGTCGACATGCCTTGCGCCATGGCTCAGATCCCAACCGAGATTGACAGGCGCAGGAGGGCTTATTGAACTATCTGGAAAAGCAGAGCCGTTGTACATGGCCAAGCTGTTGTCGGGGTGGTCGTCAACTTCCCCTTTCCCGAAAAGGATGCCTTCTGTCTGTCGTAGCTTATCATCATCAACTGATTCAAAGGAGATCCTTGAAAGAATCAACTCGCGAGCATCGGGTAAATAGGTCCGAGTGAAAAGTGACATCTGCTCCGGTCGTGGCACTAGCGTGCTGTCAGAAAGGTGGGCAGCTACCAAATTACTCACACCTAAGATCACCCATAGGTCCACATCCTCCACGTGATTGCAGAACCGTGCCGAGTTGCCATTGCCACATTGCCGATTGAGCAACATGGCTACCAGTTGGGTGTGCGTGAGGTGACTGGGTAAGTTCGCTCCATATTGCAGACAGCCCCAGCCTCTGCGTTGAAAAGGCCCAACCTTGCCGAACCACGTTCCGCTTCCGATGTCCTTGACGTCTGTGCCAGCCACCCAACGTGTGTACATGGCATCGATGATTGGATGCGCCTGATAGACGAACTGCAGCATGACGAGCGAACGCTTCTCTTCTGGAATCATGGCGATGCGGAGCACCGCTTCGCTCAATAAGGCAGCGAACTGGGCACTGTTCAGGATATTCTCCGTGGCAGCGCCATCAGCAGTCAACCGTTCGGCCCAGAGTCTCTGTGGCGAACGAAAGGCAAGAACGGTATCGACAGGAATCTCCGGGTAGAAGTACCTGAACCTGTAGCGCTTCGCATCTACACTCCGGCTCATGGTGGCCATGTAGATGGTGAGCAGATCATCAATCAACTCTTCATTACCATGAATAAAAGCGAACCTGAGCAAGGCCCCAGTCTGTTGTTGCATTCGATAGATGCCGACTGTGCCCTGCTCCTTTGTTTCTGCCTGGGTAATACGGGCCCGAACTGTAGGCCAGAGCTCTAAGATCCTATCGTGTAACTCCGGATACTGGCAGCAGTTGGCACTTGTCTGCGCAGTAGCAACCGACACCCCAAATAGCAACGCTGAGATGCACAGCTGAATGACTCGGAAAGGCATCGGGTGCGAAGGTATCGCCTCGTGTAGATCAAGTTTTTCATCCAATCGGTGGAGATTCCTGAATTCCTTTCAACGATGCGGGATGAGCAGATGAACTGTGTGCAGATGCTTTGACTGACGGAATTGAGATGAGATCGGATCGATAAGAATCTGTACCTCATTGCCTTGAACGGCACCTCAGCCATAGAGACCAGAGGGAGTATATCTGCCGCGCCCTTCGTTCCTTGCAGCATCAATGAACAAGGCACTCGCATCGACCTATATGGACCCTACAGAGGTGCTGCGCAAGTATTGGGGGCACGATGCTTTCAGGCCGTTACAGGAGGATATTGTGAGAAGCGCCATGAGCGGTCGCGATACGCTCGCGCTGCTTCCTACCGGTGGTGGTAAGAGTATCTGTTTTCAGGTACCGGCCATGGCCATGCCGGGTGTCTGTATTGTCATATCGCCACTCATTGCGCTGATGCAGGATCAAGTGCTGAACCTCACCAAAAGGGGTATTGCCGCAGTGGCCGTGCATGCGGGTATGAGGCAAAATGCGATTGACAACGCGTTGGAGGCAGCGGCCACGAATCAGGTCAAGTTCCTGTATCTGAGTCCCGAGAGGCTACAGACAGATATGGTGCGAATGCGGCTGCAGCGCATGCAGATTAACCTTTTTGCCGTAGACGAGGCGCACTGCATCTCACAATGGGGTTACGATTTCAGACCTCCTTATCTGCTCATAGCCGAGGTGCGCAGCCAGATACCTACGGTTCCGGTACTGGCCCTGACTGCCACTGCCACCCCACAGGTGGTCACCGATATCACGCTCAGGTTGGCTTTCAAGGATGGGGCGGTATTCCGCAAGAGTTTTGCCCGGCCCGAACTGGCCTATATGGTGCTGCGCGAAGAGGACACCAAAGGCCGCATGTTGCGCATCCTGAGCCGAGTGCCCGGTAGTGCCATAGTGTATGTGCGCAACCGCAGACGTACCAAAGAAGTGGCCGACCATCTGCTGAGCATGGGCATTAGCAGCACGTACTATCATGCCGGCCTGAGCCATGATGAACGCACCAAACGGCAGCATGATTGGGTGAACGACCGCACACGAGTTGTAGTCGCCACCAATGCCTTCGGGATGGGCATTGACAAGCCAGATGTGCGTTGCGTCATTCACATCGGTTTCCCCGACACGTTGGAAGCCTATTTCCAAGAGGCCGGGCGTGGAGCCCGCGATGGAAAGAAGGCCTATGCCGTGGCCATGATCGATGGTACGACAGCCGTGGCCATTCGAGAGTCGTTGGCCGCGTCATTCCCTGACAAGACATTGATAGTGAATGTGTACCGGGCTATTTGCAGCCAGCTCCGAGTGGCCGAGGGTGCGGGTAGCGAAGAGTGGTTCGACCTTCAAACCGAGGCATTGACCGAGCGAACTGGCCTCACTGCTGCCCAAGTGCACTCGGCTCTGGGCTTCCTTCAGCGCGAGGGTTACATCTACATCACCGAACCGGAACGGGCCCAGAGCACCGTTCATATAAGTGTTTCGCCAGAGACTCTGTATCAGGAAGAGGTGCGCGATGAGCGGGTCAGGCGCGTATTACAGACCTTGTTGCGCAGTTACGGTGCACTATTCGAGGACGAAGTGGCCGTTGACCTCCATCGGATATCCAAGAGGTCGGGCCTTACTGTAGATGAGGTAGCCCGCACCCTGCAGGCATTGCACGGCAGGAAACTGTTGCAATGGCGACCGGCAACAGGACTTCCACGCATCAATCTTGTCAATGGTGCATTGGCGGCCAACAACGTGCGTATCAGCCGCGAGGGCTACGAGATGCGGAAAGAGATACGCTTGCGGCAGATGAATGCTGTGGTCCATTTCCTTGAGAACACAACCCTCTGCCGAAGTGTACTGCTGTTGTCCTATTTCGGTGAACTGTCCGCACGCACCTGCGGCCAATGCGATGTCTGCCTCAGTCTGTCGAACGAGTCCGTTAGCCCGGAGGAGACAAAGGCCATCTCAGCCCAGATACTAGAATCGGTGAGCAGAGCTGCCTTATCGACTCAGGATCTTCCAAAGAAATTGAGCCGCTGGTCCGAAAAAAAAGTGCTCCGCGTGTTACAACGTCTCATGGATGATGGACTTATCTGCGTGGACGGTTTCGGAAATCTAGTTATGAAGAAGACCGATTAACCGACCCGCTCAGACCGCAATCCTCACACCTTGAAGGTGATCTGTAGCGCAGTGGTGCGCGGTGATTCCATCTTCAGCGGACGCAGGCTGTACTCGCGGTTAAGGAAGTTGTTCATCACAAGAGCCACTTTCATCCACTTGGTGGCCTGACAGCTCAAGCGCAGGTCCATCACGTAGTTACCGCTGTGGTTGTCGTCATTGATCGTGTAGAATGGTGGCGCAAGGGTGCGCTCATCACCACGCGCCTCAATTACCCCAGTCCCGAACTGATCCAGCGCATCGAGGGTGTACAAAATGCCATCGATGTTCTCCATGTAGCTGTAGTACCTGAAACTGTACCCGAGGCTCCACTTGCGGTAGGTGAACTCAATGTCGGCATTAGCCAGATGCCGGAATCGGTATTTGAGCATGTCCGAGCTGTCGATGCCAGTGGAGTAGTGCGAGAAATACTGCACGTTGTAGCCTTGACCCGGGTCGTTCTCGTGGAAGACCTTTCCAGGCTCCTTCGATTCAGGTATTGTGTAGGTATAGCCAGCCATCACGGTCATTCCGAAACTCTTGGTGAACTGCCCGAAACCCATCACCGATAGTTCTATACCACGGACGCGGGTCTCGCCAATGTTCAGGAATTTGATGCCGGGTATGCCTTCTTCCGGGTTGAACTGTCCCATCACGAACTCGATGCTGTTGCTGAATTCCTGCCAGAAGCCAACGAGGTCGGCATAGCCCACGAACTTGCCGATCTTGAACCCTTGCTTGAATCCGATCTCAGCATTCCAGCTGGTCTCAGGCTGCAGATCATCGTTGGGGTAAACCCCGAAACCGCCCGATGTGGTGCGTATGTACTTCTCGGCAATGGTGGGGAACCTATAACCCTGCCCGAAGGAGGCCCGAACGTATGTCTCACGGGCCATCTTCATGCTCACCCCGGCACGGCCTATAGGTTTAACCACAAAATCGGTGGCATTTATCTGGAAATACTCGCCCCTTATACCTGCTGAAACGTTGAGGATCTTCCAGAATTTCTTGTCCAATTGGGCAAAGAGCGAGAAGTTCTTCGCATCATTCGACCCATCGCTTCCGCCTCCAACGAATATCTGACTCCAGCCTTTGGTGTAGTTGCCTTGTATGCCGGCTGTCATGTTCAGCCCATAAAGTTTCTGAAAGCTCTTTGAGATGGTGTACTGTCCGTAAATGACAATGCTACCGTTGCTCTGGTTGTTGCTGTTGTCGCTATCAGAGTAGAGGATGCGTGTTCTGAACGAGTGCTCTGTACCTCCCTCGGTGACGTAGGTGACGAAAGGGTCGACATAGAAAGTGAACATCTCGGTCAAGGTCATGCTACCCGGGTAGGCGCGATAAACGCCATCGTAGCCCACACCGGTGGTGTCGTAACTGAGTTGACGGGCGCGGTTGTCAAACTGCCATATCAGGCTGAAATTCTTGCTGCTGCGCATGAAATTGCCGTTGAGACCGTAGGCAAGTCCCCGCACCTTCTTATCGCGGTAGCGCAGGTTGAAATTGAATCGACCACGTATCTCACGCACCGCCCCGTTGCTGATGTCAGGCAACGTTGTGTCGACCATTTGCGGGCTGTACCAACTTGTGCTGCCCGGCACGTGCGGGCCTATGAAACCATGGTCATAGTGGAAGTTGCCACCTATCACCATGTCGAGGTTGCCGAACTTCTGGCTATGCAGGAAATTCATGCCCGAGTAGTTGTTCAGACCGTCCCACCATTTCTTGCCGTTGGCATCGCTCGCATCGAGACCGAACACATTGGCGAACTGACGCCCTGTGCTGGCCCCTTCAGGCAGTTGCGCGCTGTACATGCCGCTGTACACGTTCACTTTGGTCTGAGGCTGATCCTTTGGATAGGCGCTGCGGATATTGATCACCCCGCTCAATGCCGATGATCCATAAAGCACCGAACTGGCACCTTTTATCACCTCCACCTGATCAACATTCTCAATGGGTACAAAACTCCATTCGGCCTTACCCAGATCGCCTTGCATGATAGGAAGGTCGTCCACAAGGATGGCCACCCGACTGCCCAATCCGAAGCTGTAGCCGCTGCCACTACGTATCTGCGGGGCTTCGTCCAGGATCACCACGCCCGGAACCTGATTGAGGGCCGAGGTGATGTTGGTGGAGTTCCTGTTCTGTATCAGGTCAGGTTTTATGATGTCCATACTGACCGTCAGTTCCTCGAGCTTCTGCTCGAATTTACCGGCAGTCACCACCACCACACCCAGTTCCTCGACTATGTTACTCAGTTCAAAGTCCTTCTTGGTGACTGCACCTGCCGTAACAGTCACAGAAACGGTATCGGTACCCATTCCGGTGAAAGAGCATATCACACGATGCGTACCTGCCGGAAGCTTGAAACTGTATTTACCATCAATATCGGTCGATGCGCCAACCGTCTTGTTATCCAGCATCACGACATTGGCCCCGACAAGGGTCTCGCGTGTGGCCTTGTCACTTACCACACCGCTCAGAGTGCCCATTTCCTGAGCCGAGGCAGACCCGATCGTTGCGAGAAAGGATACAAGAATCGTTGCTGTGTGTAAGCGCATCGATGTGGCGTTATCTATTTATACAGAAACGGACTGTAGGCAACCGATGCCCACAGTCCGTCCTTTGATCCGTATCTATCAGAGATTGATGAGGAGTTTGCCAGTGCGAGTGGCTGTGCCGTTGCTGTCGCTCAGGCGGTAGAGGTACATGCCCGGGGCCAGCTGTTCAACATTCACATTTGTGTTGTCCATGCCTACTTGCGAACGCTGCACTGTCTTGCCCGTGATATCCATCAACTCAAGTCTCAGTTCGGTACCCGAGTTGTTGGTCACATGAAGCACACCGTTGGCAGGGTTCGGGAACAGGTTCACCTGAGTGCTCAGAGCATGCTCATCGATGCCTGTACCTGTAGAGAAAACCAATTCAACATCATCGAGGTACATGATAGAACCTACCACTGCTTGTCCTTGATTGCTGTTTCCCCAGCTGCTGTTAGCAAGGAAGCTTGACACAGCAACAGGGTTGTTGTTGATGTAGCTGATGGGCGCGCTGAAACGGGTCCAAGAAGTGACGGTACCGATCAACTTCTTCTTGGTATAGCTCACCGAATCGCCATTGGCATCGAACAGAATGAACTGTATATAAGCGGTATCGGCACCTTGTGGGGTGTATTTGTACCATCCCACCAAGCTATCGGGACGAAGCGTGTATGGAATACCACCTGTTATACCCGGATTGGCAGGGTTGCAAACCATAGTAGCGGTGCTGAGCACACCACCGATCAGAATATTACCTGCCTGCTTGGTCTCGAGCTTGGCTGACGATGAGCCTGAGTGCGCATCGTTGCTCTGGGACACTGAAGATACGCTGAGGATGTAGCTGCAGGTGTTGGCACTGTTCCAGTCAACCGGTTCGTTGTATGTCCCTATTCCGGCATTAACGGTCTCCCATGTCTCGAAGCTATTGTTCGGCAGTGGGTTCTGGGCAGAGGCATTGAAGGCCGCCATGGTGGCGATGGTCAGTACGGTGTAGACTTTTTTCATTTGGGTCTTGATTGGTTACGTGGCCAAAAGTAGGTGCCTGCACATGGCATTATCCAGTTGGCTCATGGCCTCGGGCTGACGTTTATCCACAGTTCATCAACATAAGACCCACGTATTCAATCGTTTGTTGAATGCAAAGAGCCCATTAGGAGCAGGTGCGTTATGGTTCGGATGGAAATATCGGACACACATCAAAAAGAAAAGGCCGCCCGAAGGCAGCCTTTTCATCTCGTTTCAATCAGGTCAGGTTCAATCCTGAATGATCATCCTTCGGCTGAGGCGGTCGGTGCCATTGCTCAGGCTGTACATGTACACACCCGGTGCGAGACCAGCCCTGTCGATGATGATACGGTTCTCGCCAACGTTGGCTGTAACGGCCTTTTCCATGATCACTTTACCATCAACACCATGAATGCTGAAGGTGAACTGGCCCGGCTCGGTTGCGCGGTAGCTGATCACCGAAGTGGTGTTGAAAGGATTCGGTTCGTTCTGGCCGATGCTGAATCCGTAGTGAGAAAGCTCATAGACACCCACTGGAGGCTGGGTGACAGTGAACGTCTCGGTGACTTGGAATCCGCTGTTGTCCGTTACCGTGACGGTGTAGGTACCGGCAGCGAGGTTGAAACGGTCCTCGGTGGTAGGGCCATCGAGCCAGCTCCAAGTGTACGGAGGGAAACCGCCCGAGGTGGTCACATCGATGTAACCGTTGCTGCCACCGAAGGTGCTCACGTTGCCGACAATGCCGGTCAGCTCGAGGGTGTTGGTAAGTTCGGGGTAGCAATCGGTGTAATGCACCAGATAAGGCGTGCCGAAAGCTCCGCAGTTAGGATCCACTGATGGGAAATCGCCCGGTACGGGAGGGATGTTGAAGTTGACCACCACGGTAGAGTTGGCTTCTGCATAAACGCTGATACCCGGTATGGTGTAAATCTCGTCCTCGGTGATAAGGTTGCAACTGTCGGCACTGTTTATCACCACGAAATCGGGCACGTCCATGGTGATGCCCACATTGCTCGTGTTGGTTATGCTCACACTCCAGACTCCGTTCGGGTTGCCAGCGAAAATGCTTGTGAGCGGTATGCACGGCAGGCCACCGGCCAGATCGATGAGCTGCTGGTTGAGTGGCAGACCGAAGGCCAAGGCATCGTTCACATTCAGGGTCGATGCATCGGGGAAGGTGAAGATCATCGGGAAGATCTCCCAGGTGTTGTCATCGCCAGTCAGCACGGGGCAGATAGAACCGTACGGACGGCAGCCTTGCAGAGTGTCCCATGTGAAAGGTGTCACGCTCGGATCCTGAATAGCGAACGGTGTGACGTAGTAGTCGCCCGTGGCGAGGCTATCGAGAATGGTTCCGCACGCGCGGGTGAAGTCGAGGGTGTCACCCAGCTGTCCGCTGATCATACCAGCAGCCTGAGCGGCAGTCGCACCGGCCTGATCGGTGACAGGGCCATCGGCCTCGGGGGTTATGGCCCAAGCAATGATGCTGCTGTTGTTCAGGGTGAAGCCCGATGCGATGAACTCCATGGTCTCGCCACAGCAGAGCGTATCGTTGCTGGCGGTGGTGATGGTGGTGCCGGTGAGGCAGAGGCTGTAAGGGAACGACTCGGTGCTGCAACCGACCGGGCTGGTCAGTGTCACGGTATAAGGCCCGCTCACGGTCAGGTCGTTGTAGGTAGCAGTGGTGGCGCCATTGATCATGGTGCCATCGAGGTACCATTGGATGCTGTTGGTTCCGGCATTGGTCACCTCGATGTAGCCGCCAGCACTGTTCAGTGCTATGACCGGTGTGGGCGGGAATGCCTCGGTGATGACAGTGATATCGGCTGAGGTGGCGAAACAGGTGGTGACCGGATCGGTAGCGGTAACACTGTATGCACCGGTAGCATCCACATAGATGCTCTGGGTGGTGGCACCCGGAATGGGCACTCCGCCCACACTCCACTGGTAGTCCAGGTTCGATGGGCCTGAGGCTGTCAACTGTACCGAGTCGCCCACGCAGATGCTGGTGGGGCCACCTGCGCTCAGAACGGGAGCGTCAGGGCTGGCATATACCGTCACGGTATCGGTGTTGGTGATGACACTGGCGGGTACAAGCACTATGGTGTACTGCACCGTTACGTGCGGACCCGAGAGCTGGAAGGTGCCCGCAGCGGTCAGGTTGAACGAGAGGGTACCCAGATCATCCCACTGCGATACGGCATCCACATCCTGGAACTGGAAGGTGTAAGGTCCGTTCTGTGGACTGAGCACGGTGTTGATGTTGCTCCATGTGGCAGAGGTGTTGTTGGTCACCTCCGATCCGCTGTAAACAACCTGGCCAGAACCCTGCCGCAGGTCGAAGACCATATCGGGCGAGCCGGTGCATGCACCGAAGAAACTCGGCTCCTCGATGTCACCGCACCATTGGCTGCTGGTGGTAGATGCACTAACAGTAGTGATCTGATAATCCCAGATGGTGGTCTCGAGGTTGACGATATACTCGCCTGCTCCGCTGTAGTTCTGAACAGGCGGATCGGCTGCGGTGCTCGTGTTACCGTTATCGAAATCCCAATCGTAGGTGGTGGGTTGCGGTGCACCGTCAATAAGTGCCTCGAAGGTCACAGCAATGGCATCGCAAGCCGACACAGGCGAGAAACTGAACCCGGTGTTGCCACCCGTGGCGGGCAGTACCTCGATGCTCGTATTGAACGAGGTGGGCTGGCTCTGACCCAACGCGGTACCTATTACAGTCACCGTTACAGGATAGATGCCCGGTGCAGCGAAGGTGGTGCC
>Ga0169931_10011812_pt1 | contig 12215 bp, 13 predicted proteins | sample Kivu_15m_20L_FD_129675 | JGI IMG/M metagenome (GOLD analysis project Ga0169931, IMG submission 129675) | Freshwater microbial communities from Lake Kivu, Western Province, Rwanda to study Microbial Dark Matter (Phase II) - Kivu_15m_20L... | ecosystem: Environmental > Aquatic > Freshwater > Lake...
AAAGCTTCAAGCAATCCAAGAAACATCAAAGCAAAGGTTCCGCTATGTGCCAAAGTTCTATCAAGAGTAATTGCTCGACTATTAAAAATATTAAAATCTTTGACATCTTTATAAAAAAAACTTTTGGCGATTGGCGCCACAATATTTTCTTGTTTTGAACCGCGAAATAAAGGTCTTGAACTTAAATTTGAGACTGCAACCCCAATATGATTAGCATTATAAAATAATTCATTAAAAAATTTATTACCAAAATATTTCTGTTGATAATTTTTGATGGTAATATCACTAAATTTTTTTCGTAGATTATTATTTTGATTTTTAAAACTACTCTTGTGAGGACATAATCCAGCAATTTCTAATGCGGAAATCAAATTACTTAAGGCAAAATTCTCAAGATTATTTTTGGCGATTTCTTCGTTGCAAAAAATAATTTGCTGTTGCTGACCTTGAATTGTGGTAAAAATTGGGTCAAATTCTAAAAAATTTAGCTTCATATTTTTAGCCTCATTTATTCCTGCTAAAGCCACTCTATAAGCTAATTCGTCATGTCTTCCACCTCCCCTTTGAAGAGCATTTCCGCCTCCACTAAAAATATGTAATTTTAAATCAAGATTATAATTTTCTTTGGCAATTTTTTTAAGCATTAAAAGCTGTCCCGAAGCCCTATCTTGATAATAATCAACCGCAATTGACGAAACCCGAACCGTATCACTTTTTGCAATCATTGCGATAATTTTTTTACATAATGCCAAATGCTGTTGATAAACTTTGATGGATAATAATTTTTTTTGCACCTCAAAAATAGATTGTAAATCTTCATATGATTCAGACAGAGTCACGATATTGATGGGATTGCGCTGATTTTTAGTAACATATAACAGCAATAAAACCATTAAATTATCGCTAACATTTTTATGGTTAGAAATTATAAATTTTTCAAAAGATTTTTTATTTTTTGCGACTATTATCAATCTTTTGATTATTTTATTATTTTGAGAATTTTGCCCTATTTGATTACTAATTTTATCAAGCAATTTTTTATTCGACAAAATTTGGGTTAAAAAATCGATTTTTTGTTCTTCATTTTTAGATTCAAAATTCTCAAAATCATTATCTTTTAAAAGATTATTTACACAATTGCGAATATCGGCGCTGTCATGACGAATATCAATTTTAACCTTAAATTTTTTTAATCTTTTAACGCCAATTTCAAGGGTAGTAGCATTATTTTTTTCATTACCATCGGCGTCGCCACCATGGCTCCAACTCGCAATGTTACAAAAATTTCTTTTAACTTGAATTTTACCTCGATAAAAGGATTTTTCGATAATATTTTTAAAACCCCGCAATAATTTATTTTCGGCTTTTAAAATATTTTTTATCGCCAACTCACTTTCAATCATTTCTTCTTCGCAAGTCTTTTTTTTGCGTTCAATCTCGCATAAAATAATTTTTTTCAAAATATTATTTAATTTTTGAAAATTAAGTCCGATTTTGTCGGCAATTATTCTATCAAAATCATTGCCGATTTCGGTATATTTTAAGCTTAAAGGATTAGTTGGATGTTGACTTAAACTAATATTTACTTCAAAATTATTATCAAGGAAATTTTGCAAGATTTTTGCAGAAATTTTGTAGCGTTCACATCTTTTTAAAAGTTCAGCAAAATTAAATTTAAAGTTTTTAGAATTTTTTTTGTAAGCATCAACAATATCATTAGTTGCTGATTTTCTTCCCCTTCTTATAACATCTTGAAGCTTGGTATCAAGTTCAATTATTTTTAAAAATAAAGCTTTATTTTTTTGTATTTTTGTATAAAAATTTTCTAGATTTTGATTTTGAATTTTAAAATCATTGATTTTTTTAATTTTTTGTAACTCAAGAAACTTCGATTTAACGGCATTATCGATTTCTTGAACATCAAGCAAAGCATTATAAAATTCTAGCTTCAGAGCCTCTTGAATTTGAGTTGAGTAATAAAATTTTCTATGATCCAAATCAGTGAAATGCAATTTATTAAACTCAAAAACCATAAAATTCTAAAAAATATTTATAAACCTATAAAAGATAAAATTAAATGAGCAAAATGCAAATAAAAACAACGAATAATCGACATGAAATTGCAAAATATTGTAAATCCATACAATTTCGACATAATTTTAAGAATAAAAATTTAATTGATGATGTTTTTAAGGCTTTAAAAAAAGATTATCATTTATCTTTAGGTTTTGATGACCAAAAAAACCTGATTTACTCATGTTTTTGCCACATTCATTATGATTTTTTTGATAATAAAATATGTGAAATTATAGATTTTTTTATCGATAAAAATGCAGAAAATATCGAAAATATTAATCAAGTTTTTAACTGGATTGATAATTTGACAACTCAATATTTATGCCATAAAATTAAAGTTGAAAGCTTAACCAATGATCAACAAATCCATCGTATTTTTACAGCAAAAAAATTCATAATTGAAAAATATGTATTAACCAAACATCTATAAATATTTTAAATAAATGAGATTAAAAAAAAGAAGTTTTATAAATTATAAACTTCATAAATATTTTATTATTCCGATTCTGATTTTTCGCAAGTCCGTTATTGACACCATCAATCATGATGGCATCGAGCATGCTGGATATTTGGCTTTTTTAAGCATTTTATCTTTTTTTCCATCTTTAATTTTTATCATCGCAGTTATTGGTTTATTTGGCGAATCCAAAATTGGCACCGAATTTTTATCGCAATTAATTGCTACCATGCCACAAGAAATGTCAAAAGGCTTAGCTCCTCGCATCAACGAAATTATTTCTGGTCCAAGCGATGGCTACATCACCTTAGCTATCATTGGAGTAATTTGGACGGCGTCATCTTCGGTGGAAGGTTGTCGAACTATTTTAAACCGAGCCTACCGCGTAGCTTTTCCGCCACCTTATATTTTACGCAGAATAGTGAGTATTTTTGAATTCTTTACAATAATTTTTATTATAATTTCTGGCATCACTATTTTTGTGGTAGTGCCGATTATTCTCAAAACCATAGAGCAAAAATTTTCGATAATTTTGCATATAAATTATGATTTTTTCTATCTTCGTCAAATTGCACTATTTCTAATTCTCACAATATCAACTTCGGTTTTATATTATGCCCTTCCCAATGCCAAACAAAAAATTACTCAAACCTTACCGGGCTCAATATTGGCAGTGATATTATGGGTTTTTTTGGTTAATATTTTTTCGGTTTATCTAAATAATTTTGACCAAATGAATTTTGTTTATGGGTCAATTGCTGGTGTTATAATTTCCTTAATGTTTTTTTATTTGATTAGTTTAGCCTTTATTTTTGGAGCAGAATTTAATTATAATTTTCATCGTGCCTACAAGGTTTTTTTAAAGAAAAATAAGTAATATGATTTTACCAAATTGGCCCAATCCAAATAATTTTCACCACATCGATTTAGGGCTGGATAGAATTTTTGCCTTACTTGAAAGACTCGGCAATCCTCATTTAAAACTCCCAAAAACTATTCATATTGCTGGCACAAATGGCAAGGGTTCAACTCTGGCTTACTTAAAAGCAATTTATGAACATGCAGGTTTCAAAGTCCATCGCTACACCTCACCTCATCTCACTGAATTTAACGAGAGAATCGAAATTGCTGGTCAAAAAATTAGCGATGAGTTATTGCAAAAATATAGCAAGATATGTCAAAAAGCTTGCGAAACTTCTCCAAAAATTGATGTCACTTTTTTTGAAGGCACCACGGCGATGGCTTTTTTGGCATTTGCCGAACATGAAGCAGATATTTTGTTACTTGAAACTGGAATGGGTGGCGAATTTGATGCCACCAATGTTTTGCCTGCGGTTTTTCAATCAATAATTACGCCAATTTCGCTAGATCATCAAGAATTTCTCGGCTCCAAACTCCCCGAAATTGCTAGAGCTAAAGCAGGAATTATTAAAAAAAATTCACAAATTATTTGCAATAATTTTCAACCAGAAATTTTGCAAGTGATTAGAGATAAAGCCAAAGCTGAGAATGCTGAATTGATTTTGGTTAAGGATTTTTTTAGCAATAATTTTTTTGATTTTTCGCTAATTCAAAATCCGCTTTTTGGGTCACATCAAATGCAAAATTTACAAACCGCAATTTGTGCAGTAAAAAACCAAAATGAGTTTGATATTTCTAATAAAAATATTATCGAAGGAGTAGCCAAAACCAATTGGAACGCTAGGTTGCAAGAAATTAAATCTGGAAAATTATTTGAAAAAATTCAAAAAAATTCAAAATTATTTGTTGATGGAAGTCATAATATTGATGGCGCTAAAACGGTATGTGAATTTTTAGAAAAAAATTTTGATTACAATAAAATCATTATTTTGCAAATGATGAAAGATAAGGATTGCGATGATTTTATTGAAATTATTTCCAATAAAATTGATATGGTTTTTATTATAAAAAATTTTTCTAACCCCAGATTTTGTAAAGCTGAAGATTTAGCAAAAAAATGCCAAAGATTTTCATTAAAAACCGCAATAATTGATGATTTTGATAAATTATTTTCGCAAATTAATTTAGAATTTTCGCAAGAAAAAAATCTTATTTTAATAACAGGTTCGTTATATCAGGCTAGTGAATTTTTTTTAAAAAACTAATCTAATTCAAAAGTTTTTAGCCAATTTTCTTTATCATCAAATTTTGGCTGATCTTCTTTCAAAAGAATGAAATTTTCAATTGCCAAAACATCCATTTCAGTTCTCATAAAACATTTATAAGAATCTTCTGGGGAACAAACAATTGGCTCACCGCGAACATTAAAAGAAGTATTTATTAACACCGAACAACCAGTTTTTTCCTCGAATTTTTTTAATAATTGATGAAATTTTGGATTGGTTTTTTGACTAACGGTTTGAATTCGAGCTGAATAGTCGACATGCGTAACCGCTGGGATTTCGGAACGAGGAATATTTAGTTTTTCAATGCCAAATAATTTTTCCTGCTCTTTGGTCATAGTTTTTTGAATAGATTTTTTTACATTGGCTACCATCAACATATATGGGCTATCGATATCTGGAATTTCAAAATATTCAGTTATTTTTTCTCGCAAAACCGCTGGGGCAAATGGTCGAAAAGATTCTCGATATTTAATTTTGAGGTTCATAATTGATTGCATTTTGGTGCTTCTGGCATCACCAATTATACTTCTAGCGCCGAGCGCTCTTGGACCAAATTCCATTCTGCCCTGATGCCAACCTATCACCTTATCTTGAGTTAAATAATCCACTAATTTTTGACAATATTCATCAAAATTTTCAACAAAAATATATTTAGCATTAATTTTATCAAGATAATTTTTAACTTCTTGATTTGAATATTTAATACCAAGATATGATCCCGACATTGAATCTTGATTTTCATTTACAATTCTTGGATTATTTAAATGATCATAATAAATATTTTGGGCAACACCAAGTGCACCTCCAGCATCTCCAGATGCGGGCTGAATCCAAATATTATCAAAGATTTTTTCTTGTAATAATTTTCCATTGGCAACGCAATTTAAGGCAACCCCACCCGCCATTACTAAGTTTTTTGAACCCGTGATTTTTTGAGCAGTTTTAGCAAGTTTAATTACCACCTCCTCAGTTACTTCTTGAATTGAACGAGCTAAATCCATTTCAAACTGAGTTAACTCCTGCTCGCTTTTTCGAGGCTTTCTTTGAAATAACTCATCAAAAGCTTTGCTAGTCATGGTTAATCCTGTGGTGTAATTGAAATATTTCATGTTTAAACGAAATGACCCATCATCTTTTATATCAATCAAATTTTTCTTGATTAAATCTACATATTTTGGTTCACCATAAGGTGCCAAACCCATTACCTTATATTCCCCAGAATTAACTTTAAAGCCTGTAAAATAAGTAATAGCGCTGTAAAGCAAGCCCTGAGAATGCGGAAAATGAATTTCTTGTAAAAAATTAATTTTGTTATTTTTACCATAAGCAATTGCCGTGGTTGCCCACTCTCCAACCCCATCCATTGTAAGAATAGCCGATTCTTCGTAAGGCGAAGGATAAAAACAGCTTCCAGCATGCGAGCCATGATGTTCACCGAAGAGTAATTTATCAGCAAATATTTTTTTAGCATTTTTAATTGATTTTTTTGAAGCTTCATTGCCGAGTTGAATTTTACTTAACTCTTCAAGAATGGTGTCTTTTAAAAATAATTTTTCTTTTAACCAAGTTGGAATTGCCATGGCAAATGATTTGTAGCCAAACGGCGCTTCGGCTAAATAAGTTTCAAGCAATCTTTCAAATTTTAAAAAAGGCTTATCAAAAAAACCAAAATAATCGACTTTATCAATTGAAATTCCAGCTTCTTCTAAACAATATTTTAAAGCATTAATCGGAAATCCACTATCATGTTTTTTTCTAGTAAATCTCTCTTCTTGACAAGCTCCAATAATTTTATCATTATGCAAAATTGCCACGGCCGAGTCGTGATAATAAGCCGAAATTCCAACGATGTAGGTCATAAATTAAAATAAAGTATAAATAAATGGAGCTACCGCCGATCCTTGAGCAAATATTAAAAGAGCTCCAAGCAAAAGCATTATTAAAATTATTGGTAATAACCAAAATTTTTTACGAACTCTTAAAAATTTCCATAATTCTTGAAGAAAAGACATATAAATATTATTGTTAAAAATTAATATTAAATTTAGTTTTATTGGCTTTAAGAAACTGTTCGAGATTTTTCTCAATCTCAATTGCCACCAATTCACTTCCTTCTTTATTCAAATGAACATCATCATAAATATATTTTTCTTCGCTTGGAATTAATTTTGCTAAATCAATAAGCCAAACCTTTTCTTCCTTGGCAATATCGCGAATTATCTGATTAAATTTGATATAATTTTGGCGGTATACCTTACTAAATTCTTCACCCCTATTGATGTTAAAATTTGAATTATTTTCAATTCTATTGGCTTGAGTCATTAAAATTGGTGAAATATTTTTGGCTCTTGAAATTGAAATAAAAATTTTGAGATTTTCTTTAAAATCATTAATCACATTTTCTAATTCCAAATTATTATTTAAACCCTTACTTAAAGACCACTGATCGTTATTAATAAATTCCTTGTTATTTTTTTGATTACAAACAATTGGGGTGATGGCTTTGTTATTATTCCAATAAGTGCCTTCGTAAAAAAGCGTGGATAAATCATTAATATTGTGCATCATAATTACAATATTAGGATTAAAAGGTATTAACTTATTAAGTAAAATATTGATTGAATGTAATGAATTATTTCCGCTTTTGGCAGCATTATCGCTATTAATTTTGATTTTGGTTTTTTCCTCCAAAATTCTTCCAACTAAATAAGGGAATCTTGATTTTTCATCGACATATTCGCATTCAGTTGTTGAACCGCCAAGAAAAAATATTTGCAAATCGGGTTTTTTGTGGATCATTGAAGGTTTTAAAAAGCCATTTTCATCGGTTTCAAAAACATATTTTTTATTTTCCAAAGTTTTGAAATTATTTGGCGGAATTCTAAAGGTTTTTTGATTAGGCTTTAATTCTCTAAGGCGAATATGGCGCTCATTATTGCATCTAATTTGATAAATAATTTTGTCTAAAATGCTATATTTTTCAGATTCTTTAGTATCAGATAAAAAATCTATGGAAATAATTTTGTTAAATATTCCGCCAAAAATTATTAATACCAAAAACAGCAAGAGAAAATTTGAGGTTTTTTTATGTTGATTGATAATTTTTTTAAGCATTTTAAAATTGGTTTTTCATGTCAGTTGATGGGTGAACTCTTGGCTTAAAATAGCTGGAATCCTTGGGCTTGAGCTTTTTTGACAAAATATCTTTGCCAAAAATTTTTAATAATAACCCAATTGGAACAAATAAAGCGTAAAACATAATAAAAATAATGATTTTAGAATTAATTTTGCCAATAATATCGCCAAATTTTATCCACAAAGGCATCAGTTTTGAATATTCAAAAAATTTGGGATTAACTACACTAAAAAATGCAAAAAATGTAAACAAAATTACAGGAAAAATATTCCAATTATATTTGTAAGAAATCACTAAAAAAATCAGCGCCCAAATCGAACCAAACACCCTTAGATTGCTTGTGTTATTTTTAGAATTTTTGGATAAATTATGCATTGTAAAGTATATTTAATTTTTGATTTAAATAATAACTCAATAGTTATTATCTATCAATTTATTTTTTTTAAAAAATTTTGATTAATTACACCAGCTAGGTTTTTTTTCGCCAAAATATGGTTTGGCAAGTCCGTTTTTTATTAATTCATCACCGATAATTTTATCGCCAATTTTAACTTTGGCAACTATTCTTCCGCCATATTTATCCCATTTTATTTCGGAAAACTCAATTTGTTGCTTATTTTTTTGAGCGTCATCAATTAATTTTAAGGTAAATTCAGTGGCTTTTTGAGCTAATTTTTGCTCTTTTAAACATTTTGCTCGAAAAGATTTTTCTGGCGCGTCAATTCCTTTAATGCGCACGAATAATTTTAATTCTTTGGGTAAAAATTCATTATTTATTTCAAGGGTGTCACCATCTAAAACTCGCAATACCTGCCAATAATAAATTTTTGGGTTGTCGATATTATTATCATTAGCAATAATTTTATCTTGAGCGAATGTTTTGTGGCTAAAAAGAAGAAAAACAATACAAAAAATTAACCGTAAAATCATTTAAGTAATTCCTTTGAAATGCAAAATCATAAATAAATCAATAGCAACTATTAAATTTCTAGGATTTAATTTGCTAAATGACTCTTGTAAAAGCAATTTTCTCATGAATTTTCTGCCAAAACCGCCCTCTTTTATTCTTTTAAGCTCCTTTTCTTCTTTGGTTAATTTTGGTTTTTTTGGTGAGCATTTTATTGTTATATAAATATGCCAAATAAAATAACAAATTAATATATAACCAATAATTAAATTGGATATTTTATTTTGAACATTACTGGTGAGATTATCAATTACAAAAAAACAAAAAATATAGACAAAAACCCCCCAATACCAAATAACTATATTAAAATCTTCCTTTCCTTTGGATGATAAATGAAAGGAATTTTTAATTAAATTATAATATTTCATAATATTTAAAATTTAGTTATTTTGGATTGCTTTTTTTGCTCCAACCCATGGCATTTCAAAATCAAAATTTCTAAATTCTTGCATTAATTTTACATCTTCATAAACCACTTTTTGTTGCGACTCATCATATCGAACTTCTTTATAACCAGTTAGCGGAAAATCTTTACGCATTGGATGACCCTCAAAATCATAGTCAGTGAGGATTCTGCGAAGATCTGGATGATTAGCAAATTTGATGCCATACATATCAAAAGCCTCTCTTTCAAACCAGCCAGCCGAACTAAAAACCGATGAAGCCGACTCGACTTCATCACCATCATTTAGGGCAACTTTGACAGTTAAACGGTTATTTAATTTATAACTAAGTAAATTGTAAATGACTTCAAACCTAGGCTCTCTAAGACCAAGCATATCGGCACCAAAAGCATCAAGCAGAGTTTTGAATGATAAATTTTTATCGTCGCGTAAAAAAGTTAAAAAATCAGTGATGAATAATTTTTCTACATAGAAAATTAAATTATCATTTTGAATTGAAAAATTTAGTGTTGATTTAGTAAAATTTTCATTGATGTAATTGGCTTGCTCTTGAAGATTTTGTTGCATATTATCGTTTGAAATTTTTGGTTCTTTTAATTTTGCGTTGTAAAAGCAATAGCCCGTAAAGCAATGCTTCTGCGGTTGGCGGACATCCGGGAACATAAACATCGACAGGCACAATGCGGTCACAACCTCTAACTACGGAATAAGAATAATGGTAATAGCCACCGCCATTGGCACAGCTTCCCATCGATACTACATATTTTGGTTCCGCCATTTGGTCATAGACCTTGCGTAAGGCTGGCGCCATTTTGTTGGTTAAAGTTCCAGCTACAATCATAACATCGGATTGGCGAGGCGATGGGCGAAATATCATGCCGTAGCGATCAAGATCGTAACGAGATGCTGCGGTTTGCATCATTTCCACCGCACAGCAAGCTAGTCCGAAGGTCATTGGCCAAAGTGAACCGCTTCTTGCCCAATTAATTAGATCATCAAGTTTAGCAGTGACATAGCCTTGATCCTTAACTTCATTGGCCATTTGTGTTAAAAGCAAATCTTGATTTAAAGGACTTAAATTATTCATAATGTTGTTAATTAATTATTTCCATTCTAAAGCGCCACGCTTCCATTCATAGACAAATCCGATGGTAAGTAGAGTTAAAAACACCATCATCGACCAAAACCCAACTTCGCCAATTTCGCGTAAGGCAACTGCCCAAGGGAATAAAAAAGCCACCTCTAAATCGAAAATAATGAATAAAATTGCTACCAAATAAAACTGCACTTTAAATTCGTTACGAATTGGTCCTTCACCTTCAAATCCGCACTCATAAGGCGAATTTTTTTCTGGATTTGGACGCATTTTATTGATGATGAATGGAATTAAAATAATAACAATCGACAAAACAATAGCAATAATTAGAAATACCAGCACAGGAAAATACTGGGCAGAAACCATTGATGGGTCAGCAAAATTGAAGATTTGATCGGTCATTTAAGTAAGTTTAAAAAATTAATATTTAAAAAACATTTAAAATATAGTTTGCTATATTGATTATTAAATATTAGAAATTTATGATTTGAAAATCAAATTAAATTTTAAAATTTTATTCAATGCAAACAAATATTTATACCGCTCTTATTACGCCTTTTAAAAATAATAAGATAGACGAAAAATCTTTTGAAAAAATTATTGCCAATCAAATTGAAAATTTGGTTGATGGCATCGTTCCTTGTGGCACTACTGGAGAGTCGCCTACTCTATCACATGAAGAACATAATTTGTTGGTAGAAATGGCAGTAAAAATTGCTAGTGGCAAAATAAAAGTTATGGCGGGAACTGGCTCAAACTCGACTGCCGAAGCCATTGCCATGACCAATCACGCTAAAAAAATTAAAGCCGATTCTTGCTTAATTGTCGCTCCATATTACAACAAACCCACACCTGAAGGAATTTATTTACATTTTCAAGAATTAAATAAATGTGGCATCCCGCTAATTATATATAACATTCCGGGGCGTTCGGTAATAAATATTTCCGACCAAAATCTAGCAAAAATTGCTGAATTAGAAAATGTTATTGGCATTAAAGACGCCACTGGAGACTTAGCCAGAATGGCTTCGCTTCGCTTGTTAATTCAAAAAAAGAATTTCTTATTTTTATCGGGTGAAGATGCTACTGCACTTGGCTATAATGCAATGGGTGGCAATGGAATAATTTCGGTTTCTTCAAATATTTTGCCAAAATTAGTTGGCGATTTACAAAGGGCAACCGCCAGAGGAAACTATAATTTAGCCCTTGAAATTCAAGATAAATTAACCGATTTTCATGGAGCAATGTTTTGTCAAACCAATCCAATTCCAGTAAAATATTGTGCAAGTCTAATTGGTTTATGTTCGCCAGAGGTTCGTCTTCCACTATGCGAACCATCAGCAGAAGCTAAAGAACGCATTAAAAATGCTTTAGCCAAATTAATTTAAATAAAAAATTTTAATATTTTTTGATTAATTCTTGGTGAATTACTAATTCATTCATCTTTTTTAAAGCTCCCGCCAAAAGATTAAGTCCACCATGATTAGCATATTGTTCTAGCGTTACCTCTCTTTTTCTAAACCAGCCAATTTTTCTTTTAATATGACATAGAAAATAAGGTGTAATTTTTGCTGGATGCATAATATCGAAGCGATATTTATTTAGATTATGAGTTTTAACATTATTCGCTCCGTCGATAATTATTTTGGATAACTTGACAAGATCACCATGGCTAAATAATCTTTTTCGGGCAAAATAATAAAACTCAACAATGTTAATACTATCAGCAAACTCCCTTTCTTTAACGATTTCATAGGCACGATCCAAATCTTCAACCACACCAGAAGATAAAAGTAAATCAATTATTTGCGAACAATTCCGCTTTGAAGCCATAATTAAAGCATCTTCACCCATATAATTTTTTTTAAACCTGTTAGCACCAGCAAAAATTAATAGTTCAACAATTTTAAAAGAATTTATCATGACCGCATA
>Ga0169931_10011813_pt1 | contig 12214 bp, 14 predicted proteins | sample Kivu_15m_20L_FD_129675 | JGI IMG/M metagenome (GOLD analysis project Ga0169931, IMG submission 129675) | Freshwater microbial communities from Lake Kivu, Western Province, Rwanda to study Microbial Dark Matter (Phase II) - Kivu_15m_20L... | ecosystem: Environmental > Aquatic > Freshwater > Lake...
ATGGATGTGGAACGTATTTTTTCTCGATAATAGACATCTCTTAACTCTTGGTGATAAGTCTCGCGCGAGAACAAGATAACGGATGATCTTATTGAATATCTGTAAACAGAAAAACACGAGTAACTATTTATCTTGCAAAACAAGGGAATTACGAGCCGTTTTTCATCTCTATTTGCCTGGTTCTAGTTATCACCAGCGCCCACTAGTTGGCCCCGACTTTCTCGCTCTTTACCATGGAAAAACCATCTATTTTTCAGTCTCTACACATCAACCATTGCTCAATAATTTTCACTTAAACATATTTTGTGCAACAAGGAGATTTTTATTTCAAATGGAATGATTATGAGACCTTGAGGCGAGAGCATAGGCCATCAGCTCCTCGAGAGCCTCCTAAAAGATAAAACAAGGACCCAAAGTTCATGAGATATATCAACAGGATGTTCAAAGCAGGGGTCCTAAAGGATGGAGAGCTTAGTACGAGTGAAGAAGTGGTACCACAGGGGAGTATCGTCAGCCCCGTACTTTCCAATCTCTTCGCGCACTATGCTATCGATGAATGGATCGAAAAGATGGTCAAACCTGCCTGTCAAGAAAAGGTTGCCTACTTCCGCTAAGCTGATAACAGCGTGATATGCTGCCAGTACAGGAAGGATGCAGAGAAAATAAGACAATTTCTTAGCAAACGACTCGAGAAATTTAAACTTTAACTCAACGAAGACAAGATACGATTAATCAACTTCGACAAGAGAGAAAGCAAAACTCAGGGGCCATATTCAATATTTTGGAGTCTCCCATAATATTGGAAAAGTCAATACCTTTTTCAATGAGGTGACCAGGATCATATATAAGTGGCTCAAGCGAAGGAGTCAGAGGAAAAGCTTCACATGGGAGAAGTATCAACGCTACATGGAAACCGATCCACTGTCCCGAGGAAAGATAGTGCACAAACTCTTCGAACTGTCAACAGCAGGCAAAGGATAAGCATCTTGAGCCCGTTGCCTTAATAGGGCACAACGGGATCTAACGAGGGGGAGACAGAGTAATCAGCTCCTCTACTCACTCACCCCTAAGTCCTAGCCAGGGGATATAACTTTGGAGAACATGATGAGTATAAAAGAAGCTAAACGCCTGGGTGCGATGCGTCAGATTGAGAAAGAAGTTTTAAATTTGAGCTGAGCTAGTCAAGAACTAGGACTATCATTAGGGCACTTTAAAAAAGACTTCGCAAGCGATATAAGTTTGAGAGTGAACGAGGATTTATTTCTCGTCGAAGAGAACGGCCCAGTCCTAAACAAGATTCCAGATGAGAGACGAAGCCAGATTTTAAAAGAACCGCAGTGGCAAGATTCGGGCCCTACGTTTGCCAGCAAGAAGCTGCTGTTGCTCCATGAGATTACGGTCTCATCTGAGATAGTTTGTCAGCAGATGATGCAACAAGCTGGCTGACAGCCAGCTTGTTCTTTCCTGCAGAGATAACAGAAGGGTATTTAGAAGTATTAGAGCAGCATTTGAAGAAATACGAAAGGCCGCTGGGTTTTTATGTTGATATATATTGATAAGCACAGTGTTTCTCGAGTGAACTACAAAGAAGTTAGCAAAGGGGAAGCCGAGACTCATTTTGGGCGTGTATTAAGAGGGTTGGAGGTTCGATTGATCTGTGCGCACGGTCTTCAGGCTAAAGGACGAGTCGAAAGAGCTAACGGAATATTGCAAGATCTTATTGATCAAAGAGATGGGACTGCAAGAAATTAGCGACATTAAAGAGGGTTACAATGAGAGATTTGGAAGAGAACCACAAGAGGCAGAAGATTCGCATCGAAGCTTGAGAAGAAGCGATGATTTGGAGAAGTTGTTTACCAGGAAAGAGACGTGGAAGTTATCGAAGAATCTGACATTCCAGTACCAAGGAAGTTTGTATCAGATCCAAACAAACGCCCCGAATCGAATTCGGAAGATGTACGTTGAAGTATTAAAAAGAGCTGGTGAAGCAGTGATCTTAAAGGTGGAATGTAGGATGCGCAATGGGAAGAAAAAACGTATCGAAAACACGAAATCATGGATAGCAAGGATGTTAGAGGACAGGGAAGAGGGCAAGTCAAACCAAGAATGAATCATTCATAGAAAAGGTAATCCGATCCCGATATTGTACCGAGCTATGTGGAGCTACTTGGCTCTGAATCAGGTTGCAGGCTTTGTCTGCAGAAGGCCAAGATCATTCCAGTGGTGCATTATCACTTTGGTTTGACACTCGAATCTAAAGCTCAATAGACTTCGACGAGCGAAATGATGTCAATCATTGCAGCTAAGCTTCTGTAAAGGAATAGAAGAAATTTTGAAATCTCACTGCGATGGCGTTCCAAGCATAACTCTTCACAGTTCTTGAGTTTGTATGTAAAAAAATGTCAACACAATCTATTATTGCGTTAAAGTATTATGCCACCAGCGAAGGAATACCTCGACTCAGATGAATAAGCTGAAAAAAAGTTCCTTGGACATTTTAACTAATCGTCGAGATAGCAAAATAAAAGAATCTTCAAGAGCAAAACATATGTGGATTCGAACCACGATGCAGTTGCGTGACGACCATCTGGAAAAGTTGAAATTGTTCTCTCTTTATGGAGGTGTTGCTTTGAAAGATGCTTTAGAAAAGATTCTGGATGATTTTTTCTCTAAGAGCTCTATACCATCCTTGCCTAAGATTGAAAAAAATCAATTGAAGAAGATCTTTGGCACACATGACGCCGAATCCTAACATTCGTTGAAACGCACCTCGCAGATTCTTAGTTCTATGCTTTTCATCCAACTTTCCGTATTGATTGTTTCATTATCATTTTTCTTGTTGTAAAAAATGAGTGATACATTTATGCATATACGCATCAATGCATCAAAACACAGGTGCATGTTTTACGAGATGACGAACAAAAATCTCTATCCATGAGGATTGCAAGAAATTACACAATGGAGATCATTATGAAATTCAAGTTGAATCAACAAAAACAAAAAGAGAACAGACCCTTCCTCACAGAAGATTTTCTCAAGACATTTATCGGGGCTTTTGTCCTCATCGCTCTAATGATTCCTGTTCAAGGATATTGCGATGCAGCCGCTCTCAAGGACGTAGAAGATATGACCAAAACCACAATCGACACCATCTTTGCTCCATGGCTCAGAAAAACCCTATTGGGTTTCGGAGCTGGGTGGGGATTGTTCCAGTCTATTGCCGGAGGCTCTTTTAAACCCTTATTAACGTGGGGAGGACTGGGGTTGGTAGCAAATTACATCCCTAAACTCGTTGAATACTTAAGCAAGCTATAAGGACAATGAAATTAAGACCGATTCTCCAACACTTAGATAGTCCGGTACGCATCTTATCTTTTTCTATCCAAGATGTGATTGGGTATTTAGCCCCATTTTTTGTTGGGGCTTTATTTGATAGCCTCTTTTTTATTCCCATCACCGGGCTATTTGTGGTTTACGTTATTAAGCGCCTCCTTCGACAATTTCCCAAATTTTACCTAGTGCGTCATCTCTATTGGATTTTCCCGACAGCGCGTTTTAATAAAATACTCCGCCTTCATTTCCCCCCATCTTCAAAACGATTTTGGGTGAAATAATGGATATCTCTACGCTCAAGATGAATGTCCAGAAAGTTATCGCTCAACGGAATATCTTCCTTTTTTTCTCTGTTATCTTTTCTATCAGCGTCATCTTGCTTTCCTGCCTTTTATTGGCGAAAAATGAACGCGTCGTCATCATTCCTACGGTGGGCCCCTCTTTATGGGTAGAGGAATCACAAGTCTCTGATACGTATCTTGAAAAATTTGGCGCCTATTTAGCTGACCAATTTCTTTCACGTTCTCCAGCTGATATCGATCGGAAAAATAAAGTTATCCTCGAACATGTGCATCCCTCTTTCTACCACGCAGCTAAAAAACAACTTCTTCAAGAAAGAGATGCTGTGATCAAGTCAAATCAAACCCTTCTTTTTCGGCCTTCTCGATCCCTGATCGATCCTATTAAACAAGTCTACATCCTTGAAGGCGAGCTATTGGTATTAGTAGGAAAAGAAGGTGAGACACCCGCCTGCGCTCAAATTGAGCAGAAACGGTTTATTTTTGAATTCCTCTGTGAAAGAGGGAAGCTCCGATTGAAATCCTTGAAAAGAGAGAACTTAACTCATGTATAAAATAGCTTGTTTTGCTGTCGTATTAGCCTTCATGAGCAGTCCCTTATATGCTCTTGTGGAACATTCTATTAACGAAAAGCAACCGCTTCCTATCGTTTTCTCAAAGTCCTCTCACAACAGAATCTCTATACAAAATGGCAGTGTGGAAAAGGTATTTGGGAATGATGCCCATTTTAATATCACCATCGATCCTGCAACCGGGAATGCCTTCGTTAACGTTCTCCATGATCTCCTAGAGCCAACAACTCTCACCATTGTCACCCATGCCGGCTTTATCCAAGATCTTATTGTCTCATCTGCAGACAAAACTTCGGAACATCTTATTCTCCAAGAAAAAGATGACATGGAAGATCTTATCTCTACAACCCTTCAAATCCACAACCCTACGGTGGAATTTCTGAATAAAATTTTAGAAGGGAAAATCCCTCTAGGATATGGACAACGGCCTCTGCAAGAAACCGATCGAGTCTCTTTACCCACCCCCTTAAAAACAACCCCCATTGAAGCCTTTGAAGGACCTTTTGAGCATGTCGTTGTTTATAAGATTAAAAACGAAGGGAAAAATCGTGTCATCATCAGCCCTGACTCCTTAAAAAAAGATCCCATTTCCTGGGTCTTTCTCAACGGCCATGAACTCAACGCTAAAGAAGAAGTCGTTTGCATCTTGTCCTACCCCAAAAAGGAAGATTAGGAAGACGAAACATGGTTAAAATGTCGCTCAAAATTGAATCTAAACAGAAAAAACTCTATGCCATTATCGTGGGCAGCATCGTAGTTATCACTATCGGCATCATTCTATTAACCAATAAGAATGATCCCCTTAAACCAACAATGGTTGCTTCTCAATTCGACACCCCCTCCTCAGATATCAAGCCCGAAAATATCCGTCTTGCTCACGTAGAGCAGATGAGTGATCTCATGGGGCAGCGGCTTCAGTCTCTTGAGAAATCGCTCCTAGACCTCAAGGAAGAAAAAACCCTGATTGAAATAGAAAAGTCAGAACTTCATCAAGAGACACAAGTCCTGAAAAACCAGATCGAATCACTCGAAACAGAAATTCGCGCAAAAAACATCTCCCCCTTTTATACATCCCCAGACATTCCCCTTGTTCCGGATTCTACCCCTGTGTTGAAAGTTTGGGAACCCATCGAAAAAACGAGCGATAGAAATGTTCTTTTCGAGATACCAGCAGGGACTGTCATTAAAGCTGTTCTTGTATCGGGAGCAGACTGTAGTGTCGCTGTCCAAAAGCCGACAGGACCTAACATGGTCTTACTACGCCCTCTCGATAATGGAAAACTTCCGCGGAATGTGCGAGTTCCCCTTAAGGGGAGCGTCATTATTGGGAATGCCATCGGAGATATTGCGAGTGAACGCGTTTACGTCCGGACAGAACGGATGACACTCGTCGAAAAAAACGGTTCATTTATAGAAACAGAAATTAGCGCCTATGTCTCTGGAGAAGATGGCCGCGAAGGACTCCGTGGAGTTGTGGTCGACCGTTCAGGACAAATTGTGACGCGGGCTGCTTTCGCCTCTTTTCTATCAGGAATCAGCCAAACAGTCCAAGCGACCCTAAACAATCAAACCATTGAAAAGCTTGCTGAAGTTAATGGTAAAAAAACCATCCTGGATATCGATCTTTACCGAAATAGCGCTTTCCAAGGTGGAGTAACAGCCCTCGACAAGCTCTCTGAATATTACATTAAACGGGCAGAACAACTACAACCTGCCATTCAGGTAGCTGCAGGCCGCATCGTGGATGTTATCTTCGTTAAAACAGTCAAAATTGGCGAAAAAGACCTTAAGAAGAAGCTCGATAGAGAGCGCGAGATGAAACTCAAGGAGCTCCATAATGGGTAAAAATAAGCTCTTTCTGGTCATCCTAATCGCCACTTGCTACCAATTATTTGCTTTTGAAAAACTTCCAAACCAGCATTTGATCTCTTATGGCAATGAAAATGCCCCTTTGCAAGTGACAGAGTATGTCTCTTTGAGTTGTCCTAAATGTCTAGAGCTGTTTCGTAAAGACTTTAAAGCGCTGCAATCAAAACACGTCTCTACTCAAAATGTTCGTTGGATTTTCCATCCACACCCTGCTGATCTATTGACGCTTCAAGCAATGGTGTGTCTAGAGCAGCTCTCACCTAAAGAAAAAACGATTTTATGGGAAGTCCTCATGAATAATTTAACCCGTCCCTCTGATGGCTGTTTTATCTTGCAAACTGCGATGGAAACTTTTGGGAAACCCATCCTTAAGCTCGATAATTTAGAGTTTCTCGAGAAGACCTCTGCTTTTTCTACTGCTTATAAATACCTAAAACAACCCGACATCGTGAAAGAACTACCCACTGTTGAAATTAATGGCGTCATCTACGAAGAATTTCCCAATCGAAAATTCTTAGATAAAAAAATTTCCTCCCTAATTTCTCAGAGGATCGACCCATGAAATATATTCTCGTTCTATCACTCTTATTGTTTCCATCTTGTGGCGTCTATCGAAGCAATTTCGATTGCCCACCAGGCATTGGGATCGGATGTGCTCCTGTAGGAGAAGTATTAGATCTGATTGTGGAAAAAGAAGAAGGAGAAGACCTGTTCATCAAAGACAAAGGAACAGCCCTTCTTCTCCGCACGCAAGAAGAAAGAAAGACAGCCTTCCATCAAAAAAATTCTAAAAAGATGTACCTCATCCAAGATGAAGCTGGCAATTGGAAATTCGTACAACTTCCCGAAGGAAAAAGCTCATGAATTTTTTTCAAAATTTAGGCCATCGGCTAACAGCTTTTTGGGGAGAAAAAACAGAGCTTGATTCTCTCTTTGAAGGAAACGTCCCCTCTTCCGATTTTCTGGACCCTGATTATTTCTCTGACCTTCTCTTCTATAGGCTTTACGACGAAGAACACAAGATTTATGAGAATAAACACAGTTTAGGATTTGTGATTGAGGCAATTCCTCTTTTAGGGGGCAGTGAAGAGACAGAAAAAGAACTCAGCTCTCTCATCCGAGAAATCGGAGAAGAGGGATGTTCTATTCAATGCCTTTCATGGGCTGATCATCGGATCGATCGTTTCCTAGAACTATGGGCTTCTCCTCGGCAAAAAAGAAATCCGATCTTTTCTGAGATTACCAATAAGAAAATAGAGTTCTTCAGACAAGAATCGATCGATGGCGAAGTTCCACCCCGCATTTTCCGCTTTCTTTTCTCCTACAGCCAACCCAAACACAGCAGCCAACCCCTTCATCTGGTTTTGAACCAACTGATTGAAAAGAAAAAGAAAGCCCTAGAAACCTTTAGCCGTCTTACCCAAACCTTCGATGTTGCCCCTCTCCAGCTGATGGAGTTTTTATCGGGCATGATTAATTTTGGAAAAGAGACAGCCACGCAATCTCGTCGTACATGGAATCATCACACGTGGCTATCCAAACAAATCGTTAATCCCGGATCAGCAATAGAAGTTTATCCTCACGGCCTTATTTTCAGCGAAACGGGAAGTAAAAGACTTTTCAAGTCATACGAGGTCACGGATTATCCCGATCAGTGGGGATTAGGCCTCATTGGAGAATTATTAGGAGATTTTCTGAATAAATCGTACCGTATCCCCTCCCCCTTCTATCTCCACTATGGAATGCATTTCCCCCCTCAGCAAAGAATCGAAACACAATTCAGGGGGAAAGCGAAGATTGTCGACCATCAGATCAAATTTCCCGCTATCGTCAGGATGTTGCCAAATTTGCCAAGGGAACGGGAAGAACACCTGTTTGTCCACAAACAACTCCTCGATGGAGAAAAGTTCGTTGAAACCCGTTTTAATTGTGGACTCTGGGCTGATCCGTCGTCTCACATTCATTCAGAATCCATTTTGACAGCCCTCTTTCAAAAATACGGATTTAAACTCAAAGAAAATCATTTTATCCACTTGCCAGATTTCCTTTCCTCGCTTCCCATGGCATGGGGTGAAGAAAGTTCCTCTATCAAAAATCTCCGTCGTGCTCGATGTTTTCGGACGACCATGACCTCAGAAACCGCTATCTTAACTCCAGTCTTGGGAGAATGGTGGGGAAATTCCACCAAAGGGATGATTTTGATGGGGCGTCGGGGACAGATTTGCACCTGGGATCCTTTTGCCGCTGAAGGCAACCTCAACACAGTTGTCATAGGTCCTTCTGGATCGGGCAAATCGGTCTTTATGCAAGATCTCCTCCTCAATCATTTGGGTCAGGGAGGACGTGTGTATGTTCTTGATTTGGGCAGAAGCTTCGAAAAGCTCTGCCACCTTCTTGAAGGGCAATATATCGAATTCTCCGAAAAGAGTCGTCTTAATCTTAATCCTTTTAGTTGTGTAAAAGCTGACACTGATAGCGAAGCCTTAAACGTTGCTCTCGATATGGTTGCCTCGATCGTTGCAACGATGGCCATGCCCTCTCTGAAGATCGATAAAGAGCGTGCCGATATCCTTAGCGCTCTTGTCAAGAAAGCTTGGGAGCAAAAAGGGAAAGAAGCCTCCATCGACGACATTCTTGCCCTGCTGGATGAGCTAAAGTTTCAATCAGAGCTCATGATAGGAGCCACTGAAAGTCTTAAAGAAGGATTGAAAAAATTTAGCCGGAAGGGAGTCTATGCTCATTACTTTTATGGAGCGCAGGATGTTGACTTTACAAAAGATATGGTTGTCATCGAGACAGAGGAGCTGAAAAATATGGCTGACCTGCAGGCCGTGATCTTGCAGATCTTCACAATGACTATCTCTAACCAAGTTTTTATGGGAGGCAGAGAAAGACGCTGTTTGATTTGCATCGATGAAGCATGGGATCTCCTCAAAAGTCCTCAAATGGAGGGTTTTATTGAAAGTTTAGCCCGCCGCCTAAGGAAGTATAATGGAGCCCTCCTCATCGGAACACAAAGTCTCAAAGATTTTGAACGCTCTCATGGAGCTAGAGCTGCTTTTAACAACAGCAACTGGCTCCTCATGCTCGGCAAAGATAACGATTCGATCAACACTCTGAAGAAAGAAAACCTCATTCCTATGGACGATTTTAAAGAGTTAGCCCTCAGCTCTCTCCGCATGGAAGAGGGGAAATATTCAGAAGTTTTTATCTATCATAAAGGAACCGGTTTCTTTTCGATCAATCAACTCAAGTTAGATCCGTTTTCAGCCATGCTTTACTCGACTAAAGCAGAAGAATTTCAAGCAGTTCAAGAGCTTCAGAGATTAGGTTTTTCTATTGCAAAAGCCATTGACTGGCTTATCGTTAATAAACCGTTGTTTAAACAGCGGATCCAAAAAGGACAAAAAGTGAAAGAAGCGATTGCTTCTCTTATCAGTCTCAACCCAAACAAAGGAGAACACCATGTTTCGTAAAACACAGCCCTGGATTTATAGCACTCTCATCCTACTAACTGGATGCGCCAGCTATGAGGCTTCAACACTATCACTCCTCTCTTCAGATGTAGCGATTTCATCTCCCAAGAACGACAATGTCCTCGTCTCTTGGAAAGCTTTCGACAAGAAAGATTGTGAAAAATACCTTGATAGAAACGTTATTGCAGAAGGATACATCCCCGTTCAGCTAACCATTCGCAATAATGGTACAGACCCCATGTACCTCAGTCCCAATAATTTTAATATCCCCCTCCCTTCTGCAAATGAAGTGGCTGACAAAGTCCATACTTCAACAGGAGGAAGAGTGGCTGCCTGGGGTGTTGGAGGACTCTTTTTTTTCCCGCTCTTCATTCCCGCTGTTGTGGATGGATTCAAATCAGCAAATGCCAATACAGCTCTAGATGCTGACTATACAGCTAAAGCCCTCAAAGAACAGACCATTCAGCCTCATTCTGTTTTTAATGGTGTTGTTTTCATTCCAAAAGAACATGCCAATGAAAATATCGAGATGTTCCTCGTCAATCAAAAAACCAACGAAAAAGTGATCTTTTCAGAGATTCCTCTTTCTGTACGTTGAACCTCCACCGCAGAAAACAAAGGTAGTCAATGCAAAAACGAGAGAAAACAATGAGAAAGCTAAGAACAGTATCATTTCGCCCTCTCATTTCTCTTTTTCTTGGCTATCTTTGTTGGGAGACACATCCTTTAGCAGCTAAAGATTTTGGGATCCAAGGACACCTTTTCTCTATTGAGGAAGAAAACTTGATGACCGTGCTTCAAAAGAAATTTTCTCAAAAGCTATCTTCTTTTGACTTACAAGAGCTCCTGAAAAAGATGGGGGAAAATGCAAAACATCCCTTGCCCTCGATAAATCTTACAGAAGCGGCTGAATATCGGTTATTTCACTATGACCCCTCTTACATAGCGCAAGAGACTATCACCGACAATCATGGAACCATTATCATCCCAAAAGGAACTAAGATAAACCCCCTTCAGACCGTTCATCTTAAAGATGGCCTTCTTTTTTTGGATGGAGATAATCCTAAACACATCGCATGGGCTCGAAAGGAAAAAGGCTCTTTTAAATGGATTTTAGTCCGGGGAAACCCTCTTGCGCTTGAAGAGAAAGAAAAAAGACCCATTTTTTTTGATCAGCGAGGGATTTCTATCTCAAAATTGCATCTTCATCACATTCCTGCACGTGTGACACAAGACGGAATAGTTTTGAAAGTCGAAGAAATCCCCCTTCTCGAGGAGATTACTCAATGATGAACTGGCTATCAACTCTCTTACTATTCTCATCGCCTCAAATTTCAGAACAAGAAGCGCAAGATTTTATTCAAAACCTACCCCCTCCGACAGTCATGGAGGCCCAGGCTTTTATTGAGAATCCAACATCCACTGAAGATCAAAAAGAAAGTCAGGAAAAAAAATGTACAATGAACGTATCTTCTCCCTCTTTTCCATCACCACAACTTTTTGTCTTTATGTCCTTTTCAGTTCCTCTTGAAACGTGGAAAGATCACTCTTATTTTCTGAAAAAAATAGGCGGGACATTTGTATTGAGAGGACTGCCAAATAATTCCTTTGAAACACTCTCGCAAAAGCTCCTTGAACTTAGACAGGCGGGGATTGATGCTCTCGTGACGTTAGACCCTCCACTTTTTGAAGCTCACGAAATCACAATGGTCCCCTCCATCGTTCTATTAGATAAAGAAAACTCTGATAAAGTTGCTGGCAACATCAAAATCTCCTCAGCACTCTCCCTCTTTTCCGAGAAAGGAGTCACAAAAAACGTCGCAAGAGAGCTTCTCAACCAATTAGAGGTAAACGACTCTCGCCTAAAAGACGAAAGCTTTTTGACACCCAACCACGGAGGGCGGTGATTTATGGTACCACAGAGGTCCACCTTACGGACGGCTTACTTCGAGCCACTGGCTCTCACGCCCGTTGCTCAACTGAAAAATCGAGCAAGATTCAGATTTAAACGTCTGTATCTTGCGCTCGCCCTCTGGATTTATCCTAAAGGGCAAATCATCAGGGTCGGAGACAGCTCCGAAGCCAGAGGCGATTTAACGCCATTGGACTCCCTGGAAAAAAGTTGCCTCATTTTAAAAAACAAACATATTAAACGCAAGGAGCAGCGCTTCCTCCCACCCTGAAGGACGGGGTCTCCGCGCTGTCGTTAAGATAATGCATGTAAAATTCAAATCTTGGTCATTCCTTCTCTCCTTCCTGCTCTCACCAATTCTTTTGATAGCTGATGAAGGAAAGTTCATTAATCCCATCACGGACATCTGCTGGAAATGCCTTTTCCCTATCCATCTAGGAGGAATCAACGTAACACCCTCTTACAATGATTACACTGATTACAAAGTCACCGTTTGTGCTTGTTCAGGGACTCCTCCTAAGATAGGTATCCCACTAGCCTTCTGGGAACCTGTTGCCCTGATCGATGTCACAAGAACTCCTTATAAAAGCATTGCTCTGGGCGGTCTTTCCCTCTCTTCTTCGACTGTCAAAGGACGAGGTGGCATTTCTCATGTAGGCGACTCCAATCGTCACAGCTTCTACAACGTTCACTACTATAAATTCCCAGTCATCGCCATCTTAGGACTGCTGCCAGGTTTTTCCTGCACAGAGA
>Ga0169931_10011814_pt1 | contig 12214 bp, 13 predicted proteins | sample Kivu_15m_20L_FD_129675 | JGI IMG/M metagenome (GOLD analysis project Ga0169931, IMG submission 129675) | Freshwater microbial communities from Lake Kivu, Western Province, Rwanda to study Microbial Dark Matter (Phase II) - Kivu_15m_20L... | ecosystem: Environmental > Aquatic > Freshwater > Lake...
TACTTTACACTGTAGGACCTACAGTACATAGTAGTGTGGGCGTTTTTGGGTGTAGTCCTACTTAAAATACCGTTATGACGTCATAGCACACGTGCATTTACATGTGGACCGCATATAAACAACAGTAACATCTAAAATCCTGTACAGTACAGTGAATTTCAACTTCATGAAAGGCTATAAGTCGTCAATGAAACCTTCCCTCCATCTAGTAGTAGTTTCTACTTCAATCAGCACAGATATCGATACTATAATGAAAATGGTTTTTGTTTTGGTCATTTGACAGCGTTTCGAGTGTTGTTGCTGCTGTAAGCTGTAACGCAAAGCAAACCTGCTGCGGACTGTACTGGAGCACGGGTAAGAGTGTCGTAATTACGTACTTTGACACGGTTTTTGTTTTGATGACACAATAACCGTCTTTAACCGTAGATATATATTTTTTCTCGAACCTTTACCCCATACAGAGTCCACCCACTCTTTACCTTTGTATGTTGATTAAAAATCGGGAACTTTGACTTCGGTGGGAGGCCTTTTCTTACAACAGTACCTGACGCAACGTCAGTGTCAATACCAAGCTGTTACCAGATTGACATTGTTTGTATTCCAACCAAGTTCAAGAAATTATTCTTCATACAGTAGTTTTGCAATCTATATCCTGTAAAATGAAAAGTAATGGGAAAAGTACGAAACAAAGCTCTCCAACAGTCGGTCAAAAAATGACAAAAGTACCCAAATATTTTCGATTGGCCTATAAGATTTTCTTTAAGGTAAGGAGATCTGAAATCATTAATGCTCGTATCCAAGCATACGATTTATCACTGAAAATCTCTCAAGATAATGAAACAGTAGAATGTTCTATTAACTTTCCACAGCTGACTCTGGAGGTGAATCAAATATGGGAGGATCTATCGTCCAATGAGCGCAACGAATATAAGCTACGGGCTATGATACAGATAAAGCGTCAACGTGTTGTTGCAAAGAACGAGGAATTGTCGTCCCTTGAACCATCCAAAGGTATGATGATTCATGTTTCAAAAGATAATGATCCTACTTCTGTACATGTCAACGAAGGTATTGGTGAGGATGTTTTCTTAAACAGAAGTATGGCTAGTACCCCTTCAAATCTTAGCATGATGACCGATCCGACTCAGATGAAACAAGATGCCCATGTATCACATCAGGATTTCAATTTGCAATCATCATCGGCAAAAACGGAAGAACACGTGGAGCTAACTGTAACCAATTGCCTTTCATCTTCACGCCATTCATCGCATGGTTATTTGAACTATGATTCTGCCGCCGATGCACAGATCACTACAGTTTGTGCCACATCATCGTTGTATCCCCAAAGCAACTTGACTTCAATGTATCATGATGCATCTCAAGCATCTATAACGTTTGTCCCTGTTTCATTCGGAAGTAATAACTCCCAGTACCAGACAAACAATATGTATGCTTCTGCAATGAGATATGGTTCACCCATTTCACACCATCTCCCATACGGATACCAGTGCATAAGTTATCCTGTGTATTCGCAGCAATATGGTGCTATGCCACTCATGGTACATCCAGGTAACGATGGTGATTACCACCGCAGCAGTAATCGTCATTATCTGCAGCAATATGGTGGTACAGAATACATGGTACACTCTCCATGTCCAGCTAGTGATAATAAATATTGTCAAGTTTCTCGGGGAAATGTTGTTGTTACCACAAATAAACCGTAATTTTGCGGTTTGGAAGGTATGAACTTGAGGCATCCTTTACTGGGAATTTTTAAAATAACGAAGGGAATTTTCATAAACCATGTTTGTAAAACCTGATTTTAATATCTCGTCAGTATAAGTATTGGGTTAGTTCTCCAGAAAGGTTAGTTCTCCAGAAAGGTTTTCATAGATTCATTCGTCGTCGTGACAACAGACTATGAAGACTATCACTGTATATCTAGTTCTCCAGAAAGGTTTTCATAGATTCATTCGTCGTCGTGACAACAGACTATGAAGACTATCACTGTATATCTAGAGGATATCTATCACCCTCCCTCGTAGTTCTATGTCTTGAAAGGACACACTAGGCTCATGCTTGACCAGTCTCGCATTAAGAAAAAAGGTGATCCGTTCCAATACCCAACGTATGCAATAGGTTACCGACATACATCCATGAGCCATGCACATCCTTTATAATCACTAACTTTAGTGGGAGATGGATATGATCCTCCTAATATGACGTGGTTACTTTTGCACATCATGTTGTCATATTCATAAAATTACCATTCGGTAACTTGATCAAGTACTGAAGGGATGTGAAAAATAGGATAAATCATGCTTTGTCTAAATATGTTGCATATTCCATACCAAAAATGAAAGGAGTACACATGGGCACAACTGGTCACGGTAGGTAGCTTGATGAGTGGATAACATCCGACCCTACAAATTTGGAATGTACTTTCATTTGGACAGTGAAGAGTAACACATAGCATAACTTTCAGAATAAAATATACCAGAAGCCTGATTATCTCATTGACAGAAGGATTCATATATTTAGACTTTCAGCCATGATAGAGCCAAGCGAAAGTGATTCCTGTCACCAATCAAACAACATCCAACGTGTTGTGTATGACTACATAGGTCCATTTCCATCTTGCGCACGCCTTCCCGACACCGACTCCCAGACTCAACTGCATTTTACACGACCGATTGAAAATGGATGGATTTAGCGTTATCGTTGTTCAGTATACTTTGCATGATCGAAAAGCGTACCCAAAGTCAAAGCAGCTAATCCACAGTTGGATGTTAAATATGTAGTTGGATGCTACATGGGATTTAACGCTCTGTTTCGATATCCGTTTCATCCTCAATGAACGATTAATAACCAAAATGAGTTTGTTGAGTCCTGTAATGAGAAGAGAAATGACTGGAGTGAGAACGACACAAAGAACTCGACGTGATCTTTGTGGGTTGATTGGGTTATATCTGGGCATGAATCAGCGAATTAAGAGAACGCCTATGTACAGTACTGAAACGTACTTTGATCGTATTTCAATATTTACGGTTTTCAAGCTCATGTGTTATGTAGTTACACTATGCCTGGTATGTAGAGTCTGTTGTTGCGTACGGTAGCTATTGTAGTATGCACCAGAGTACTGTATGTAGCCGGCTGGCCAATGCCAGTCGGCAGTCGGCGCGTGCAAAGTTTTTGATAAGAGAAAAAAGGTTAAAGCTAACGTCTACAGTATGTATGTACGTAAATGTATGGCTTTTTACCTTCTACGATGGTTGTCTGACCTTTTTGCCTTTTACCTACATATCGTCTTTGAAGAAGTAATGCAATAGCTAACGATATATCAGTAAGTTCGTGAGCCATGTCCCCAGAAACAGTTAATAGAAATGGCAAGCGGAAGCGCTCCGAGGATGGCTTGAACGAAACGACAATAGATCCTACTATCTTATCACCACCTTGTTACACACATACCATCACTTCTACCCAAGACACTCAAATCGCGAGTCGATTGCTTTGCGTACCGATTGCTTTTATTTTGAGACGATCAATGACATCATCATCATCATCATCGCCACTTCTCCTATCCAAGGGTGAAGCTTCTCTCTTTTTACGTGTACATTTACTAGCTCGGCAATTAGATCATCTTGTTCAACTCTCCTACGAAGCCTTGTATCGTATGAGTGTCTGTCGATATGTATCCAACAATATCCTTACTCAGTCCTATCATCCCTCGCATAGAGCATGGCTACCCATACTCTACATGCATGGATATTCTCAACCAGAACGCATTCTTCATCAGTACATCCCCATGGAGGTACGTCATATCCTTCAAGTAGAATTACATCCCTTGGTACGATGCTTGAGAGATTTGGCAGATCAAAATTGGAATTATGTGCAATTACTCCAACAGCAACAACAACAAAAATCTACATCATCCTTATCATCCATGGGAGTTTTACCCAATCTTGCTTGGGAAAAGAGTATCGTGGCACAAATTCAAGAAGTTTTGAGTCATCGGATAGAACATTTGATTGAAAAAGGTTTATGTTCCGAACCAGGAGAAGAAGAAGAACAAAATGATGATGATGATGATGATGATGATAGCATGAACGAATCTATGGAAGACATGTGTAGACGCCTAACTACACCAACACAGCAATTATACATCGATTCTTCGGAGGTAGCATCATCATCAGCAACAGCAGAAGCAGCAGCAACAATCAATATCAAAACGAATCTGGTTGTACAACAAAAAAACAAAGACGATGTGTCTTTAGACTTAAAATCTACTCATAATGAAGATCCGAATCCAAATAGGATGAATCACTGCCGCGAAACTGTAAGTCTCTTGAAAGAAATAGAGGAGAGAAAGGTAGAAACATCCGAAAATCATCCAACGGATCTCCCAACCCCAAATCATACCATGTGTGAAGTAGAGACTGTCCATGATAGTAGCTACTCTTGTATGGATGAAAGAAAATTATCCAGTTTTAGTCAAACATCAGAGTGTTGGGCTCAATTATATGGATGAGGAATATGCCATCTATATTGATTATAATACAGTGACTCAAACCGATCTACGAATGAATTACGTAAACCCTTTTTGAGGCATAGGATTATAAACTGAATATACGATAAAACGTTTTTCCCGTCTGTAAGATATAAACACTAATTTAATCAGATATTGTTAAACTCTGCGAGATGTGTGTGTGTGTGTTTCTTTCTCTTTTTAAAGTAGGGGCTTGTGGAAAAGAAGGGTTTGAACAGTAGCACCAACAAATGCAATCATGGCAAGACGGCAATGGGTAATTTCAGAGAGTTTAAGTCTCTTGATTTCTTCAGCTGATTTACCCTTCAAAAATCCACCAGTCCATCCAATATCTCCTGGCTCACTTCCATCGTAATGTTTGTTGAAGTTGATCAATTCAACAACACCGATACCTAAGAGAATCTGCATGTTCACACCCAATCCAACACTGTTGATTGCACCAAAGGGATCTGGGTTCTGGTAGGCCTCTCCAGGTAGATGAAAATGTTCTTGTACAAGAATACCAACAACTGCAAGCATCGCAACACGACCATTCTTTAATTCTCCCCAACGAGCGTAAGTCAAGTCTTGTTGAATTTCAGAAAGTCCCATGGGATCGAAGCCGACATCACCGACTAAGGAACCATCTAGCTTGGCAGGTCTAACAAGGAATGGGATAGACTTGGACATTTCTGCGTTAAGTGCAACAGCACCAGCACGCTGAGTGGTCTACATGTATACGTATACCAGTTGCACGGGGGAGGAGGAATATATGAATACAACAGGAAAGAAGAAGTTAGAGATAAAAAGTGTATTGCGATAAACAGCATCCCCATCCATGTCGATAGGATTCCAGTCATTTCACAAAAGATGGGCGCAGAATGAAACATACCATTCCTGCAGGAGCGAAAGCAGCAGTAGATGCTACAAGGGTGGAAAGGATAGCGGCAGTCTTCATGGTGTGTAGTACAAGAAATATAGTATTAATGCACGTGATGAAGGAGAGGATCTGTCCTTTTGTTTTGACTTTTGGTTCTGAAATCCTAGTCCACGTCGGTGTTACGCAATTGGGAACGGAGAGAGAGGATGATGGATCGCGATCGTAACCCAGGTTCAACAACAGCAACTTCCGTACTCTTCGTGTATGTAGCGATGGATAGGAACCTGATGTATGTTGTATGTAGCACTTTCATCCCAGTCGTGACACAATTTTTTACTGAGGTAAACACAGATACATAAATGATAAAAATGCATCATATATTCATACGTTCGAGATGCTTCTGTTTCTATCCCTTTCTCCCTGTCTTGAATCGTCTCTCTCTTATCATATTTCTTCAAGTGTGATTGATGATAAATAAATTGTATCCGTGGTCCCGATACAGAAATTGTTAGGATTGTGACTTGTGAGAAAATAGTTGCATGGTGCGCTGCTATTCGCTCACAAGTCACAATTTCTACATCGGGACCATGGATAAACATCAAACACACTTGAAAGAAATATGATAAGGGTGAAAAGATTCCAATACATGGTCTGATTCTGATAAGATCACCACAGGAAATATCTCGAATGAATTGTATTTCATGGTCTGTACAACGTTATACTCATGAAGTCTGAGTGAATTATTTTATATATATATCATTATGAGAACCGTTGAAACCGTCAAAGCCAAAACCTTATTCGGTCCATCCATGGGCCCGAATAGAACATATGTTTCCAATGAAGATGGTGCTAGAGTTCTTGGCATTGACTTTCAGAGAATGAATACGAATGGATCCAATTCCAATGGATGGGGTTGCACTAAAAATATTATGTTTGATACTCGGGTATGTCGAGGGAATACATATGCTCGACCTATCGTTTCAGAAAGTGATAAGAGAAATAAATATTTACAACAACAAAGAAGAAAAGGATTATTGACAAGATATAAAAATGGGGTATGTACTGTACAATATCATTCTTTCGATCACACACTGAATTCGTTTTAGTTTCACAATACACTTCTGATTGTTATCGACTTTTTGCATCGATTGATTGCATATACCCCTGGCTAGTTTGTCAATCGTAGACTGGGAACTCCACCTCCTGTCAAGGGTAGAGTGCATGTACAAATCCAAACCGTGGAGAAGTATGAAGATTTATATGATGAGTTACTTGAGCGTGAAATGATGATGAATTCTGACATTTCCATTGTTACGAAGGAAGAAGGATCAATTTCATCATGTTAATGTTTTTTTATACTCCATTAACTTCAACGTTTTAGTCAATTTCCATATCGAAGCAGTAAATTCATATACGAGTCGTTTCTATATGAATCTTATACAATATATCGTCGTGATAAATACACGGAAGAAATAGCGATCCCTACACCCATTACATGTCCATTCGTCTTGATTCTCAAATAACCGCCTACAGAATTTCATGAATTAAGAGTCATAATTGTTATTTGATCCAAATGTCTGAATCAGAATCTGTATAGTTGTTGAATTTGTAATATTTCTGTTGAAACTCTCATGTCAAGAAATTGCGGATTAAATTTACAGGTTCCGACTTTTATTTATCAAATCAGTTTGACTCAACGTACACAAATGTTATTGTATAGTGGAATGAATCATAGTAAAGACCAATATGACTTGTTAAATACACGACGAAATGAAGTTTCGGTAACTACATTTACCATTCCTCAGTTTGCCGAATGATCCGAATTTCAAAATTTGCTCAGCAAACTCTGAATGATGATGGCTGGCCCGATGGCAAAGAATAATCTAAGCCGTATGTACAGTACGGCCCACTACAAGTACACTTACTGCAGAAAACTGTACGCTAACGCATGCGGACAAAGCAAGTAAAAAACATCATACTGTAGCCTCAATAGCATAATGCGAATATAAAGGAGAAAAATGAAGAGCAAGACCTTTATCATACTATCCTCCTCCTACGTCATTGGAGGCGTATCCGCTTTTATTCCACCTTCGACATGGTCGCATCCACGAAGATTGTCACTCCATGAAACGAAACAAGATTTAGAAATCTTAGCTCAGGAATTAAATCCCATCCTTGGCTACTTTGATCCTCTACATATTGCAGACTCCAAATTATGGGGCACCTCGGATGAATTTACTATTGGTTTCCTACGTCATTCTGAAATTAAGCATGGACGAGTCGCCATGGCTGCGTTTATTGGATATTGCATTCAATCTCATTATCATTTTCCATGGGCTATGACTTGGAGTGGCACACCCTTCCCATCTACCTCACTTTCACCACCAGAACAATGGAATGCTATACCTTTTGAATTTAAGATTCAAATCCTTTTGTTTATTGGATTTTTAGAATTTTATAGTGAATTAACACCACGGCTGGGTTCGAATGTGGGTATCGTCCACTATACTCAGGGAGGCATACCGGGTAAATATCCTTCCTTTAAGGGTTTACCTCATCCTACCTTGGATTTGTATGATCCATTTGGTTGGAATAAAAACATGTCTACGGAAACTAAGAAACGACGATTGCGTGCAGAAATTAACAATGGACGTTTAGCTATGATAGGTATCATGGGTTTCCTTTGTGCAGAAACGATACCGGGATCTGTACCCTTCCTAGATCATGTTGTGAAACCTTATTCTGGTGAGGTTATGGGACCATTCTTGGGTGATTTGGAACTCCCCTTATTGTTTTAATGTTTTCAATAGATTTCATTGCAAAGATGACGACACACAAAAAAATATATGGGGAGAAATATATGTATTCAGCGCACTGACACTATGATATTTCACCATGAAATGTTCATGGAATATAAAAATATATCCTCGAGACAATTACAAATTAACGTAATTTAGATTCAGTTATATTTTTGTCTGTAGATTTTACGTTTGAGGCACTCAAGCTTCCTTCTGTAGATTATGTAGAACTCATCAATGTTATAAGGGGATATGAAATAAATGCTTTATTTATTGAGATTATTAGAACAAAGATCTGAAGATCATTATCCATTGAGATCATCAGAAGGCCATTATTCTTTATCTTGTTGGAAGATTACGAGAACAACCAGCAGAACGATGGAGTATCGATCGAGAAGGAGTCGGAGGAGACTGTCGGGTATGAATTTGGTGATGTTACGTGTCGCAAAAACCTCGTCAGCTTCTCTTACAGTCGATAATGCTGATATAAGATGTGTATTCACTCCCTATTACACAATAGTAGGTTTCAAACTCAGTAATATTAGAATATGATATTAAAGTGTATCTAGATCATCATCGCAAAGATCTCCCATCGCTAATTCCATCATCGGCTCAAACGAATCATTAGTCCCGCTCGCTTGCACTAAAACTGAAAGTCTCAGTTGCTTGAACTTAGATCAATAATGATAATAGAATAGATGTAATGAATTGGAATAGGTTGTCTTAGATTATTTACCATAAGTCTGCACGAAGGAACCGATCGACTTTATCCGTGATTTGATCATATAGTCTCTTTTTATCACATACACGATCTCTGTCGAAACATGTACATATGGTTTTAGATTGCTGATCTATCTATTTACGCGTTTTTATAAAAATTTTTATTTAAATAATGGTGTCGTTATCGATAAAAACAAGGAAATCCTATTAAACGGAATAAAACGTAAAATCCACATGCTGCTGAATATTCAAAGAAAACCATCCATGTAATTCAAAGGCGCATCTGCACGTTTGAAACCTGCTGAAGCAAGAATGTTGTAGAGGCGCTTCACAATGTAAATTTCTTCCAAATTCCACGTCTTCGGTCCTTCCTCATCGTACACCCATTGACTTGCTGGGATATTATAGTTCTTCGGTCCGGCACGAGACATGAAATGAAGTGAAAAAAAAGAACCTGTATCCGTGAGGCCAATAGGAACGACAAACTTGGCTTTGGTAAACATCTTATCAGCGCCGCCAGTCACTCCAAGGGAATGACATAATCCAAAACAGCTAGACGCTGGACTGGTAAAAGAAAACTTTGGATCTGCTGTGTCGCCGTCACATTGTCCTCTCATTTCACCAGACCAAGTAACGTGTTCGCAATAGTCACTAGGACCCATCATCAGATCAACAGCATAAGTGTCGAAATACCTGTTGTAAAGATTCGACATTTCAGCTGGGACACGACCAAGATAGTCGTCGATGACAGTCTTATTCACATTGTATCCTGTACCTTCTACTGCATCACAACCTTTTCCATCAAGAAAAGTACTGCGGAGTACATTTGTACCTCTACTAAAACCGTAGTAGCCGTTCAACATAACTTCGTAACTCGTGAGATTCAGACCCAGATTATTCTTGATATGATAGATCAGCTCATCGTGTTGAATTCTAGACATGTTCAAAAAATAGTAGACTGAGTACAGTCAAAGCGTAAGAACAGAATATAAAAAATCATAAGTACCTGTTACTGTATGGTCTCGGAATAAGAGAAGTATTGTAGGGGCTGACATTCATACATTCTCCAACGAAAGTGATACCCGCAGCTTTCAAAATGGTTACGGCTTCGGCATATTTCTTATTTTTCGACGGAGACATTATATTGTAGTTGTAGTGCACATTGGAGCAACCAATGCGGATGTCATTATTGCTTAGTCCAGCGACATATGCTGCTGCCTTTGCATGCGCTGCATCAGTACCGAGAACGGCCTTGTCCCACGCTATGATATCGTCGATAGACCTTGCATTGAGGCCGATCTGATCGTTTCGTACTGTAAGAGAGGGATTGCCACCACTGAGAAAGATCACGTTGATGAGAAAAATGTCAAAAGACGAGTAAAGAAAAATGATATTGCCCAGATGCACTTACTTAGGATAATGGAACTTAGGGGGATCATAGCCAAAATTATGGTTGCGAACAGCAGGTGCATTTGTGGAACCACCTAAAATGAGTAGTTTATTAGGATACATGTAAGAAGGATGATAGCAATCTGATATCAAATATTTTCGCCTTACCGGTGTCTTCGGTGATAGCTACGGCTGCGATATTAGAAGCGACAGCAGAAGCAGAACCGGCAGATGAGCCCATAGTCTGAAGATCAGTACCCCCTGTATTGATTATGAAATGAATAAGACTACATCAACCAAGGAAAAACATAATTCCATAAAATTGCAATTGACGTACAAGGGTTCAAACAGAGGCCGGACTCCCACATCCACCCAGATCCACCAGCAGCAATAGGCGGAATAGTGGTTAATCCGAATTGCACTCCTTTAGCAGCTTTCATCAACTTGACTATATCAGCATCGATTTTCCCGTGATATGGGTAAAGTGCAGGCCACCCATTGGATCCCGGCAAATCCATCGTCGTGATCTGATAGATGGATAAAACCATAGTAAGGAGTCAATATATATTTTGTACGAATGCAATTTGAAAAACTGAAACGATGCATAGAGTGACTTACCGTTCCTTTGATAGGAGTTGGGTAGCAGTACAAAGGGGCGATCTTTTTAGTTCCATGCTTCTTAGCCATTCGGTCATACTTTCGAGCCTCCTTAATGGCAAGACCGACCCAGTCAAAAGTATTATGGTACATGAACTGTCCCATTTTCTGCACTTCTTGCATATACAACGCACGCTTGATAGATGCCGTTACCATATCCATACAAGTATATTTATTCGCCGCACGTGCTTCTTGCCACTCAGGTAGGCTCATCTTAAGCAGCATTTTCTCAGTGGCGGTGAGGGCATACTTGGTATCACTCTGTTTGGTACTTACGGGGAGCTTCTTCAAATATGTCTCCGTGAACCATGCGATTTCACCAGTTTCGTTCCGTGGAAGTGTAACTGGGTAAGGCGGGACAACGCCGGTAACGAAAGAACGATGTAAGAGATTATCTGGCATAAACATGTCTGATTTCGGGGGAATATAGACCGGCTTGTCAGTGCACTTTACTTGAGTACAACCAATGGGACAGGGAGCGCAGGTTATACTGCAGTTGTACTTCGCTTTCAAGATTGGGTCAAGCATAAAACCACTTGGGGGGTATTTCTTTTCCTTCATGGTACGTAAATTTCTCGTGTATTGGTCTACAGACCATTTCTCGACTTCATCCGCCACGGATATATGACCTTGAAAGACGACACTAATGATTACGATCAAGGCTAGTGATGACTTCATGCTATTGTCTAGAAGAAGTTACAAAATATCACAGACTATGATCGTTGAAAGAGAAAGACCATTCGTGAATGAGTAATTTGAACAATCATATTCTACCATAGTGATGGGCTGTTGAGAAAGGTATACTTACTTTATAATACACGGATGATTAAGGTTCTACCCCTTTCTTTTTTAGGTGTCGTTTTTGGTTCCTCTAATAGCGGGACGTATCTCTGGAGAAATGAGATGAAATACAGTAGAGAAAAAAAAACGCTGTCAGCATTTACGTAAGATTCTTCTCTTCTTCAAAAACGCTGTCAGCATTTACGGTAGAAGAACTACTCTTCCCCGGCTATTCTTCAAATGCTTATCTTCTTCTCTTCTGGTAACGGAAAAATCAGTAATTCTTTTTAGCATCTTCCGTCGATTGCATTGAAGTAGAAGCATACTTTTGGCCAGGCTCAATTTTTTAAAATACCGCTGCCTCAATTTTTTTCAAGAACATCCGTAGACCATGTACTGAGAGCGCACTGCGCGAAACATTGAGCAGCAGAATCAGAAATTTATCCACACAATTACTACGGACCA
>Ga0169931_10011815_pt1 | contig 12213 bp, 16 predicted proteins | sample Kivu_15m_20L_FD_129675 | JGI IMG/M metagenome (GOLD analysis project Ga0169931, IMG submission 129675) | Freshwater microbial communities from Lake Kivu, Western Province, Rwanda to study Microbial Dark Matter (Phase II) - Kivu_15m_20L... | ecosystem: Environmental > Aquatic > Freshwater > Lake...
ATTGCGTTTTATAATTTAATTCATGGATTATGGGGATTGGGGATTGGGGATTGGGCCAATCCCCAATCCCCAATCCCCAATCCCCAATCCCCATATATCAGTAATAATGTTCTTTATTTAAAAAAATTAAGTAAATTAATACAAGAATAAGACAAATACTAAGCATATTCAATAAATATATTAATAAATTATACATGAAAATTTTTCGAATAGTAGTTATCATCGAATAGTAGGAATTATTCGAAATTCGAATAGTTACGAGCTATTCGACGAATCGAATATTCACAGCTCTATTCAATATGCTGATTTTTAATTGTTTTTTCATTAAATTGTAGTGAATCTTTTATTCTATTTTCATATTTTTTCACCCACGAATGTGTAAATATCTTTCCAATAGGAATCCTTTCTTCATTTTTTGGGTTCAACAACTGCTTCAACAAATCCTTACAATCTTCTGAAATATCTTTTTCAATAGAATACTGATGCTTGAGTATATTTTTTAGAACTTCTAAAGAAGGATCTGCTTGTTCTTGTTTTGCCATTTGATTCATATTAAGTCTAAATGGTGAATAAGAATGGATTAGCTCATAAAGTAAAACACCCAAGCTCCAAACATCAATCGATTTACTATAGGGCTTCTCTTTGATAATTTCTGGCGCCATGTATTCATAGGTACCGCAAAAAGTTGCCCTTTCTCCATGTAAAGTGTCTACCGTCCATCCAAAATCGCAAAGTTTTACATTACCTTCTTTGTCTATTAAACAATTTTCTGGCTTTAGATCACGATGTATTAAATTATTATCATGTAAAAAGTTCAAGGCTGATGCTACTTGAATGAAATATTTGAATGCATCGTCCTCTGTTAGCCCTTTGTTTTTTTGAATTACAGAAAAAAGAGTCCCGTTCTCTACGTATTCTATTATCAAATAGAAGGCCTTGTTATCTTCGTGATAAGAGAATAAACGAGCAATATGATCATGGATCAAACTAATGTGAATGCTGATTTCCCTATATATTACCTCTGGTTTTATTCCGACTGAATGAATTCTTGTTTTGTCCATTTGTTTCATAGCAAATAATTTGCCATCTATTTTATTTTTTACAAGGTAAACTTCACCAAATGCCCCTCATCCTAGGATTTTCGGTCTGTTATTATTTAACTTTACTTTTTCGAAATTTTCAAAATTAAAATATTTATTGCTAATCATATTAAGTTCTGATACTATTCTTCCAGGTTTTATAAATAGACTAAGAGATGAATTACCTTGCAGTGTTTTTTCTTTTTCTTTTAGAATTGAGTGCTCTATTATACATTCTTCTGAACAAAATGTTCCTTTGCAGCATTTGCATATTAGTAACTGGTTCAAATTTTGTGTAGAAATAGGATTATAATTTAGAGATTTGCATCCCTTCAATTCACAAAATCTTCGTTTTTTTTTATCCATTATAGTCTATTATCTTTACATAAATAAGTATCATATAAATAAATTAGGAGTTTTCATTATTAATAATATTTAAACTAAATTTATTTATAGTTTTATTCTGTATATTAAAAATTAGAATATCGTTTTCTATACAATTAATACTATACGATATGTAATATGTTAATACTCGTTATAGACCTTACTACTTTTAGATAAGAATGTTGTTAAACATTACATAATTTTTGATCGTCTTCATATTTTTCTGAAATATCTACATAAAAGCTGTCCTCACTTCTTTCCGAAAGTTCTACACAAACATCATCAGTTACAACTTCAGAATTTATTTGAGAAAAATTAGTAGATATATGGCTTTGTTCAGGAGTTTGAATGTTTTGTTCTAAAGTAAATTGACTAACCCTAATATTTTGGTTATTATTATATTTTTCATAATTTTTATTCGGTATTGCTGGGTTATTCCAATATGATCCTTTTTCTAAATAAACTTTAGATTGCATTACTAAGGGTAAATTGTTTTTAGATTCTTCCGATTTTCTTCTCAATTCAAATTCTTCAGGATTATGTTGAATTTCTTTTTGCTTGAAAATGTTTTCTTTAGGGTGCTTGTATATTAATTTTTGGATATTGTAAAAATGATCCTCCTCATTGTAAGAAATATTTCTATTAAGTTTTCTAAGAGGAGTTATTTGTTTTTGTTGGTTATAAGAGCTACTTATTCTTTTTTTTTCGAAATTTATAAAAGTACATTTTTGAGAAAGGCATATTCTATAAATTTAATAAACAATTAAATTTACTTATAGACTTGAAAACAGGCCTTGCTAAAATAGTCAAATTTACAATCATACACAAAAAGCAACACTTTCATTATATCTTCAGTTAATCTGTTGCCTATCATAATACTGGCTATGAATAAACAAGATAAAGCAATCTGTAAATTGGAAAAAATTAATCTTCTGGAATCATTAATAACCCTTTTTAGAATTTCAAAAGAAGTTGTATATAATTGATTTATGTGATTAATGTTATTGGTGAAAACAATACCATTTGTTAGAAAATATTTTAAAACAGAATATGCTGATAAGCTATTTAATTTGTATCTGAGCAACTTCAAACATGTAAATTCTGCGTTAGCGATTTCGTGGCTGCTATAAAATTCCTTTTTTGTGTTTAGGAAGCTACTATTTTCAGGTAAAGCTGGATCCTTCTCGACAAATTTTCCTAAAAGTAAAATTAGGATTTTTAAACTTAAAATAATATACCTGCAAGTAATAAACATCCTATTGCAATGAGATCATATTTCATATCACGAGGCGTGGTTTCAGATAAAATAGTATCTGTATATTCGATGGCCTGGTAAAAAGTTTCATCTGAAAACTTTAGGCTGTTACACATTTTCCTTAGGTATTCCAATAGGTATATTCTCTTTTGTAAATAGTTTGTGTTTAATTCTGATATTTCTCTATGAATAGAATTTTCGACTATTTCGTTGTAAAGATATAATTGATCGTAATCACAACTACAATTGAATTCTTCTGGTTTGTGTAAAACATACTAATAGAGAGAAATAAAAATTTATTCCTTACTGAATCTATTTTCATTATCCCGCATGATTTACAAATACTTATGACTTGATTGTGACTTCTTGTTTCATATGAATTAGATTTCTTACAAGGGAAAAAATTATGTACACAGTTTAAAAACATTTTGTCATATGAACTCATTCGGGCTATTATACTATAATAAATAAATTAAGAATTATTAATTATAAGCATAATTTAGTAAAGTAAATTTATAAATATTTATTTTGTTTTTAATACACATCAAATTATAATATTTAGTAAATTTTATATTGCCTGAGATTTATAATTAAGAAAATTTTGAGTTTAACGGAGAATTTTCCCATATAAGAAAAAATTTTCTGTTTAACTCAGAATTTTCTTAATTATAAATCTCAGCAATATAAAATTTACTATATTAATAAAATAATAAATAAAAATCCTTGGATCTTCACTTTTATAAAGGTATATGATCTTTTCTAAATTTTAATTTTATAGAAAATGGAAATATTAAATAATTTTAAACAATAAAATAACAAGAATTAGCTATTATTTAGAATTTCATTTTGAAATAATAACTGTCATCTATTTAATTAATTTATCTGATTAGTAATCAGATCTTTTATTATCCAACAATTTACTAAGAAAAATCCAATGTTAACTCCCCACAGTTCAAGAAATAAATTTTGTCCCTTATATTCAAGATGATGGGAATAATTATTCCATATTAGATCAAGTCCAAGCCAAACAAGGAATATAAATAAACCATAAATTACCTTCCCTGGATAATTTTTAAAATCAAACATTTTATTAAATGGTATTATTAAAGGAATCAGTGAAATATACCAAAGGAAATATTGAGCAGTTATCACTTTATTAAAAGTCACGAATATCATAGTAACAATTACTAGACATAAATTTATGTTATGGAAGAGAGTTAGGCTAGAAATCCCCACCAATAAGACTTGAGGAACAAATGTTACTAAAGATAAAAGTTTGCCCAATTGATTGTTATAGGTTAAGTAAATCAAATAATAAAATATTGAGAAATTATGTCTGTGATCCTTTCTTACAAGATGATATATCAAATATTCATATAGAAATTTGTTACCCAAAATAGTGTAGAAAATGATCAAGTAAAAAAGAAAAGTTGCTACTGTTAATACTGCAAATATGATAGCTTTGTAATTTAGAAATGATCTTAAAGAAAATTTAAAAACTTCCCAAAAGTAATATAATATAGTAGATAATTTACTATAAATCGTATCATAAATTCTGATAAATAAGTATCTCCTTTGATTTTGAGAGTTCTCTAAAATGCTTTCTTTTTTATCAACTTTATCATCTTTTTCAGTAATTATATTATTCGTTTGCAAATCCTTGTATATGATGTATAAATAAAAACAAGGAAAGTAGATAATAGGATATATCTTAAAATGAATGGCAAATCCATAACATAATCCAGCTATCGGATATAGTCCTACTTCTATAAAAATTAGAGTAGAAAGAACAAGTAATGCTATTATACAATCAGCGCTCCCTCTTGTGCAAATGGATATTGAAACAGGATTGTATAAATAAAATAGAGATGTGATAGCAAAGGGATTGTTTAAATGTTTATAAATAGTTTTCAGCCAATTAGAATCTTTTTCATTATCTTTATCACTAAACTCACATTTTCCTTTTTTATTTTGTAAATTGAGAATTATTTCTATAGATAATCCGACTAATACATCTACAAAAGAAAATAAAATCTTCCCAAAGTTGTAATAAATTAAATGATTAGGAGTTGTTATAAAAGCAAGTATAGGTGTGTATCTGTAAGTTTCTCTGTTGTAGGGAGACTCAAAATTTAAAATGTGCTTTGCTCCATCAGAAAACACTTCGTAATCAATATCCGTTAAATCTATTTGATATTTATGTTTTAATATATCTCCTATTATTATAACAAGAAATCTTATGAAAAAGGCTGTTAGGTATCTTAAATCAACGAAGAGGAATTTTAATAAGCTATATATGATTTTCATTTTCTAATTTAGTTTTTAGAATTTAAATAAAAATAATTACATTTTACAAATATTATTATTAATTATGAATAATATTAATCGATATTTAAAGAAGATGAAAGAATAAACAAATATTAAAATAAATCCGTCTTTTTCAAATAAATTCGTTGTATTTGTGACTGGGCTTGGAGTATTCTTCTGGAATAAACTGTTTGTCTGGAAATTTTTCTAATTGATCTTGTCTGGCTTCGCTTAAGCTTACATTTGAAAACAATGATGGATTATATTCCCCATTATTTAAACTTGTTGAAGTGAGATTCAACTGCTTAAGTGTATTGTCTATCGATTCGAGGACACTATTCAAGTATTCTGAGGTGTTAGCATTTTCCATATTAGTTACAGGCATATGCAATTTATACTCTGGATAAAAATATTCGATGAAATCATTTTTAGGCATTTCATCTTCAAGCTCTATTCCTAAAGCTATTCCCGTTTCATAGGTCCAACATCTAGGTACATTTCTTAGTGTATATCCTCCACCTCCTAACATTAGAAGTGGCAAGTTTAGGTCTTTTACATATTTAAGACAGTTTCCATGTCCACGGATAGATAAATTAAAACACCCGAGCCTATCTCCAGACAGAGAATCTGACCCACACTGCATTACAATAGCTTGAGGTCTGTATTTATCGTAAATACTATCAATTGTTTTTTTAAAAATGTATTCGTATGATATATCATCCATTCCTTCGTGAAGGGGAAAATTAATTGCAGCATTTTTCCCTAAATTTTATTAATATAAATTCCTATAATAATACCTTTATCGTATCCGATATCATTCAAGGCACCAGTGCCAGGGAAAAAGTCTCCATATTTATGAAAAGAACATGTCAATACCCTATCAGTAATATAAAATGCTTCTTCGACTCCATCTCCATGATGGACATCTATATCTATATACAAAACTCTCTGATAGTTAGTTAACAGTTCTAATATAGCCAACACACAGTCATTCAAATAACAAAAACCACTAGCCTCATGTTTCTTAGCATGATGGAGACCTCCAGACCAGTTTATACTAACATCACTCAATCCTTCATTTAGATAATGAGCTCCTAAAACAGAACCCATCGTATACATTTTGCAGTAGTCATAGAGCCCTTCAAACACAGGACAATCTTCTCCTATATTGAAATAAAGTAACTGTTCAGTCATCGATTTCATGTTGTCGGGGCTAACTCTGCTTAGAAAGTCTATATATTCATCAGAATGGAATTTTGTGAAATCTATACTATTGATTAGCTCTGTGTGAATATCTGGGTTCATTTCAATCAATTTTTCATTAAGACCATATCCCTTAATCAATTCATGAGTAATTTTTACTCTTAAAGGTTTCATAGGATGAGATGGCCCATAATAAAAATTCCCTATTTCTTTGTTATAGTAATACGAAACTCTACTCATTTAATTTTAATTAAAATTTATTATTATTTAAATAAATTATTCAACAAATTAATTATTTTGATTCGAATTAAAGTAAATTTATAAATAAGTTTAAAAATGGTCGATTTGTATAACAAATTTATAGACGTTGCAGAGGGTCTCATAGGCAATTTATTATCCACAGATATTGTAAAGCAGACTAAAGAATCTATTAAAAATAATGCCGATATTCAAGGAATTTTGAAAGATGTTGAAAACAATCAACTTGTCAAGCCATACCTAGATTTTGTAAGGAACGCAAATAACAACAAAGTAGTAAAATTTGAGTTTGGAGGAAATAATTATTCTTTAGATTGTGAAAAAAGAAGGAAAATAGTGTACTTTGTGATGGGAGGATTACTTTTTCGTTACCTCTTAAAGATGAAATATTTTAGAAAATTTTTATTCAATTATATAATTTTTTCTGCTCTGCTCTGTAGAGAAAATTTTAATTTGAATAATTATAAAATCGACACACTGCCTTCAACTACCATAATAAACAAAAAAATCTAATTCTCAGGCGATATGATGTGTTAGATTAATAATTTTGATTCTTAAGTGAGAGTTTTAAAAAAATTTAATTTATGAACAATAAATATAATTTTAATTATCTAACAATTATATTTAAATTGTAAAATTACTATTTTAGTTCATATTATTCTCTATAAATGTATGTAAGTATTTAGTATCCATATCTTTTAACATTATTTTTAAATCTATCAAATAAGATTTTAATTCCTTAAGTTCTGTTTGTGTGAAATTATATTTTAATTTTTGGAAAAGGTTGTGTAAGGAAGAAAATGCAGAATAGTCTTTGAGATTTTTTAAAAATATTACTAAACAAAATGAGAAAATAATTACAAGTTCAGAAAGATTATTATTAACATCAGCATAGAAAATGTGAAAAATATGTATTATATACTTCCATAAATGGTAATTTCGATTTTCTTTATTGTTTATCTTTTCTAAGTAAAAAATATCCAATAAAAGAAATTTAAATTTAAGATTATCAATTGATTTGGGGAAGTAATTATCTTTTATAGTCTTAGGAATATTTTTGAAAAAATTTATTATTGAATAAATTTTCTGATCATAATTTGAATTGTTTTTAGAAAGTATTACATTATAAAAGTTCTTTATAAGAAAAAGTCTATATTCCCAGCTGATGCTGCATTTTCTAAATTTTTCATGAATTAAATTCATAAACGAGAATTCAGAAAAAATTAATTCGGAAATTTCATTTGTGGTTTTGATATATTTTGTTTTTATTATCAGAAGAATTTTTTTTTTTAAATTGTAAGCTGTGGGAAATTCAGGAGAAAATAGTAGAATAAAATTAAGAAATCTTACAACATTATTTAAATATTCAAATTCTTCAGATCTATCGATCGAAAAATCTTCTTCTTTTAAAATGTTTCTAATTTTGAAAATAAAATTTGTAACTATATCTTTTAATTGAAATTTCAAGGAATCAAAAACAATAGCGTATTTATCATTTATTTTTAAACTTAAATTCCCTTCGTTTATTGTTTCAATGTTTGTTTCTAATTTAAACATTTCTAAAAACATCTCTAAATCATTTTTATCACAAACTATAGCGTCCTCAACTTCTATAATATTTTTATTGTCTTCAAATAGGTAGGAGTATTTTAACAAATCAAATTTTTTTAATTTTTCATTAAAATTGAAAAATTCATTCATATTAATAATAAATAAATTTTAAATAAAATTAAATAAAATATCAAACATGGACTGTAAGAAAAAATTCTTTTGCTTTAGAATGAGAGTTAATTATAATTTCTATTTTCTGTTACTTTTACTTTTGATCTCAAATGTTGAGGTTCATATGTCATCTCGACTTCTTAGACAACAAAAACACATTTTTAGAGTAAACAAAAACTTAGAAACGTCTTTATTTGCATTAGATTCAGGCAATTCTAATAACACCACGAGCGTGAGTAACTTCCATAAAATTGATGGGATTCAAATTGGAGAGGCGAAATATTTTGCAAGTGGAGTATGCAATGAACTAAATTGCAAGTCACCCAATGGACGTTGCTATAATAAAAATATATGTGCTTGTCATAAAGGATACGCCCAGTTGCCGGATGTGGAAGCTAGCCAAAATAATCTTAGTTGTAATATTCGCCTAAAATCTCAAGCAATATTTTTTGGAATAGAATTGGTAACATGGATCGGAATAGGACACATATATGCAGGAAGATTATTGTATGGATTTATTAAATTGTCTGCTTTTATTTTTGTAATTATGACGGATTGCATTTTGAAAAGATGCATCTTCAACAGAAAGATGATTGCAAAAAATAGAAATTTTTTTATTATATTTAGTTATGTGCTTTATGGTCTATTGCTTATGTGGCAAACATTTGACATTATTTTAATAGGTTCAAATCTTTTCAGAGATGGAAATGGATTTAAAATAATGACATGGGATGAATAAATAATAAAATATCAAAAAAATTCTTATTTTACGATTTATTTATACATATTTGTCATTTAATTTCATTTAAATAATTTTTAAGTTAGTATCATTTTAAAAATAGTGTGATCGGTTAATTCTACCTGAATTTAACAGAGCTATTATTAATTGTTATCAAATCCTTATAATTGTTTTGAATCTCAATGTCAGAGTGAAAATTTTTTGTGTCATATATGTTTCTATTACAAATTTTTAAGCGAATACAAGAATAAATTCCAGGTCTATAAAGGTTTAAAAATGTTAAAAAATAAGGAACACCAACTTTGAAAATAAAAACAATTGACAAAGAACTATTTCCAGGAATGATGTATATTAATATAAAAGGGATACAAAACACAGAACTAACAAGAATTCTATAAATATAATGACGAAATCTTCCTCTATACCAGTGATTGACACAATCATACTTTTCTGCGTACTTCTTTTCTACTAAATAAGCCAGTATTATTAATCCTAAATGTGCACCAATTAAGCCACAGATTGATAGGACTCCATACAATCCATCATCATAAAATTTTCGATATCTTTTTAAATCAGGGCATGTCTCCTGAACTGTTACCTTATATACATTAAAATTATCTTTAACAAAATACCATGTTAATATTCCAGTCAGAAGGAAAATGAAATAAAAAACAAATGAGCAGATAATTATTTTCATGTCAATTAATTTATTGAAAAATGATTTCCCCGCTAACTTGTGCATTTTCAAAATATTAAAAAAGAACAAATAAATAGCAACTCCTAATAAAGAACCAAATATGATTTGATTAAATGAATGAGCACCAAGATAAACTCTGCTAATCATAATTGCTATTATTAATCCAACAGTTAAAAGAAAAATGCAGACTCTCAATAATTTCCTTAAATTATTTTCTGAAAAGTATTTAAAATCTGTAATTATGTGTGAAAATGTTAAGAAAATAGCAGCTGAACACATAGAATGTCCTGATGGGTTTCCAAAACCTCCATTGCAAGATGAATAGAGATTAGGATCGACCCAAAACGGTCGTGGATTAGAATATATCATCTTCAGCAAGTTATTAAAATAATAAGAGTATAGAAAGACATTCAAATATGTAAATGATTTGTGAATAGGAAAAAGTATGTGTATAATTGCTAATAAGAAAAGGAATCCTGGTGCTGAGCCAACATATATTATTATAGTGCAAAATACTTTAAATGCTTCTGACATATCTGATTTCCACTCTCTTATAGTCATTAAAGATTTTTTAAAAAGTGAATCACGATAAGAAATTTCTGTTCCTATTACTATACCCAGATAAATTAAAAAGACGATAATTTTAATCAATAACAATTTGTTCTCTGTCATTTATTTTTAAATAATTTAATTTTAAATGTATTTTCGTTTATTATTTCTTATAAAAATATTATAATTCTAGGAAGTTATTTCTCCAATCTAATTCAGCATCTAAAAAGTGATCATCAAAATCTACAATCTCATTTTGTTTGTTTGATTTTAATAAATTATTCATTAATTTAAATTGATCTTGAGAAATTTTATGCATTCCAATAAAATCAAAATTCGAGACGTTATTGATCTTAGAATATCTATAAATCTATCGTTTGATTTGAAATACTTATCTTACATTAAAAACAGGTTCTTCCTTAACTACTTGAGAGTTTTTATCCTGAACGATCAGTTCATTAGAAAAAATTTCTAACAAAATTGGAAATTCAAATTTTTTGTTATGAAAGCTATCCGAAATGGAGTAACTCAATGGAGAGATCGAGGGATTGCCCTTTAGATTGTTAATCAATAAATTTTCATAGAACCCAATAATTTCTTGTTTTCCTTTTTCAAGACTTAATTCGATCTATATTTACTACATGACTAATTATATTTTACAAATTTAAGAGCTATTTCTAATTGTGGAGCGAAAACTTTATCATGGGAAAGAGGTACAGTATCAGTGATTGATAAAGCATCAGAATTTTCAGTTTTTTGGCCTATTAGAATTCCATAACAGTCATTTTTAGTGTGTTTCAAGCAATGTAACATTAATTTAGCAAATGCTTTGTTTTCTATAGTGATTGACATTTTAAATATTAATTGAAATAAAATAAATTATAATATGTAGAAAATATATTATGTTGATATAAAATATTTCTTGTTCCAAATGGTTTGAATTTATAATGAAATTAAAATTATTTTAGTCATGATGAATATCTATTTAAGTTTATATTTTAATTTTCCTATTCTTTTATTATCAGTCGAAGTAAGTTTAGAAACTTTTGAATTAGCTAGATCGTCATATATTATATGCTTCTTAAAATCTTTACTTAAAATTTTTTTAATATATTTTAGACTCCCATGTGTTACAAGCGTTCCTGTAAGATTTAAAGTAAAGAAATCGGGGAAATTTTCTACTGAGGCTAAAATTATTTTTAATTCTTCCTCCTTGATTTTACTGTAGGTAAGATACAAATATGAAATGTTTCTATTTTTCTTAAGAAAATTCGAAATTATTATCGCCCCTTCGATTCCGATTTCACTTTTATTTAAATAAATTTCTCGTAATGACTTATTACATGACTCAAAATAGAAATTCATCATTTTGCTGATGTAATAGAGGATGTAATTTCTTATTTTTTCTAAATGTGAGTTTATATCAATTTGTATATTAGAAGGCTTTTTTAATAAATTAGAATTAGAACTTTTTATATATCGATCATAATCTTCAAGAAGTTCATTTTCTATATCATATATAAATGTTTTTATGATAATTGATTCATTTTTAAACAGACTTGTCAAGCCTTCCGAAGATTTTATGAATGGTAAAATATTATTATGAAAAGATTTTCCAAAATTCGGATTGAAAATAAGTAAATTCTTTTTGTAGAATTCCATTAATTTTTTATCTTTATGAATCTAGGCATCATAGAAAATTTTATTAAAATTCTTTAAGTAAAAATCGTACCTTATGTTTTATGAAAAGTCTAATATTATCAGCAAAATTTTTATTTACGATCACAAAATTTATGAAATCACCATAATTAGTGAAGCTCAGTAAATATCCGAAAATATTTTTGCTTAATTTATTAAAGGTTTTCTTCTTCTCAATAGAATTTTTATTCGATAAATTTAAATTTAAAAAATTTGTGTCCAAATTTTCAACAAATTCAGATTCCATTTTAAATTGAAATATATATTCATATTAAATGAATATAGATAATTTGTTATTTCTTATTATGAATTAAGATCAAAA
>Ga0169931_10011816_pt1 | contig 12213 bp, 6 predicted proteins | sample Kivu_15m_20L_FD_129675 | JGI IMG/M metagenome (GOLD analysis project Ga0169931, IMG submission 129675) | Freshwater microbial communities from Lake Kivu, Western Province, Rwanda to study Microbial Dark Matter (Phase II) - Kivu_15m_20L... | ecosystem: Environmental > Aquatic > Freshwater > Lake ...
CGTCTGCACCTTATGTCTGACATATTTATTTTGAAAGTCCACCGTGAGCCAATCAAATTTACCGCCAGACATCTTAGCGCTGCCAGTAGCGGAACGAATTGAACTGGCCGCGAAGATTTGGGACAGCATTGAAAACGATGAAGTAATTGACGCCGAGCATCGTGGCATTCTCGAAAAAAGGCTTGCGGAATATCGCGCGAATCCATCAACTGGGATTGAGTTCGACGAGCTAAAGTCCAAACTTCGCGGAGCTAAATGAGGCGCAAGGTAATTACTCTGCCTCCTGCAGAGCTCGACATTTCGGAAGCATATTTCTCTGTGCCAATGCTGGTGGGCCGGCGCTCGCAGAGGTTCAATGCGCCGCAGCGCTCGCGCTTAAATCACAGATTAACGCGGCGCCCCCGCGACCTTGTCCCACCCTACGAAGCTGGACGACCCAGTAATGTAGGGTGGGACAAGCGGGGCGGGGAATCGCAACTAATCAACAAGCCAAATATCCGGATTGCAGCAAGTGAAAACCGGAAAACAAGCTGGTCCCGCCCCGCGCCGGCCCACCTCCGTCGCTCTATTCGCGAATCGTCGCGAAGTTGTCCTCAACTGTTCGGCGGCGAGTGTCGAGCGTCCGCTAAGGTTTCGCAGCGATTGAGGACAATCGCTCTACGATCTTATCCGCGATCGAAACGCTAAAACTTCTACTGTGCCCTTACCTCCCCGGCGTCCTCTGCGACCTCTGCATTTACCCTTCTTCGCCACTCGGGTAAATTTACCGGCCGTCAGCCGCAGGTGCTTCCTGCTTTTCTTCTCCCGCGATTGGCCCCAGCGCGACGAGCCGCGTGCCTTGATGAGCCCAGAGTCGCGTGCCGTCTGAAATCAGATTGCCTAGCGGCGCACCTGCGGGGAGAGAGACGTGGACTTTCGCTTGGCGATCTGCTCGGCCGCCTTTTCCCTCCAGCCCAAACTTCCAGACTGTATCGTTTACGGGCACGTAGATCGCATCTGCGGTCAACACTCCGCGGCCGCCAGAGATTGCGCCTTCAAACAGGTCATCCCCGCCCCACAGCATCCGCCCTTCGCCTTTAAGGTCGAATGCAATAATCGTCTGCCGTCCCGCCGCGTAGAGTCGGTCGTTGGCAATCCCGATGATGTAGTCGAGCTTTTGCCCCAGCGGATTCATATCGGTTTCCCAAATCAGATTTCCTGAATTTCGGTCGACCGCGAAAATCCGATTGGCATCCGAGGCAAAGCAAATCATCTGGCGGCCGTAGGGGACGATCACGTCCTCGCTCCAGCCATTGAAATCCATCCGATTGATCTGATAGCCAATATTCCGAAAAGTATCGTTCCGAGTTCCGGCCCGTTCGTAACGCTGGGCAAAGCGAATCGTCCCGGTCGCTGGGTCAAGCACAAACACAACGCCCATCCCGGTTGCGGCAAACAAGTCGCTTCCATCGAGCGACAACTGAATCGGAGCCCAAGGTTCGGCGCCTGTGTCCGGCTCATCACAGAGAAACGTCTTCCAGAGGGTTCGGCCCTTGCGATTGACATCGAGCGCGTAGATATGAATCGCACCGCCCTGATTTACGGGAACAAGCAAGGCATTAGCGAACTGCACGGGCGCGCCCATGAAGCCGCCGTTCTGGATAAACTCCGGTTCCTTGTTGCCCGCTTGGCCATCGGCTGGCTGAGTTGGCGCCGGCTGTGGTGCTGAACCCGAAACAGCCGCGGTCGGTAGCGTCCAAAGAAGCCGCCCTGTTCCCACTTCATATGCGCAAAGAAAGTTGTTCCGAGTGCGTCGGAAAGTCGAATTCCATGGAATCCCCTGGTTCTTGCCCATCCGATGGCTGACCGTATCCGGATGCTGGCCTTCGATCGCGCAGAGCACATTTCCATTGATCGACATTTGCGAATGGACCCGGTCACCAAAGGTAAGCGTCTGCCCGATCGTATCGGGCTTGCGCGACCGCCCTCCGGCTCTCCCTCCGTAATTCATCCGGATCATCTGGCCCATTCGCGTCGCGTCGTCTGGCTCGTAAGAGTTCATCCAGAGGGTGCGCCAAGCAGATTGCTCTTCCAACTTGAGGTCCCAAGCCGAAACGTCGATCGGAGAGCGGAAAAAGACTTTTCCATCAGCGACCAATAACTGTGCGGTAGGTCGCCAGGCGTTCTCCTGCCACTTTTCGATTTGTGAACGTTCTTGGGAATTGACCGTCTCCTCCATCGCTTCGGTGGAGACCTCCCGCAAAACCCGATCGGTCCGGTCGCCGGCGTTGTACAAATCGTTCGGCTCGAGATAGCTTTGCCAAATCGCTGTCAAATCCTTGCCGACAAATTCAGCGGGCAGGGCAGGGGAGAGTTTGTAATTCTTGAAGCTTGCTGCCTGGACTGTTTCAAAGCCTGCCACCTCACCATTGCGGGCTTGCGCGACCAACTCGCGGACGGCCTGAATCCGCTGGTCGGTATTCGCCTCGTCGTAATTTGTTCCGGTCAGCGTATCCTTTGCACCGGACAGATCCCCCATGAGCACTTGGCAGAGCGCGATGCGGCTGGTTACATCCAATTTCGGCAAGGAACTATCCGGATGTTGATTCTGGATTTTCTTCAGCAAACGCAGCGCGCCAACAAAGTCAAACCGATCGAGTGCTTGGCAAGCCAAATTAAAGGCCGCCTCGTCGCCGACACTGCTGACGAAGTACTTCCGGACCACCTCGCTCAAAGCCTGCGGGTCATTAGGGCCAGCGGCCTGAGCCAGCAGCTGTTTGGCGGCTGCATCCGCCGTGATTCGATAAACTTGCAGCCCTTCTGGAGGAAGGCCAGCAAGCGTCTTCTCGACTTGCTCGACCATGGAGTAATAAGTGCGGTTATCGTTCGAATAAAGCGTATCGCCGCTCCGCTCAAGGACCGCTTGCCAGAGCCGACAGGCGACTGAGAAGTTGCCGTCTTGCTGGTAGCGCTCGGCCTTCTTGAGAATCGATTCGAGGTCGGGGTCGGTCTTCAGCGTCGCGCTGCCGGTTGGATTGTCTTCCTTCTCTTCCTTTTCGGTATCGTTGATCAAATCACCCGCAGGTGCGATCGGGGCGCGAATCCCCCGCCCTTGCGCATACACACCCTCGCTGCAGACGGGCGATACGGCGATCAACCATCCGGCCAACAGTGCAAAAAAATGGCAGCGATTCATGACTAACGCCTCTTTCCGAACCACCACGCGAGAAACTGCTCAGTTCCCAGAACAATCAGCAACAGCCAAATCACCTGGGGCCACATCTCAGCCGAACGCCCTTCGGCCCGTTGCGAAACCAGGCTCGACAGCGGCAGCAGCTTGAATTTTTCGCCCCAGAAGTCGGTCTCCAAATCCGCCGCACTCAGACGCTCCAGCCGCCCCTCATCTGCCGGCACGTTGGCTGCAAACAAGACGCTCTCTGCCTCGCCCGAGTTCCGGCTCAAGCCCAACTCATAAAAGCCGCGTCGCTCCAAGCTAGGAAACTCCGCCTCATAAATCACACTTTTGACTGCCTCTGGTGAATCGTCCAGTGGTCTAGCGAGCACTTCAATCTTCTCATTCGATGGGTCGCGCAGCGTCACGCGATTCTGAAAAGCCGATAAGTCGACCGGCCATTTAATCTTGCCGCCAATCGCCAGCGACGACTCCTGGCTTCCGCTGCCAATCAGATAGTCAACCAAGTCGAGCATCACCGGTACGAAGACTGCGTCCATCCCCGGAAAGACCGACCAATCGCCATCAGCCGGAATCGCGAAGCAAACGACTTTTCCCTTGCCCCAAGCCCGTTCGACGAGTGCGGGGGAGCGATTCTCGTCACTCAGACGCAGCGGCACGACCACTTCGTTCTTCAGCGTCTCGCTCAGCCGCGAAGTCCACCAACTAAAAACATCGACTTTCCCCAAGCTGGCCGCATCGCTTTCCACAACTGTTTTCAGAGCTGGGTGGACCTGTGGGTCAATTTCAAAGTTGACCCAACTGCTCATTGTCGGGTCGCCGGCAATCGCATCGAGTTGCAGCGGCGAAAGGCCCTGCCCCTCGCGATAGAACGTCGCATTAAACGCCTCCGCGCGCACCTGATTGCCCGGCATGAAGACTACAGACCCACCATCGCGAGCCCATTGCTCGAGCACCTTCACTCGGTCCGAGGAAATCTCATCGAGATTGCAGAGGAAAATCACTTCGTAATCGGCCAGCGGGATCGTCTCGAGGTCGGCAACCGTCACGACTCGAGTCCTCAAGCCGGTCCCGAAGATATCGAGATAGCGCAAGTAGTGCGTCTCACTCCGCTGCGAATCGGCTGAGGGGTCGCCATCCACCAAGAGCACCGGAATCCCATTCAGAATCCGAGCGCCGAAGAAGCGGCTGTCATCGTCCAGCAACTGGTTCAACTGCGACTGCGGACCAGAGAGCGACTCGCGATCGAGTTCGACTCGGATGCGATGATTTTGCCAGCCGCTCGCGACGCTCTCATCGACTCCCGTTCGCGCTCCAGCAATGGGCTGGAAGAGGTAGCGAAACGTCACGGTCTCTTTACCGCCCGCGGGCAACTGGTCAAGCGTTTCGATGATGGGTGGCTGTTCGTCGATTTGCAGACTGACCCGCAGGTTGCTAATCGGCTCCCTCGCATAACTCGCCAAGTCGACTTCAAAACGCACAATGCGGTTAGCGACCAACAAGTCTTGGCTGCGGACATCCGTCACGCCAATGTTCTGGTCGCTGGTGCTCCCCACATCGACCACAAAGCCCTGAGTGGCTTCTTTACCCAAGTCCTGCACCAAACGATTCGGCGCCGTCTCCGCGGACTGACCCGCCTCAGGCAACCAATCCCGCTGGCGAAGGTCCGTCAGCAAGTAGACGATTCGGCTGATGCTGTCTCTCTGGCCGGCGACATATTGCTTGACCTGTGTGAGCGAGAGTCCGTAGTCGGCTGCTCCATCCGCTCCGTCAATCCCATCGACCGCATCAATTAGCGTCGGCAGCGTCCCGCGTGTGACAGGTTCGTTCGCGAGAATCGGCTGTTCTGTATTGCTGGTAAGAAATACCGTCACCCAGTCATCGCTGGAATCGCTTTGAGCCAGGTCGGTCAGCAGTTCTTTCAGTTTATTTTTGGCGTTATCCAAAGCGGGAACGTTATCGACCAAGACTCGTTGGCTGAGCGAATCATCGACGAGCACGACCCGCTCGAATTGCTCTTTTTGACCGAGGATCGAAGTGACTGCCGAGGGAAGGAAAGGACGCGCAAGCAGCAGTCCGAGCAGAAGCATGGCCAAGCAGCGGAGCGCGAGAATCAGGAAATTCTCCAGCTGCACACGCTTGCGATTCTTCTTGTCTGCTTCGAGCAGAAAATCCATCGCCGCCCAATCGACGATCCGATAGCGTCGCTTGTTCAACAAGTGAATCAGAATCGGGACGCCGACGGCCAAGCCACCCAAGCCGAGCATCAACGGGTTCAACATCCACGCAAACAATCGAAGCCCTCCCTAAATTCGACCGGTCAGTCGCCGTCGTGAACGGAGACGGAAACTGAGATAACTGGAGAGCGCGACGTCCAGCGGTTTTGAAGTGTCCAGCAAGACGTAATCGATACCGGCTCCCGCACAGAGCTTTCTGACCTCGCTGTTGTGCCGCTCCAGAGCCTCGAGATAACTCTTTCGCAAAGCCCGCGGCTCAGCCAGCAACTGGGCGTCGACCTCATAGCCGCGAAACAGTGTGTTTTCGTCAAACGGGAAGGTCAGCTCATCCGAATGCATCACATGGAACACGATCACCTCGTGCTTCCTCAGCCGGAACTGCCTCAAGCTCTGGGCCAGGTCCGGCAACGGCAAGAGCAGGTCAGAAAGCAAAATCACCATGCCCCGCTGACGAAGCTGCGCGGCGAGTCCAAGAAAAGCGTCCGAGACTTCGGTCCGCTTGTCGCAGCGAGTCTGCTCCAGTTCGTGGAACACGAGCTTGAGGTGCGAGGGATGCGTGCTTGGCTTGAGCAGTCTGTCGATCTGGTTGCTAAAGGTAACCAAACCCACCGCGTCCTGTTGCTGCTGCATCAGGTAAGCCAAACTGGCTGTCGCGGTCGCGGCGTAATCGAACTTGCTCCATTTCCCGTCGCCGCTGCTGACTGCCGAACCGCCGTAGAGCATGCTCTTGGAACGGTCGAGCAGAAGATGGCACTTGAGGTTGGTCTCTTCCTCAAACTCTTTGATATACAGCCGATCGGTCTTCGACCAGACCTTCCAATCGATGTGCCGCAAGTCGTCGCCCGGAGTGTATTCGCGGTGGGCCGCAAACTCGACCGCAAACCCGTGATAGGGACTGCGATGCCCGCCCGTTATGTAACCTTCAACCACCAGCCGAGCGCGAACGTCCAGACGCTTGATCTTGTCGAGCGTCGCGGCGTCGAGGTATTTGCTATCTTGGGAATCAGTCGTCGACATCAGCTGCAGGCCTCAGGGGCGTAAAACAAAATTCGGCTCGAATTCGCCGAGCAAACGCGGCACGCACTCAAGCTACCGGCAAGGACTCGAGGGCCGCAGCCCATTCGCCGTTCGCCAACGCGAGTTTGCTTTCCGGCCCGACTAGACTCCCGCAAAAGACTGAGCCAATTCCGGCACAATTTGATCGTCATTGCTTCGTTCAGGCAATTCCGCCATCAAGCGATCGATGATGACATCCGATGTGATGCCCTGAGATTCGGCATTGAAGTTGGTGATCACACGGTGACGGAGCACGGGACGAGCGACGGCTCGAATATCATCCGTCGTGACGTAGCCGCGACCTTCGAGCACCGCTCGAGCCTTGCCGCCGAGCAACAGGTACTGCACACCACGAGGCCCGGCCCCCCAGCTGACCGATTCCTTAACAAAAGCCGGCGCATCGTTTTCCAACACGCGAGTCGCTCGGACCAATCGCAGCGCGTAGTGAATCACATGCGGCGCAACCGGGACGCGGCGGACCAAGTGTTGCAGGGCAAGAATGTCAGCATCGTTCAGCACGGGCTTGATTTCAGCCGTATGCTGCGAGGTGGTCGAAGCGGCAATCAAATACTCTTCGTCGTAACTTGGATACTTGACGAAGACCTTGAACATAAAGCGATCTTGCTGGGCTTCCGGTAGGGAGTAGGTACCTTCCTGCTCGATCGGGTTTTGAGTCGCCAACACGAAAAACGGTGCCGGCAGGGTGTTCCGAACACCGCCAATCGTGACTTGCTTCTCCTGCATCGCCTCGAGCAGAGCGGCCTGAGTCTTCGGCGGCGTTCGGTTGATTTCGTCCGCCAGAATGATATTTGCGAAAATCGGACCTTTGAGGAAACGGAACTGACGCGTTCCCGAAGCCTTATCTTCCTGAATCACCTCAGTGCCGACGATATCGCTGGGCATCAAGTCGGGGGTAAACTGAATCCGGTTGAAGGAGAGGTTCAGGGTCCGGGCGAGGGTACTGACCATCAAGGTCTTGGCCAAACCGGGGACACCTTCGAGCAAAACGTGCCCCTGGGCAAAGATGGCAATCATCAATTGCTCGACGACGGCTTGCTGACCGACGATGATTTTGCCCAATTCCCCGCGAATCGAACTGTAGGCGGCGCTCAGCTTTTCCATCGCCTGAATGTCGTTTTGCTCCAATTCCTGATTCCTGCCTGTTTCGGGTCGATTCATTGAACGGACTTCTTTCCTCTATTCCTGAAATGGCCCACCAGCCGAACATCCAGTTGGCAGGCCATCATCACTCTTTCTGGACAGACTCAATTCTAAGCGAAGGGTGACCGCTTTAGCCACTAATCCGTGGAAAAATCCCCACCTAACACTCGGTGCGCCGACCAGAAAAGCGACTCACTAAATAAACCAAAATTGCGAACTCCTCCCGATCGTCGCTTTGCCCCGACCAAATTCCGGAAAATAATTGGCTCATGCCCGAAACTTTTTCGCAAAACACATCGACCGCACCCGCTTTGCGCCGGCCTTGGCAAGCCGCGAGTCTCAGCTTTTCGATTCATCTGGCGTTTTTTGTGCTCCTGTTGCTCCTGCTTCGGTTCGCCCCAGCAGGACAACCGCTAGAAGAGGGGCCTCGTCGCGTTTCGCTGGTACTCGCGGAAACACCGACGCAAGATTCGGATGATACTTCCTATCTCGAGCAGCCTGTCACGCCGAATCCAAACTCGGAAACCTCTCCCGCAAACAGCCTTCCTGAAGAGCGGCCAAACCTCCCTAGCGAACCAACTTCTGCCGCTGAAAGAAAACTCGAAGTCAGCCCCGACTTGCCCGGCCTGGCCGACAGTGCGGCAGCAATGACTGAGGGAGTTACCGGCGCAGCCCCAGGAAGCGAACTCTCGCCCGAAACCCTCGCGGCAATCGCCGAGGAGCAGCGAGAACTCGCCAACCAACCCCAACCCGCTCCTCTCGCGACCACAGCCATCTTCGGCTCGGCGCCCATTCAAGGCCGACGATTTGTGTTTGTGCTCGACCGCTCCAAAAGCATGGGAGCGGGCGGCCTCGATGTCCTCTCGAGGGCTCAGCAAGAACTACTCGGCGCCCTCACCCCACTCGCTCCCGAAAACGAATTCCAAATCGTCGCCTACCACCAGCAAACGGTCACGCTGCAAGATGCCGGAATGCTCAAGGCGAGCGAACAGAACAAAGCCGAGGTTGAGAAGTTCATCCAGCAACTCGCTCCCTACGGCAGTACCGACCACGAAGCGGGACTCTACCGGGCACTCGACCTGCAGGCGGACGCAATCATTCTCCTGACCGACGGCGACACACCGGAACTGCACGACGGCCAGATCGAGCAGATATACCGCGTCACCAAAGGCCGCGCCGCCGTGCACTGCGTCCAGTTCGGGCTCAGCGCCGAGCCCCCTTCGAACTCCTTCATGCGCAAACTCGCCTCAAAAACCGGTGGCTCATACCAGTACATCAATGTGAATCAACTTCGCTCTGCAAAGTAAGAAACGTCTTGCTTGTCGAGCGCGGAACCCCAAGTCGCGGTTGTTTGCACAATGGTCGGCCTGCAGTTTTGTGCTGATTCCGGTAAACTGACTCAATCCTGTCACTCCCTTACGCGCGAATGATTCCAATGCAACTTCATACCTGTTGCCACGCTGCCAAGTCCGTCTTCGCTCTGCTGCTACTGGTTTGGATACTGGGCTCCCTCGCACCGGACGCACAGGGACAAGAACCTCGCAAAGCGATGCTCAGCTCGGCAAACGGGTCGACGATCCAAGTCGAAGTCCTCACGCCTCAGATCAGCTGGCGCGATCTCGTGCCGGGAGCAGCCGCCGAATTTCGGACCATCCCCCTCAACGAAATCGAACTCCTCGTCACCGCGCCTCAAGCCCGCACCCAAGTAGTCAACACCATTAAGGGATTGGTCGTGCAGCTGGGCGATCCTGACTATCGCAAACGCGAGGCGGCCGAGACCGAACTGAAACAACTTCCCAGCGACCAAGTCGCCGCGCTCTTGAACACGGCCACCGAAAGCCCCTCGGCTGAAGTTTCCTATCGAGCCAAACGTATCCTCTCCGGCCGCACTCCCAAACCCGTCAACCCTGATCAATTCGATTGGCTGCGACTGACCAGCGGCCAAGTCCTCCGCGGAGACGCCGGTGACCTGCAACTCTCCGTTCGCTTCCGCGACAAAGTACTCAACCTCGCACGCGGTGAATTCAACGCCCTGAGTTTTCGCCCAGCCGCTTCGGCTAAGCCCTCTTCGACCACGACAACCAGTCAACTCATCCCTTGGGAATCGGCTCCTCAGGGTTTGACCGACATCGACTTCGATCGCGACTTCGTTGGACAAGATCGCGAGAACGCAACCAACGTCAACGAGCAGTATGTCTTTCAGGGAATTAGGTTCTCGACCGAGATCCCCGGCAACATCGGGATTCGAACCATTCCGCTGGAGTCCGATAAATTTGGAGTCGGCGTGCGCGGTATCTGCGTCTTCGATCGCCGCAATCCCGAAACGGTCTCCATCTTCCGCGGAACGACCCGGATGGAGTTTTGCCAACCCGGGCTGGGAGGATTAACCAGCGGCGTGCGACAACTCGGACTCGTCGCCAGCACGATCGACTTCCCCCGCGACATCATCCTGCAAGCCTTCAACAGCGACAATCAAATCGTCGCCCAAGTCGAAGCCAACGAACCAAAGTTCGCCTATTTCGGTTTGCAAGCTGCAGAGCCGATTGCCCTAGTCAGGGTTCTCTCCAATCCGTACCTGCTCCAAGTCCAGCGCAAAGTCGATGAAACCTATCTGATCGACGGCCTGAAGATCTCGACGCCCGAACGGATCATTCCCAGCCGCGCCGCAGCTGAAATGCTCACCACGCTGAAGAACGGCGACCTGCTGGCCGGCGGCAGCCTCGAGTTTGCCGCTGACGGAAAGGCGAAGCTGAACTACCCCGCTCTGGGACTGAGCATCGATCTCAATGCGACTGAAATCGAGTCGATCGTCTTTCCGAACTCTGGCCCGATTCAACCCGACCCCAAGTCTAATCGCTGGTTCGCGCTCCTCAGCGATCGCAGCGTGGTTGAGGTCCAAGTCGGAAAAGAGTTCGAGGTGAATCGACTGGACAATCGGCCCCTGCAACGCGAACGGATCGTCGCCCTCTGGAGCCACCGCGATTACCTTCGTTATCCACTAAGCGGCGATAACGATCAGAAGCGCACAGCACTCGTTTTTCCAACCAGCCGGATCGTCTGCGACAACCTAGATCTGTCCGATGAAGCTTACTCCTGGGAAGCCGGGAACCCGCAGACACTGCTGCAACCGATCAAGTTGCCCCAAAACAGCCAAGGCGAAATCCCAGACGAAAATCCAGCGCCGCAGTTTTCCAAACTCGACTGGGTCGATCCGAAAGAAACCCAAATCCCCTCCATCTGGTTCGCACCCCCACCGGCCTCCAACCCCAAGCTTGGCTTCGTCAGCCTCAAAAACGGTGAACAACTCTCCTTCGGCCCCGGCGCAGAATTCCAGCTCGAATCAATCAACTCTGACGCGGTCGTCCTCAAGAGTTCCGACGGAATGGAAATCAGATTGAACTGGACTGAAATCCGGCGGTTAAAACTTTAGGAGGAAGAAGGGGAACCACTAATTAGCACTAATGAAAGAGAAATGGGAGAAGAACCACTGATTAACGCTAAGAGGAAGTGAAATTAAAAAGAGGGAAGGAGAAGGGAAGGAGAAGAAGGTAGAGGGATAGTCGGAAGGCTACGGAGTTGGGAGTTGGGAGTTGGGAGTTGGGATTGTTCGTGGACTGTCGCTGCCAAGCCCCAATTTTTTCTGTTTAAGCTCTTCACTTCAATCGTCTAATTCACTCGTCGCACTTTGCTGAATCACTTTTCTCCTCCCCTTCTTCTCGCAACCACCCCTTTCCTTTCCTAGCCTTTCCCTTTCCTCACTCGCGGTCCCTCATTCAACTTCATTAGCGTAAATCAGTGGTTCCCTTCTTCCATTGCTCAAAATCAGCGTTCATCAGTGGTTTCCTTTTTTTGTTTTTCTTCCATCAGTGCTGATTAGTGGTTCCCCCGGTCCTCTCACGTAGCCATCAGATCCCGCGTAACGATTGGCCGCACGCCGATTAGCCGCTCGCCGGCTTCGACTCCGACCGATTGCCCTAGCGTCCGCGCGAGGTTGATCACTCTTGGATAGATATCCTGCTTCGTCGGCGGGAATTGGGTTTCATAGCAGCGAATTGCCGTCAGCTTGCGCTCAAGCGTCGACGAGATGTCCTGAATAACGGCTGGTCCAGCCAATTCCGGATCATTCGCCCGGTCGAGATCGAACGTCAGGTGATAATAATACTGCCGGTCGATTTTGTGCGGCTGGAGTTCACCGAAATGCTGCTCCCATTTGGTCAGCCGCGAGTAGAACACCGCGGCGTCGATAATCTGCCGCGTCTGCCAGTGATCTGGGGAAGCCGTTGGAGTGCGGTTCCCAAGTCCAATCACCATGCGCGGACGATGCTTGCGAAACTCGCGCGCCAGTTTGACTCGGGCCTCGAATGAATCAAACAAGGCCCGGTTAGGTAAGTCGAGCGTAATCCGGGTCTGGATTCCGAGCACCTGCGCCGCCGCTGAAGCTTCGGCCAAGCGAACTTCCGGCGACGGGCAAACGGGTGTCGGCTCACCGTCCGTCAGATCAATAATCCCGACGGCGTAGCCCTGATCCACCAGCGCAGCCAGCGTTCCGCCACATCCAATTTCAACATCGTCAGGATGAGCCCCAAC
>Ga0169931_10011817_pt1 | contig 12213 bp, 8 predicted proteins | sample Kivu_15m_20L_FD_129675 | JGI IMG/M metagenome (GOLD analysis project Ga0169931, IMG submission 129675) | Freshwater microbial communities from Lake Kivu, Western Province, Rwanda to study Microbial Dark Matter (Phase II) - Kivu_15m_20L... | ecosystem: Environmental > Aquatic > Freshwater > Lake ...
TATTAACAAGCATTAAAGGTTGCTAATTCATATCAAGAATATTTTTTAATAAAAGCTAAAAAATTAGAAATTCTTTATAAATCAGAAAAAAAGTAAGAGACTAAAAATTATCTCAGTTAATTGATGAATAATAAATAAAAAAAATAGCATAAAAATTCGGAAGCAAATTAGATTATATAATTTATAGCGGTTAAATTATAAATCGAAAATAATCAGAAATAAAAAGCTAAGGATAGACTAAAAAGCTTACATTAAAAAATGATAAAAAAGTATGAAAATGCTTATGAAGTGATTGGAAGATAAGTAATTGCATAAAGATAAAAAATAGTTGGAACATAAGACTTTGGATAAGAATAAAAAATTCTAATAAAATCTTATAAATAACAAAGAAAAAATATTACTGATTCTGATTTAAACTTAAGAGGAATTTCTACAACAATATGATAAATGTATTTATATTTAATATAATATAACTCTATTCATTTTAATTACTTATCATCAAAATAAAAAGTTCATATGTTACAGCTCGGATTACTATTTATTCTTGCTTTATCAATAAACTGTCAAAATCATACAATATATCGTCAAAAAAAGACTAATTATAATTTCCTTTCTCCTGAATTAAGACAATTTATGGCCAGTCCTAATAACACATAAAGTCAAATAGAATTAGGAAATCAAGATAACTTTTAATATTATATTAAATTGTCGATTGGAACTCCTCCTCAATAATTAAATTTACAGCTAGATACGGGAAGTAATATAATGTGGGTAGCCTTATCAACAGCTGGCACTAAAAAATATTTTAATCAATCATAATCTTCTACTTATATAAACACAGGTGTAAATGGATCAGTTTTAGTATTTTTTATTTTATTTAGTATAATGATGGAGGTGTATATGGAAATTATGGATCTGACATAATTGGTGTATAAAATACTTCGATCAATGTGACACAAGGAATTTTATGGGTTTATTTAAATACTGGTTTGTTTATTCCTAATCAAGTATCAGGGCTTGTTGGAATGGGATATACAACCATTGATAATTTTCTTGATATAGCTTATCAGCTAGGATAAATATCTACTTCAGATTTTGCCCTATCTCTTCAATCTACTTCGAGTTCTCTGCCATCATATCTATATTATAACTAAATTCCTTAATAGATAACTAGCAATTCAGTTTATTTACCTGTTGTTGAAGGAGGATTTTATTGGCAAATATAAACTATCGGAATTGTTGTTGGCGGAATAGTCATGAGTTCATTAGCAGCTAATGTTACAGTTTTTGATTCAGGTACAAGCTATTTTTTTTTAAATACTGATCTTTTTAATTAAATACATAAACAATTCTTCAGTAACTGTATTTATGGACAATATGGACCACTTTGTCTATGTTAGGAAACACCTTCTTGGCCAACATTTGAATTTCTTTTAAATGGAATTGCTGTTTATATTCATCCTGAACAATACATAGGAATTATCAATAGTACTTATTGTACTTACAATTTCGGATCAACAGGAATATATGAAATTCTTTTAGGAGATATATTCTTTTTTGCTTATAATGTTTCTTATAGCAAATTGACTTCTCAAATTGGATTCAATGGATAAATAACATATCTTAATCAAGTTATGCCTGTTGGAACAAATGTAGTTCAATATGTTCTCTTGGGTATAATAGCCTTTATATGTATTATCGGTATTATTCAATTTATTTTGCTTTTTAGTTAGATTATAGAAGGATAAAAAGCTTAATAAAACACTTAAGTTAAAAGGAAAATGTCTGATGTATAAATAACAAAACTAATTACAAATAAATTAACTGAACCATTAGTTGTTTAAAATCAAAAATGATTTATTCTTAAAAATCTTTATTTTATAATAGTATAATAGAGATGATATATTATATTTAAATATAAAGGATATATAAAATCTATATGAAATTATCATTGAAAGATACTCTTATGATATTTAGCATATTAATCATAATAATACATAGTTAACATTTTAAAGTAAACAGAATAAAAAAAAGAAATATTAGTTACATGGATCATTTATTAAGAAAAATTGCATCAAATAGTAATACAGCATAATTAATCCATATGGGAGATTCTTAAGATACAACATATTATATAAATATTAATGTCGGAACACCATCACAAAATTTTAATATGATTTTTGATACAGGTAGTGATATTGCATGGCTGCCTTTACCAGGATCAGGAGCTGTTATCACATTTAATAACGTAGCATCCTCTACATTTAATAATACTTCTGTACAAAATCAAATTCAAGTAATATTAGTTTTACATAGTATGCAGATAATTCTGGAGTTTCTGGCACTATGGGAAGTGATGTACTTAGAATACCATAATTTACTGTAACAAATATTAATGTCAATATGCCTTTTCTTTGGGTAAATCAACAAGTTAATAACGAGTTACCTTTTTCTATCGCTGGGTTAGTAGGTATGGGATCTACACCAACACCTAATTTCTTAGATATTGCATATCAAAATAATTAAATAGCTACTCCAGCATTTACACTTTCAATAAATACAAGTAGCACTCCTTCATACCTTTTCTACAATAATCTTCCTCCATAAATAATAAATACTACTTATTTCATGCCAGTAATTGGGGAGGGTTATTGGCAAGTATAAGTTCTTGGAGTTATAATAGGAGGGATTTAAATGAGTTCTGTTGCATCTAATGTAGCTGTAATTGATTCTGGGACAAGTTATTTCTATATCAACCAAGACTTATATAATTCAATTATGAATAATTTTTTTCAAGATTGTCAAAATTAACAAGGGACATAAGTATGCCCTTGTTCTTCAGTCGACTCATGGCCATAGTTTACTTTTCTTTTTACAGGAATTCAAGTATATATACAACCAAGTCAATATGTAGGAATTCTTGACAGTAGTCAAAATCTGTGTACATTTAATTTTGGAACTTTATCAACGGTAGCTAATCAATTATTACTTGGAGATATATTTTTTCAAGGATACAATATTACCTTTAATAAATTAACTCAGCAAGTCGGCTTTTCAGGAAATATTGGCACTATTGAGTTAGTGACTACACTTGGGGGAAATTTAGGTCAATATATATTACTTGGTATAATAATTGTAATAAGTTTACTAGGTTCTATTTCATTTTATACTATAGGTAATCAAAGATATGGTTAAAATAATTCCGGAATTCAATAATATTAGATATCAACATATAGATAAAGTGGTAAATTTCAAGCTTTTCAAGGAAGAAGAGTAGTTATAAACTGATATATACCTTAAATTTTATTATTATTAAAAAATATTTAAAATAATTGTAAAAATATCATTTTATCATTATTTCATTATTTCATTATTTCTATGTAAATTTATCATTAATTATTTAGCCACTTACAATCTAAAATTTATATTATTGACCATCTTTATATTGGTTTTTTATTTAACATACCCTTCAATAATTATTTCAATTAATTATTAGTATTAGCATCTATAATTAATTTTGTTTTATTTATTTTTTATAGCATATCGAATTCATTACGACCATTATATGGAAATCTATTATATGTTAGATAGTATAATACAATGCCTAATGACCAGATATCAGCTTTACGGGGATTGTATTATTTCTTTTGAAGTATTTATGGTGGCATATATTTAATTGTACCACATAAATCTTTAGTCATTTACGATTGACACTGAGTTATATCAATACATAAGCCAAAATCTATAAACTTAACCGTTTCTAACTTTTATGATACTACAATATTATTCAATTTGATATCTCTATGTGCTATAGACATAGCATGCAGGAAAGATAATCCACATATTATATTTTTGAATATAGTTTTTATTTGTAATTCATTTATTTTATAATGTCTAATATATGATTCAAGTGTATATGGAAAATATTATAAGACAAGATATCGAGTATTTTTTTAAACAAAATTATTATAATATGATACTATATTTTTGTGTTGATTTTATTTATAAAAAGAATACTATTATTCTTTAAAATTGTTTATTATAACCTTTATAGCAACTATGCGATCTGATAATATATCTTTAGCTTTGAAAACTTAGCCTGATAGACCTCTACCAATTTTTTATATAATTTGATATCGGCCCTTTAAAAGAGGCTTTTTATTCAAATATTTAAGATTTAATTATGATTTTTATTTTAATGCTATTTTGAGTAAAGAGCGTTAATATTGTAATTTTACACCACTTTTTTAATGGTCATATTTCTTTTTCTAATCATCTTTTTTATTTATTTTACAAAATTCTTTGTCTATATAGTCTTCCTTATTAATTAAAGTTTAATTATCAATTCTTTAATTATTAATATCTTCATTTATGATACTATTTTAATCAAAAGATAGTCGATCTCCTTTTTTATGTTAATGCAAAGATTTAATAATTCTTTATATTTATCGATGCTGATTATCATTATCTCTCTGATATTTATTATTATTTTGAGTTAACTTAAACTTCTCTCTAAATATTTTTAGCTTTCTTTGGATAGGGTCAAGCTGCTGATATTGATTTTTTAATTTATTTAATTTATTGTTTTATAAATTATAAATTTGTCGATGGGGCTATATACGATCATTTGAAATAGTTGAAAATGGTTTATTTATCTTTTTTAGTGCTAGTTAATTTTTATCTTTTTTCTTAGATTTATATGATTACTCGTTAATAGTTTAGAATTTAGAATTCATTTATTTATCCTTTGATGATTATTATTAATTATTGGTAGAAGTCAGTTTATATATGTTATGCTTATTGACATTAGAAAACTGTCTATAATTTCTTTGAGACGATGAACTTATAATATGATTTTGTGGGTTGGCTGTAGAACTTTTAGCTCTATCCATAACTTTTTTATGACTGCGTGTCTTTTTGATAGATTTATCATACTATTATATAAATTGTATGAGATGAGATTGTGCAAGAATATTATGAGTATTAATTTTAATTAATTCATTATTTTATTTTTATATAAATGATAGTTAAGATGAGTGTCGATTAGGATATTATTATCTTTAAAACTTCATAAATATTTAGATTAAATTTATTATATATATCTACTCGAATATTATATATTAATTTTTAAGTTAATATGATTTCTATATATTATTTTAGTTATAGAAATAAAATGAAGTACATTAAAGAAAATTCTTATGATACAAAAATCAATAATATATAAAGCAAGTTTAAGTTTATATGCTAAAATTATTAAAAATTACAGAAGTAAATAAGTGCAAAGAATAAAATTATTGATGGACTTAATGATAAAGTAAAATATTTATAGGATAGACTTTAAAAATCTAATAAATATGTAATTTAATTAGAGATGAAATTAAATAAAAAATAAGGATTAAACAAAACATCAAGCCATAAATATATAAATTCTAAATTTTTGATCCCTCAAGTAAAAGAAAATTAATATACTTAAAACAAAAAAGCTATTTAAAGATTTAATAACAATGCTATTTAAAGTACTATATCAATCAAAGATCAGTTAAACTTAAATTATAATAGGTTCAGTCATTTGTCTCCTCAATAATATAAAAAGACAATATTTTAACCTTTTAAATAAGATAATGACTTTTCCAAAAGATTAATAGAAATTAAACACAAAATAAACACAGAAAGTATTCAATTTACATCTAATTACAAAAATAAATTTCAAGATTTTGCTGCTTTTTCATAGAAACCTCGCAATCTTTTGACTGTTAAAAGTTAAAAAAGCTTTGTTAATCTACCAAATGATCATATAGAAAAGAGGAAAATATAAACCCTATAAATTAGATAAGATATAAAGAAGTTAAATAAATTTCTATAATAAAAGAACAGCTTGAAGAATGAAAAGTAAAATATGTAAAGTTAATAAGATATCAAAACTTTGCATAAAATTTGGTAAGAAAGAGATAGTGAGATATGCAAAATGGATGAAATTTTTTAAAGTATTAATGATAGATTGAAAGAGTACGAATATGAAAGCACATCTTGATTTAATGAACTATTATATTATTAAAAATCTTTGAATTTAATTTTTTATTATTGATATAATAATGATCAATAAAATTTATCTTAGAATTTATAATTTATTTATAGAAACTTTTATGAGAGACTAACATTACTATCAAAGACTTAAGCAAATTAGATAAAAATACGGTTATACTGATTAAAACAGCCCAGATATTTATCCAAAGAGTCATTCTCAATGGAATAATTCAAATAAGCAAAACAATAATCCTCATAAAATTATAAATGGCTATTCAAATAAATAAGATCATTTATTTATGAATTAAAAGTTTGATAGATATGATAAAGTATCAGTTTTGACTCATAATTAGAACATCCATAATGTTTAATCAAAGTATAGTAAATCAAATGCATATAATTTTTAATATCAAGATAAGTATATGAATAGTAATATTAATAAAAATCCATCACCTTCAAAAAGAATTGATTATAATTAAAATAAAAAAATGCTTTATCCTGGACAATAGATGGAGAAAATCAATTTGTATTAAAGAAATTTTATGATGAATGATAATCAAATGACAACCCAACCATTTAATGATCCATATTTAAAAAAATAAAAACATATCTATTCAAGCCCAATTAAAAAATTGTCAGTGCAATAATCAGAGAGACATTATAAGCCAAATATATAAGATATAAACAACGGTTCTATATCCAATAGATATCCTATAGAATCAAATTTAAATAAAAAATCTAATAGCTATTATGGAATCACTCCTAAAAATTATTAAAAATCTTTTGATATTTAAAGAAAGAGTTCTTTCCAAAAAGATGCAGCCATTTCTCAACATAATTATAGATAATATCCACAAATGATTTCTGAAAATTCTAAGAATCTGAAAAGCGTAAGTCCTTTCAAAGCTTCTTCTACAACATCAGCTCCAATTTCAATTATGAGTCATAGATAAGAAGGAGACGACAAAATTAGTTATAAAATTAATAATATTGACAAGATTCAATCAAAGATTCAATCAATATTAAATAAAAATAAATGATAGTCGATATAAACATATTATAGTTTTATTAATTATATTTAAAAAGATAATAATTTAAAGATAAATAGTATTTTTTATTAATTTTTATTAGGAATAAATTCTATTGATTTATAATACAATAAATAATATGATATAAATTAGTAAAATTAAAATTATTCTTTAAACATTATAATAAATCATAAATTTATAGGAATGCATTAAATCAATAATCGTAAAACATTTTCAGGAAAAAGAGCATCATAACACTTGACACTTAATTTTAAAAGTATTTCAAGGGAAAAAGGAGCTCATTGGGGTAATCGATTTGTGAGAGATCATTATGATTTAAATTACGATGCAGATCCTTATAGTATTAGTAAATTGTTTGGTAAAAAGAACAATAAAAAATAATAAATCAAGAATAATCAAACTATATAATAAGCTATAAGAAAATATTAATATTCACCTTATAAGCCAAGATGTAAAAATTTTACTAATCTAGAAATGTCTAAAACTAGTCAGACGTATCGACCAAAAGCTCCATCTTTAAATCCTTAGTTATATAAAACTGGATTCAAATAATATTAGAAATAATTAAGAAATGGCCTATAAACAGCACCAACTACTGCTAAAAAACAGAGATATAATTATTCAAGCCCTAAAAAATAAGTTCAATAGATTCAATAATTATAAAATTAATAGAAAAAATAGCAATTAATTGATAATTATAATACTAATTTAAACAATTAATAAGAAAAAGCTCTAAATAAAGTAAATTTAATGGGTATATCACCTTTTTAATTTTAAAATACTATAAAAGGAAAAATGTTAACAAAATCAAATCATCACATAGATTTCAGTAAAAACAAAACAAAAAAGATTAATAATGTTCATCGTAAATATTATGATTATTCAAAAGATATATAAAAAGATGAGGCATTAGTTTAAAGATAGTAATTATATATTAATTTAGAAAATATAAAATAACTTAAAAGATTCATCCCTTTAAAAGCTATTCTTCTCATAAATTATTTCATCGCTATCGAAATTTTGAGGAAGATAATGGTTGTGGTCGTGGTGGACAATTAGATAAATTTTATTAAATATATAGTCCAAAAATATATAATTTTAATCATTAAATTACTGATAAAAATAGTGTTGATTATGTAAAAATGACTTAAAGACCAGATTTGATTAAGAAATTAGGAACAAATCTTTAATATGATAGTATACATAGCTATAAAACCTTAGGCTTATTAGATAAGAAAAAACCTATTTTGACTTTAAATAGGTCTTAAAAGAAATTAGTGATTGGTAGGCAGGTTATTAGTCCTAGAAGAGGATGTTTTAGATGATAATTTATAATAATATTCATAATAATTATACTTTAATGTAATTCTTATATAGATTTTTATAGATGATTAACAAAATATTGTAATATCTTAATGGTCTATAATATACTATAAGCTTATATAATACACATCTTAATTTGAAAATAATGGTGTTTCCACTAAATAATGATACAGATCCTTATCATTAATTTACTTATTATCAAACAATTATAACTGCTTAACTCATCTCTACCTTCAGCCTATTTATATTTTTACAAGCCATTCATTTTTGTATATGGGGACATGATTAGTAAATATATTAATGGAAAAAGCGAGAAGAAGGATAGGCTGGACTTTAAAAATTGCCTTAATCAAATTGGGTATCTTATTTTCTATACAGAAATGGGATCAAAAAGGTTGGAATATGTATTTTGCAATAATATTTGGTAATCATGTGAGCTCAGTTTTTATACCAATGGTTTACTGTCCTGATATTCTTGTATGTGTTTTATCTCATTCTCATTTAGCAGCTTTTATAGGCATGATGATCAATAATGTATTTGTTAGTGAAAAAAAAATAGGTAGAGGTGGTAAATCGAAAGTCAATCGCATATTTTGGGGGAGTAATTATATTATTATAGAGTTATGTGTGTTGTAAATTTAGCACTATTAATTGTTGGCTTACGTGGTATTCCGAATGTTTTACAATGATTTTGCTTTAAAATATTCTATCAAAAATAATAAATAGTATTTGTATTTCGTAGTTTAAAATTTGTTATAATTTATATCTTAAACAACTTTTATATTTAAAACTTAAATTGAATGGGCTGTAGTCAATCATAGGTACAAGTTTTATAATTTAGAACGAATCTAGCAATTTTGGTTTGCTTTCAAAACCACATATATTTTTTTTATTAGGTGGACCTTGTAGTGGAAAAGGTACTCAAGCTGAAAATCTAATAAGAGATTATAGATTTAAACATCTTTCAACAGGCGATTTATTAAGATAATAAAAATAAAAAGGAGGAGCATTAGCCTAGACTATATAAAGTAATATAAGATAGGGAAAACTTATCTCTTCTGATATTGTTGTTAAATTAGTTGAAAATAGAATAGCAGTTTCAGGCAATAGAAGATATTTATTGGATGGCTTTCCACGTAATAAATAAAATTGGGATGTTTTTGAAAAATAATTAGGATCTAAAGTCGTTGTTAGAAATCTTATATATTTTGATTGTCCTATTCAAACATTGATGGACAGAATGGCTTAGAGATCAAAAACTAGTGGAAGATCAGATGATAATCCTGAAACAATGAAAAAGAGAATAGCAACATTTTAAAACTAAACTATTCCTATAGTAAATAGTTTTGAAGAAAGAAATAATTGCATTCGAGTAGATGCAACAAAATCTAAATAACAAGTTTATTAATAATTAAGGAATAAATTAACTGCTGTCAATGTTTTTCCACCTAACCCTGCTGAAATTATTTTTGTACTTGGTGGTCCTGGATGTGGAAAAGGAACGTATTTTTTTTAATATATAGCCAATGTGATATATTAGTTAAGAATTATAATTTTATTCACTTATCAACAGGAGATTTATTGAGAGAAGAAATAAAAAATGGGTCAACATTAGGAAAATAATTAGATAAAGTAATGAAAGAGGGTAAATTAGTCTCAAGTTAACTTATGGTTAAATTAATTCAATAAAAAGTATAATCTAATAACTATGGAGGAAGATATTTACTTGATGGTTTTCCTCGTGGACAGTAAAATATGGATGTATGGTAAAAGATTATGAGCAAATGGGTAAATATTAGATCAGTACTTTACTTTTAATGTAATTAAGAGGAGTTGACAAGAAGATTGCTAGAAAGAGGAAAAACTAGTGGACGTTCTGATGACAATCAATAATCAATTATTAAAAGATTAAAAGTATTTAATGAACAGACTAAACCAGTAATATAAACATACGGTAAGCAAGGCAAAGTAGCCACAATTAACGCGGCAAGATAAATATCAGCTATAACAAAAGATGTTTAGGCCCATCTAGACTCTCTTGGCATCTTTCCTAACAGTTGATTTCATATATAATTTTGAATAATTATAATAAAATATAAATATCAATTTAAATTATTAAGAGCATCTTCGAACTGAATGCCTTTCTGAAATCGATGGCGCCTTTATAAATACATCTATTTATGTTAAATTTTAGATTGATAGATTGCTTAGTGAAATCGACTTCTAAAGAAATGATTACTTATTATACGAAATATCTTATCATATTATGAAGATTAATGCCATATTTTTTTCAAAAATTATCTCGTTATATTATTCGTTTTTTTCATTCTTTTAACTTCGCATATAAACTATAGCCATTTTTATTTTTTTATTTGTAATTTTTATCGAAGATTATCTTTATTCTTCCATATGAACTTAAACAACAATTTGCCCATATTTTTTGTTACATTCTTTGTTGATTATTTAATTGAATGAGAATTTTTAGACTAATTTTTAAAATTTTGTTCTAGGTTTTAATAATTGACCCCATGACTGAACTATTATGGAGATGATGATTATATTATTACAGAATCAGCTTACAATAGAATATTATGATGTATATCTTCATGAGAAGATATAAAAGAAACTGTAGAAGGGATATAAGTTGGTTATTCGTATGCGAAATCAGTTATTTGATTACAGTCCTAAGATTAAGAATATTTTTAAGACTTACCCCTATTAAGCGATAAAACTTTGAATAATGGATCCTATTGGTTTTAAACTTTACTGTTCATATCACAATAAATAGATAATGATGATTTATCATTGTTTTTCTAATGTAATATGATACTTTTTAAGGAAAATGACTAAAAATTATTAGAGCTGTTCAAAAAGTTCATATTTAAAACACAAATATTTGAATTTTAAAGCGCTAATAATGAATTTAATTGAGAATCATGAGTATGAATCTCCATATTTTCTTGATTATATTTCATATATGAATCATTTGGTTAACTTTATTTTTGCATCAGATTTTAAAGACAAATTAATATAATATATGAAATTTATTGATATTTTATTTAATAAAAGCATCATAGAAAAAATATTTCCCTTCATTATATCATTAGTTTAAATCATATGGATAAATTATTTTTAGATAATACTCAATTTTTGAGTTTTTCATATTATTTAAATAGATTTTATATATATTAATAAAGATATGAAAACAATTATCTTTGTAACTATCTATATCATTCTTTTACTACCTAATTTTATATCCGCTCCAATCGATTAATTAAACAAAGACATCAGTTCACTTGTTTAGTAAAGAAAATTGAAGGGAATACAGTTACAGGTATCCATTAATAAACAGATTGCTTATAATTTAAACTTGGGACAAAAAAATGAAGCTGGATAGAAGATTGATAATAATACTGTATTTAGGATAGCATCAGTATCTAAGAGTTTTGCTTCTGTGGCCATCATGCAGTTAGTTGAACAGAAAAAATTAACTTTGAATCAATCTTTGAGTTCTATTTTTGGTTATAAAATATAAAATCCTTTTTTCCCTGGAGTTGATATAACTGTATAAATGATATTAAGTCATCAATCTACTTTAATATAATGCGATCCATATTACTCTAATTTCTTAAGAGCAACAGGAAGTGCATTAACAGGTTCATAAATACCAGACATCAAATAGATATTAATTAAAGGAGGAAAATATTATAATGATTGTTTATACTCATCAAAACATAAGCCAGGAACATTCTTTCAATATGTCAATTTGAATTTTGGAATTGCTGGAACTATTGTATAATTGATAACTAATCAAAGA
>Ga0169931_10011818_pt1 | contig 12212 bp, 14 predicted proteins | sample Kivu_15m_20L_FD_129675 | JGI IMG/M metagenome (GOLD analysis project Ga0169931, IMG submission 129675) | Freshwater microbial communities from Lake Kivu, Western Province, Rwanda to study Microbial Dark Matter (Phase II) - Kivu_15m_20L... | ecosystem: Environmental > Aquatic > Freshwater > Lake...
ATTTTTCACAAATCACTATCGCGTTTCAGCGCTTATTGTTTAGTTTTTGTGAATTAAATTTTTAACTTTTTAGCAAGATTTATTGATAAAATAAAATCGCGCAAACACTCTGAATTAGTCCAGACAAATTCCTAAATTCTGGACTAAAAATATATTTTTATCTCTAATTTTGAATCAATTCTAATTGTTCACTTTTAGCAATTAATTTTAAGATATTTTTCTTACTGGACTCTAAAAAAATAATAAAAAAACGCAGAATTTCGTTATTATCCAAATCTCATGTAAACTTCCATGAAAATCTTTTTTTTTACACATTTTTTATTAAAAAATTAATAATAATTCAAATAGAAATCTGAAATTAATTCATCAATATTTTATTGATAAACAAAAACCGGCAAACACTCTGAATTAGTCCATACAAATTCTTTAATTCTGGACTAAAAATACATTTTTATCTCTAATTTTTAATCATATATCTCTGTTCACTTCTAAAAATTAATTTCAAGTATTTTTTCTTACTGGACTCTAAAAAAATAATAAAAAAAACGCAGAATTTCTTTATTATCCAAATCTCATGTAAACTTCCATGTAAATCTTTTTTTACACATTTTTTATAAAAATTAATAATAATTCAAATAGAAATCTGAAATTAATTCATCAATACTTTATTGATAAAATAAAATCTCCCGAGCACTTTGAATTAGTCCAGACAAAATCCTAAATTCTGGACTAAAAATACATTTTTTATCTCTAATTTTTAATCATATCTCTCTGTTCACTTTTAGCAATTAATTTAAAATATTTTTTCTTACTGGACTATAAAAAAATAATAAAAAAAACGCAGAATTTCATTATTATCCCAATCTCATGTAAACTTCCATGAAAATCTTTTTTTCCACATTTTTTATTAAATATATTATAATAATTCAAATAGAAATCTGAAATTAATTCATCAATACTTTATTGATAAAATAAAATCGCCCGAGCACTTTGAATTAGTCCAGACAAAATCCTAAATTCTGGACTAAAAATACATTTTTAACACTAATTTTTAATCATATATCTCTGTTCACTTCTAATAATTAATTTTAAATATTTTTCTTACTGGACTCTAAAAAAATAATAAAAAAACGCAGAATTTCGTTATTATCCAAATCTCATGTAATCTTCCATGAAAAGCTTTTTTACACATTTTTTATTAAATAAATTAATAATAATTCTTATATAAAATCTTATAGATTTAAACAGAATATATTGATCAATTAAAATCACACATATACTCTGAATTGATCAATACAATATCATTATATTTTTTCCTGAAAAAGAACTGCACGCATTTTCATCAAATATATATATTAAGATTATTAGCAAATATATTTATTTATTTTTTCTTTAATATTATATGGGTGCTAATAAATTAATTAGTAAAAAATATATCAAAATGAATCACCAACTTCATGAAAGTAAAACGAATTATGGAAAATCTACTGTAAAATACAAAGATATCATCTTAAATTTAATAAACAAATATAATTTTAAAACAATGATAGATTATGGATGCGGTAAACAATCAGCAAAAAGTTTTCTCCCCGATTACATCAAATATATTCCATATGATCCTGCTTTCGAAGAAATTAATAAATTACCTGAACCTGAAGATTTTTTAATTTGCACAGATGTTCTTGAACATATAGAACCTGAATTCCTTGATAATGTACTAAAAACAATAAACGAAAAAACTAAAAAAATCTGTTTTCTAACAATTGCTCTTAGATCAGCGAGCAAAATATTGAGTGATGGAAGAAATGCTCATTTAATTGTAGAAAATCGTCTGTTTTGGTTAAAAAAAATTAATAATAATTTTACAAATTATAAAATAATTAATGAGGAATATCTAGAAAATCAATTTTTAAATTTAACAATCTTAAAAGAATAATTTATCAGATATCATCCTAAATAATTCTTATAAATTTCAACAGGATATATTGATCAATTAAAAATCGGCATATAATCTGAATTCATCAAAAAAAAATTATAATCTTCCTTCCCGAAAATGCACGCTGCACGCTCCTGCACGCATTTTCATTAAATATAAATAATAAAAAAAAAATTTATTATTAGTACATGTTATATAATATAGGAATTTGCGTGCAGGAGCGTGCAGCGTGCATTTTTCACATTTTATAAATCCTCCTCAATTTTTTTCTTTCTCCACTCTCTTATATAATTTCTTAAATATTGACTTTTCTCAACATAATATTTCCTAAAAAAAATATTTGTCTGTATATATTCTGTAAAATAAGATTTATTATATTTCTTCCTCTCACTTTTACTCAAATTCACATAATATTGACTATTTGTAAAATCCTCAAATAAATCCTTTATCTTTATTGTATCATTTCTATCATTTGTAATCTCATAATTATCCTTAAACCACTGCACAATATTACAAGATAATTCCAAATATAACTGCGTTCTATCTTTAATGGACTGCGGAACATCAAATAAATAATTATTCTTCTTATAAACTTTATATTGCTCAAATAATATCTTCATCAAAGCAAATTTATGAATTTCCTGAAATTCTACTGTCTTATAATAAGGATCAGCCAAAAATATTTTATTATCCCTATCAATCATTCCCTTATCAGTTGTAAAAGTGGACCTAAAAAATAAATCTATAATTCTTCTTGTTTCCGCATCTTGTGGTTCTTCTGCAAATAATGGCCTCTTATTACATTCCACTATCATAGTTAAATTTAACTCTTTTGTTGTAGTCTTCTCATGATGTGAACGAGCTGAAAATGTTCCACCCCCTGTCAACTCTTTCACTACAGAATTCTCAAATTTATTTCTCTCACTCGGTTCCCTAAAAATTACCAATCTTTTTTTATGCATATTACTTTTCTCTGGATTACTTCCTGTCTTACTCGTCTCAAATAAAATTCCATTATTACCAATCATTCCATAATTTCCTACCGCCTTCAATAATAAATCATCTATTACTCCTTTCCCATTTCCTCCACCTCCATTAAAAATTACAAACTTCTCCAAACATTTTCCATCCAATGCGGTACACATAATCTGCAAAAGTAAATCCCTTTCCTCTTTCACGGGCATAATAGAATCTATTAATTCTATGACTGTTTTTAATTCATTATCTGTTGGTTCACGCCAATCATATCCACAAGTCACAGAAACATAATCATCAAAACGATAATCTCGGAAAATACCCTCTTCCAAATCATAAACCACATTCTTAAATCCAAATAAATTCCACTTCTCATCAAATTTAACATTATCATCCATTCCATACTCCTTATATGTCTCTTCTATATCTCGCTTAAATGATACACACTTTAACTTTTCTATCCTCGATTTCAATGACACAAAATCCCTACTATTCCAATACACCTCCTGCAGAATAAATTTAAAAAAATCATATAATTCTCCACTAATAAATTGTCTTAATAAAATATTATCTGTTTCCCAGTATTTTCCATTAAAACAAAATAACCTATAATTGTCTCCCTCAATCTTATAAATAAATATATTTCCCTTTAATAATTTTATATACTTACATATATCTGTCTGACCCAATTCAAACTCAGAACAATACATCATTTCTTTGAATTTATCTTTATTACCGATCAAACATAAATTCATAAAATTTATTATTGTATTTTCATCTTTTAAATTTTTAATTACTTCTTCTCTATCTTCTATTTTCAATAAAGATCTCTCAAAAATAAAATTATCCAACATCAAAATTTCCTCATCTTTTTTTAACAACTTCCTTATTGCACTCAAAATAATACGTAATTTCTTTTTATTGTTGAAAATTTTGTCATCAATACATTTTAACATCTTTATTATAAAATTATAGTTCTGCAATAAATAAAATAAACCTGACTTACAATTTCCCATGATTTCATCAAAACATTTGTTATGCATTTCACCTTTTCCATTTTTCTTAGGACAATCTATAGCATAGTGACTACTATCTCCACATATATAACAATTGTTCATTAAGTGATTTATCTGCCTATTTATCTCAAATTCCTGTTCCTTAGATAGATTAATATTTGTAAAAGATCCTCCTCTTACATTATCAATACCATACTTTTGCATATATAGGAGAGTGTATTTCTGTTCATCAAATAATCCTCCCCTTCTTATTTCTAAAACCTCTACCGGATTATATCTTTTTGTCCATTCTGATCCGTTTTCAATAAAATGATTTAAAATTCTTTCCTCAGGTATCTTCGAATATCCAATATAGTATTTTCCCTCTATCAATTTTAAAAAATATAACATTTTAATAATTATTATTAAAATATTTTTAAATAACATTTTTTTGTCTTTTTTATCTAAATTTCAATTATTCATCTTGCTTTTTATAAATAAATTCTTCTTCCAATAATCCTAATTTCTTCAATCCAGAAACAACTCCATCAATATTCCACCTATAAAATATATTACCATTTGTTGACTTATGTTTGCTACCTATTTCTTCAATACCATATTCACTATTTGCCTCCTTAGATTTATTTAAAATCAGACCAAATGCAGTTAATGTTAAAATTATATCTTCACTTTTTTCTCTTGATTCCTTCACCCATTCCTTATAGTCATTATATAAAAAAACTAACAAAATCATCTTCCAAATCACTAGAACGCAGTTTGCTTATTATCCATTTAATATGCATTGGAGCATTCAATAATCTAATTTCAATATAAGCAGGTGTTATCGGGATATTATTTCATTATTTTTTAATTCTAATATATCTATTATTCTTTTGCACACGTCCTCTCTCTCATCATGGTATTTATCATTCATTTTATTTCTCATTATCTAATTATCACCTAATTATTAAATTATTTTTAAATCCTTAAAGTTTATAAAAATATTTTTTACGTGTATTTGTCTAATTAATTTTTAGATGTTTATTTTTATCACCTTTAAAATTAATGTTTAAAATTAAATTAATAAGAAACTTAAAATAATGGAATATATTTATTTACTTACAACTAGAGAATTTATTAAATCAAATGAATCAATTCATAAGATTGGTAGAACCTCTCAGGAAAATTTAAAAAGATATATGCAGTATTCTAAGGGCAGTAGATTACTTTTTCACATAAATTGCATTGATTCCAAAGCAGTAGAAAAAAAAATAATTAATATATTTAAAATAATTTTTATTCAAAGAAAAGATATTGGAAATGAATATTTTGAAGGATGTCCGGATAAAATGATAGATTATTTGATTTTTATACGTCAGAGACATTGTTTGAGAGAGCCAGTGAAATATGAACTAATTATAGAAAATTTATTAGATACGCAAGATATAGAATATATAAAACGTAAAGAAATTAATGAAGGAGAAATAAAAAACATTGAAAGAGAAAATAAAATAAAACAGAAAGAAATTGAAAAAGAAAATAAAATAAAACAGAAAGAAATTGAAAAAGAAAATAAAATAAAACAGAAAGAAATTGAAAGAACTAAGAAAGAAGAACTAAAAAAAATTAATAATAATATAGATTTTATTTATCTAAAAGAATGGATTTTTCATGAATTTAATAATAACACTCTTAGAAATAACTTTATTAGTATATTATATAAACAATATATTGATTTTATAAAAATAAATCATCCTGAATATTTAATTACTATTACAAAATTCGGCTTAATTCTTAATAATCATTCAGACATTGGATGTAATATAGGTTTTAAGAAAAAAATAAGTAATGGAAATATAGAAATGCAATGGAATTTAAATGAAATAAAATTATTATCTATTTTTTAACAATAAAAGAATATATAAATTATTCTCTAGCATTTTTTTGACTAATTATTCAAGAAGTTCCAAAAAAAATAATAAAAATAATATTATAATGAAAATATTAGTTGTAGGTTCTGGTGGAAATGGGCAATCATATTTTATGAAATTCCTGCGGAAAAATAAAATTGAAATAAATGATGAACATGATAGAGATAATATTAAACATTTATCATCTCCAAAATTTTTAAACATTACCGATAAAAAAATAAGAATTATATTCTTGTATAATCATCCATATATGGCAATTCAATCTCATTTTAGAAGAGATTGGGGATATAAACAACTAACAAAATTAGGTAATCCATATAATTTACAACTAGATGATGTTGAAAATATTAACACGTTTAATCAAAAGTTTCTTCAACAAAAAAAGAAAGACTTATATGGTATCGAAGATCAATTTTATAATTGGTTAAATTCTGATCTCCAGTTTCCCATTTATTTCTTAAACTTTAATGATATTATCAATGAAAAAAAAAATATTAATAAGTTCGTTAAAAAAGAACTTAATTATTCATTATTTAATTATTCTTCAAGAAATTCTAGGAATAATAATTCCCTTAAATTATATGAAAAAATATATGCAAAAATGAATAAAAAATCTAAAAAAAATAATATAAAAATGATGTATACCTAATTCAATAATAAAAAAATATAATGTATAATATGAAAATATATTATTTCAGTGATGAAAAATATTTAGATATGAAAGATTTTTTTGTAAAATCGATGAAAGATCCATGGGAACATAAATTCACTGATCTTGGAATAATTAATGTCGACAAAACAAAACCAGGTAGTGGTGAAAATATATGGAAATTCAAAACAAAAATGGTTCTTAGTGCGATTAAAAAAAATAATAATGATATTATTGTTGTCTCCGATATAGATATCGTATTTTTCAAACCAGTTATACCTCTAATCAATGAACTCATGAAAGATAAAGAAATTTTATTTCAAGGTGAATATAAAGATAGTGGAATTAATATTGGTTTTGTAGCAATAAAATGCAACGATAATACCTACAATTTCTGGAATACTGTTCTCAAAAGAATTAACTCAGATAAAATATGGGATCAAAAAATTGTAAACGAACTTATTTATAAGGAAAATTATCCAATAAAATGGGGACTTTTTCCACCAACAATCGCTGCCAGATCGCATAAAGGAGAACTTAAAGGAATTCACTTATTCCACGCTAATGTTGCTGGTGATAAAGAAAAGAAATTTTTTCTTCTTAATCGAGCAATTAAAGCAAATAAAAAATTTTAATGATTTGAATATCTTTTTATTAATCTATATAGTTTTTCTTGTTTATTTTTATTTAATTGCTGATTAATTATTTCTCTTTTAAATTGATTATAATCAGAATTATCATTATTTATCTGTTCTTTAATATAATTTAGAATATCTTGCGATACAGCAACTATATAAGGTATTCTAATAAAAGTCATCCCCAAATAATTCTTAGAAAATTCACATTTAATGTAATAAGTTTTACCTTCTAACTCAGACAACTTAAAAAATGATGAATTCATCATCTCATTTATAAACTTTTCATCTTTTTCCTTATTCAAATAAATTATTCCTCTCGCTATAAAATCTCCCATACTACCACCTCCCGCCATAGCAGAACTACTTATATTCCTGTTAAATGTTTTCTTTAAACTTGCCAACTTAGAATAAACATAATATCTATTAAAATCATTATCATCCAAATTTAACATTCTTGATATAACTGAATCTGTTGTAGCACCACTCTGATTTTTTTGACAAGTTCCAAAACTATCTCTTGAGCAAACAGTTTTGCTACCCAATTTCTTATTATCACCTAAAAAAATAAACTCATAATTCATAACATTTTTTTTCAATTGTGGAACATTAAAATAATCAGTTTTATAAATTTCAAATGCTGATTTAGCCTCTTGTAAATAATTGTCAACTAACGCTATGTTTAAAGTATTCATTTTATTTTCGATTTTTTTTCCTTCCATTCTATTCAAAATTTTATTAGCATTCTTTTCTCCAATTATACTCTTCAAATTATCATTAATTTTTTTATATGATTTTACATTTGAAGGATCACCAGTATTTAATAAAATAACTTCAACACTCATATATTATTAAAAGAAAAATTATATGCTACAATATAATGATTTATTTTATAGTAACCACTTCTTTAATCGAATACAATTTTGATAAAAGGAAAATACAATACAAAAACTGCATAAACAAACTTACACAATTAACTAAAAACATTCCCAATCATAAAATAATAATTATTGAAAATAACGGTAAAAGAAAAACATTTCTTGATAAATTTAATTTAGATGTTTTTTATACTAATAACAACACTCTAAATACGAAAAATAAAGGTATAAAAGAATTACAAGATATTCTAGACTGTATAGAAAATTACAATATAAAGAGAAAAGATTTTATCGTAAAAATTACTGGAAGATATTTATTAGATAATGATTCACAATTTATCAATATTATAAAATCAATGGATAGAAAAAAAACTTACTGTGTTATTAAATATGGTTCTTATCAAAATCCGTCGGATATTCCAGTTCAAGATTGTATATCTGGATTAATTGGAATGAAAGTTAAATATTTGCTGAAAATTGAACTTTCTGAAGATGAATGTGTTGAATGGTGCTGGGCAAGATGTTCACAAAAAATACCACAAGAAAATATAATAGCTGTTCAAGGAATATTAGGTATTAATATATGCCCTAATAGAAATAAATATTTCTTGGTTTAATTATAATTTTTTATAAATTTTTTAAAATAATCTCTTAACTTAATACGTGCAAAAACAGTATAATGAAATAAATCCTTTAGTATTTTTTCTTGTTTGAAATCTCTTAAAACTTGAGTTTGATCAATAAAAGTAATATCATTTTTTCTACAAATTTTTTCTAATAAATTTATTAAATGATTTCTTGATTCTAATTTTTTACCATTAAAAGTTGCATTATAATGAGATACAATTATTAATTTTTTTGGACTCAATTCTTTTTTTATATTTTTAATATCTTCCAAGATTTCCTTATCTGTTTGTATTTCTAATTTATATTTTTTTAATATATCTTCTGGAACTTTAACTTTATTTTTAGATAAATAATCCGGATCTACTGATTCATGAAACAAATAAAAACCATTATGAACATATTTTTTTCTAGAACAAATTTCTATAACGAATAAATCTGATTTTTCAAACAAATTCTTATATTTTTCTTGTAAAATTATTTCCCTATTTTCTTTAAGTCCTTGTCTAAAACATAATCTACTATAAGGTAATGGTATCGATATATCTCCTTTTAGAAACTTTATTAATTATATAACTTCTTTTGTTGAATATGTCATTGATATCACTGAATTTAATTTATTATGTTTTATAAACCCAAGTCTACAAGATCCAAATCCTGTTATTAACATATAACTAACATATATTAAAAAAAAAATTCATATATATAATATATGGATAATTTAAGAATAATTATAACTGGAGGCTGTGGATTTATTGGTTCTAATTTAGTTAAAAAACTAAGCCAATATAAGAATATTGATATTACTATAATAGATAATTTATGGAGAGGAACTAAAAAATATATATTAAATATTCCAAATATAAAAATAATTACTGAAGATTTATCTGATAAACATGTTTGTTTAAAAAATATAAATAATGCAGATATTGTTTATCATTTAGCAGAAATAGTTTCAGGTGTTGAATTTGCTTTTAATAATGAATATTATATCTTTCAAAAAAATATTACTATAAACTCAAATGTTTTAAATTCATGTATAGAAAATAAAATCCCAAATTATATTTATGTAGGTTCTGCTTGTAGTTATCCAAAATCAAAACAAAATAATCAAGGATTAAATTATTTTAAAGAAGAGGATACATTTCCTCTTGACCCAGAAACAAGTTATGGAATGAGTAAATATCTTGGTGAATATGAAGCATTACTGGCGATGAAAGAAAAAAAAATAAATGTAGGTATTTTAAGATTACATAATATTTATGGAGGATTCTGCTCTCTTGATATTGAAAGAATGCAAGTAATTCCCTCACTTATCTATAAAATTCTAAAAAATAATAAAACAAATGAAACTCTAAAAGTATGGGGATCAGGAAAACAATATAGAGATTTTCTTCATGTAGATGATGTTATTAATGGACTAGAATTAATATTTCTTAAAGGAATGAACAAAGGACCAATTCAAATTGGAAGCAGTAATCCAACAACAATTAAAGAATTATCCGAAATAATATCAAAAATCAACAATGAAAAATATAATATCAAAACAAATATTGAATTTGATACAAATAGAATGGAAGGAGATTTTGGAAGAATATCAATAAATGATAAGGCAAAAGAAATATTAAATTGGAATATTACTATTAATCTAGAAGAAGGAATCAAAAAAACATTTGAATGGATTAATTCAGAACTACAAATAATTTAACATTTTTTTTATCTGCACATCCCAAGTTAATTTTTCCATAAAATATTTATAAGCATTTAATACAATCTTCAATCTTTCCCCCTCATTTGAAATATAATACACAAATTTTTCTATAAAATCATTCTCATCTTCATACATTATACAATTAAACTTATCAATTAACATATCTTCATAAACTTTCTCATCCATTCTATTACATAATATCATTGATTTATTACCTGCCATTATTTCAAAAAATCTAGGACTTACTAAATCGGCAGGACCAGTTGTTGAAAAACAAATTTTAGCATGATTCATTTTCCTAGCATATTCTTCATTACTTAGTTCATATAATTTCTTAGATAATTTTCCATTATTATAAAAAGATACATTCAATTCTATTCTAGGAAATTTTAAAGAAATTAATTTATTATAAATCTTATTTCTTAAATCATTTGTTTGTTCTTTTCTAATGACACCCTGAAATAATAAATCATATTTATAAATATCATCATATTTTTTAAAAATATTATGATCAGCACTCCACATTATTCTTTTAAATGGTATTCTTGTCATTTCCTCATATTTCTCGACTTCATGTTGAACACTAAAACATATTTTTGGATTTAATTCTTTAATCCATTCCAATTTTTTTTTTAATCCAGCATATTCTTTATTTAAAATAATAAATAAGGGAAGATTTAAATCATTTTTAAATTTAATATTTGGTCTATTTTCTCCACAATCAGTAATATCATAACCAATTATTATAAGATCAGCATTAAAATTCTTATTTTCAATACTGGAAACAAAAGGATCTTTACAAATTTTTATATTTGCATATTTTCTTAAAAAAATTATAGTATCAATATAATAATTACAACTTTTTTTTGTATTTTCTATATACAAAATATTTTTCATATATTATAATTCTAATTTAATTTTCAAAAAAAATCCTTAAAATACAATGAAAAATTAATTTCTTCAAATTTTTTTGTAGTTAACATCCCTCCTCCATAAGCGAATAGAAAACACATTAAATGATATATAAAAAAAGAAATTAAAAAAGATAATGCAAATACACTCAATACCTTATGGAATTCAGATAACTTACTATTCCTAAAAAATTTGGAAGCATAAACATAATAATCACTCTTCTCATTCTCCAGTTTTAAACGAAATTCAATAGTCAATGTTGAAATTAAAGCAGCAACAATCGCATTAATAATAAAAGCTTTAAATAATGATGTTGTCTGAAAATTTTTGAACAGAGGCAATCTTGCCATATTTATTATTAGAAAAAATTATTGTCTAATATAAATTATGAATTATATTCTTATCGCGATAATTTTATTTATATTAATCATTCTTTTTACATATTGTTTATCAAAATCAAAAGAAAATTTCTCAGATCTATTTTATCAACTACCACAATGCAAGAAATATGCGGATTACTACAAATCATGTCCATTTTACATAGAATCGACATATAATCTTAGTAAAAATGATATCTCACAAAATCTAAATGACTCTTTAGAAAATGCTAATTATTGTGCAAATGTTTGTTATGCGGACGCTTACAAAATAATGTAAGTAATTTTTATATCATTAAAATCCCATCTATTTTAATGATACCATACGGAAAACAAACCATCGAAAAAAATGATATCGATGCCGTTCTCAAAGTTTTAGAAGAAAATGAAATGCTAACTACCGGCAAATGTGTCCCTGAATTTGAAAAAAATGTATGCGATTATACTAATGCAAAATACGCGGTCGCAGTTAATAGTGGAACTGCTGCTCTACATCTAGCAACTTTTGCGGTCAACATCCAAGAAGGCGATGAAGTAATAATCCCCGCAATAAGTTTTGTCGCTTCCGCAAATTGTGTTCTCTATCAAA
>Ga0169931_10011819_pt1 | contig 12211 bp, 21 predicted proteins | sample Kivu_15m_20L_FD_129675 | JGI IMG/M metagenome (GOLD analysis project Ga0169931, IMG submission 129675) | Freshwater microbial communities from Lake Kivu, Western Province, Rwanda to study Microbial Dark Matter (Phase II) - Kivu_15m_20L... | ecosystem: Environmental > Aquatic > Freshwater > Lake...
CCGCCGTCGCTCACCTCGGCCGCCAGCTGAGCAATCAGCTCGGCCAGGGGGCCGCTGAGGCCCGCCAGGCGGCCGAACACCTCCAGCAGGGCACCGCTCTCAGCCTTCACGGCCGCGGCCTGCTCCAGGTCCACCGCAGCCACCTGCCGGCGCTCCAAAGCAGAGGCGCTGCGGTGGTTGCCGACGATCTTGCAGGCCCTGTTTTCAATCCGAAGGTGCCGGCGGATGGCGGCACGAACCGCCAGCTGCTCATCGAGTAGGCCATTCACCTCGGCCATCAAACCCTCCAGGCCGGGGATGGTGCCAGCGGGCACCTCCCGGCGCTGAGGCGCGAGCTGGGCCAGGGTGGCTGCCTCCAGGGTCTGAGCCGCATCCCAGCCGCGCTGGGTCGCCATCGCCCAGAGGCGGCGCTGCAGCGTGTGATCCGGGGCCGCGGCCAGTGCCAGGGCCTGCTCCAGAACCATCTCCCCAGTGCAGCAACAAGCGAACAGGTCAGCATCGAGGGCCAGGAGGGCCCGGGCATCGGCCACGGTGCGACTGTTGCGCTGCAGCCCGAAGCGCCGCGCCAGGGTGCGGGGGTCGAGCTGCTGATCGCGCAGCAGGCGGCAGAGATCCTGAGGGGTGGCGGTGCCGTTCGCCACGTTGGAGAGGGCGCCCAGGGCCCGCGCCTCGGCGGCCGTTTCGGCCTCCACCAGCAGCACGGGGACCAGGGGGGCACCATCGGCGAGGGCGAGGGCCCGTCTGTGGTGGCCGTCGATCAGCCAGGGGCCGCTGCCATCTGATGGATCGCGCCACACCAGCAGGGCACCACTGAGCTCCAGCCGGAAACTGGGGCACCCCTCCAACCGGCCGGTGGTGCCATCGGCTCCGGCGCTGAGCCTGAACTGAAACCGGAACGGATCAATCAGGATCTGGGACGGCGGCAGTAGCAGCAGACGGGGCGCGGGATCTCGCCGTTCAATGCCTTGAACAGCAGCCCATTCCGATCCGTGCACAGGCCGCGGCCGGTGGGCCTGCTCCAGCCGTTGGCGGGTGTTGGCCAGCTGGGCGCGGATTTCGGCCAGGGCGGCGGTCACAACATCTCAAGCCAGGCGGGCGGTGTCGGTGCCTGCCCAGGCAGGAGGGCCTCGCCGCGGGGCACCGGCAGGGCCGCAGAACCGCTGTCCCAGTCATCGGCACCGTCGCAGAGCTCCCGGATCCACTGAAGCTCCCTGGGCCGATCCCCGAAGGCGGCCAACAGCAGCCGGCGGGGGCTGGGCAGCTCCGCCGGCACTTTCCCCGCACCCCTTTCGTACAGACCGTCTTCGTCGAGGTGCCGCTCCACCAGGGCCGCGGCCGCTGGCCAGCCGGTCTGGCGGAGGATCCAGGCCAGCTCAGGGCCAGAGCCGCCTGCTGCGTCGCGCAGGAAGGCCAGGGCGCCGCAATGGAAGCGCCGCATCTCGCGGTCCTCTGCCCACAACAGGGACTGAGGGGCGGTGCGGCTGATGTGGATGCCATCCACCGGCGCAGGGGGCAGCCAGGCGGCAGGGATCGCGTAATGAAGCCGCAAACGGGTGAACCACGGCACCGGATCGTTGGGCAGCAACAGGGGCAGACCCGCGGGCAGGGCTTCGGACAGCTTCAGGGCCTCGAACGCGATCGGCTCCCTCTGGTCGTCGCGCTGCTCGATCCAGGCCAGCAGGCGGCCCCGCTGCACATCCAGAGGACTGGCGAGAGCTTCACGCCGCCGCCAGCCGGTGGCCGCCTGCTGCAGCGCCTCCAGCGCCTGCGAGTTCGCCGCTGAGGGCATAGATCACGTGCTCCATGGTTTGGGGGTCCAGCCGATCGGCCAGGTGCTGCAGCAGGGCCTCGGCCGCGGCCGATTGGGCCGCCATTTCCAGCTTCATCGGCTGGTCGAGGCCAATCAGCCGGGACTCGCGCTCCAACAGTTGGAGCCAGGCCCGCACCGCACCGATCCGATGGCTGTGGTCGGTGGCGGCCAGCACCGGCGCCAGGCGGCCCCGCAACTGCTCCAGCTCCAGCAAGTGCTGGGCCCGAATCTGCTGGGTTTCGAGGGTGATCGAGCTGGCCAGCTCATCGAGCCGAGTCTTTACAACTCGCCGGACGGTCTTTTCACCGCAGCCGACACAATCAGCAATCGCCTGGTGGGCTTGGCCCAGGGCCCGAAGCCGCACGATCTTCGCGTCTCGCTCAGCGCGGGGCAGAGCGGCTTTCTTGGGTGATTGGGTGACGGTCAACCCATAGCGGTCAGGTTCGGCTCACTGTGGCGCCGCATCTACGGTTCGCTGGGTGTTAGTGGTGTGGCCGCAGTCTCCTGGCTGCGGTTTTTTTTCTTCGGCGGCCAGCCGGCGGCGCTCCAGGGCATCAGCAGCCAGTTGTCGCAGGGCCTGTGCGCAGGTCAGGGGCGGGCGGGAATCTGTGCTGTTGGGGTTCATGAGATGGCACGACGGGAACGGGTGATGGTGGCGGCGGACAGCTCAGCAGGAAGAGGAGGGGGCTCCCAGCTGAGCTGAAGTGGCTGCATGTGTGGGATGTGGATGGTTAAGAGCAATCGCTGGGCGCCGGTCAGCTGAACCAACCGGCGGCGGTTCTGCCAGTGGTGATCGGCTAGCGCGGAATCGCTTGTGACCAGCACCAGATCCCCGCCTTCGCTGACCAGGGTCGAAAGGGTCTGCATTTCAGCAAGCAAGTAAGTAAGCAAGGCAAGACAGAAGGAAGCCCGCAATGCAGGCAGTAAGGCAGGCGGCTCAGGACTGAGCAGCCAGCCATTCGGACAGCGCACGGCGGACCAGCTCGGTCATGGGTTGATCGGCGTCGAGCGCCCGCTGTTTGAGCCGCCGGTGCAGGGTCTTGGGAAGGTCAACGGTGAAGCGCACCCGGCCCTCCTCCTGCAGCTCCTGGGGGGCAGCAGGCACGGGCGCAGGGGCCGATGCAGGAGCAGCATCACCACCAGCGACAAACGCCGCGGCCTCGGGACTGAGCAGGGGCTTACGGGTGGCCATCGCAGAACAGTTCAAGGAACAAACGGTCGTATTCGGCAGCCGCCTCCAGGGCCGGGCCGGTGGTGGCCTCCAGCACGGTGGTGGCCTGGGAGAAGCAATCGGCCAGGGCCTGCCGCTGCGTGATTGCCGCGGCCAGGGGGCGGATGCCCTCCAGCTGGGCCAGCACCTCACGGGCCTCTGCCAGCAAGCGGGTGCCCTTGGTGACCCGGTTGAGGAACACCGCCGCGGCCGGGGGGCCGTTGCGGATCCGGCGGGCCTGATTGACCAGACGGAGCACATCGACAGCCGAGCGGAGATCAGCACCGGCAGGTTGCACCGGGCAGAGCACCAGATCGGCCAGCAGCATCACCGCGCGGGTGGCATCGGACAGGCCCGCGGGCCCATCCACCACCAGGGCATCGAAGGCCGCGGCAAGGGGCGGCAGCAGCTCCAGGGCCGCATCGGCATCAGCCGGCACCACCGTGAAAGGGATGGCGAACTGGTCGGCCGCCTGCAGCCAGAAACTGGAGCTCTGCTGGGGGTCGAGATCGGCCAGGTGGACCGATCGGCCGCGGCGCTGCAGCCAACGGGCCAGATGGACAGCGGTGGTGGACTTGCCGACACCGCCTTTCTGGTTCAGGACTGCGATCAGCACATCAGCAAAACAGCAACTGCGGCAACCCTACCTTGCCTGCATTGCTGAAGCAAGCAAGGCAGCAAACGCATCAGGAAGGGCGCAGGGCAGCAGGGAGGAGCCAGGCTGGCTGGAGCCATAGGGCCGGCCCTGTTCTCGAATCCTCCCGACGAATACGTCTTGGCGGCGCTGGGTGCCCGGGTGCGGATCATTCGGCAGGCGCGGGGGTTGACCCAGGCCCAGCTGGCTGATCAGCTGGGGGTTCAGCACCCCTGGCTCTCGAAACTGGAGCGGGGGCAGCTCTCTCCCCACCCAGGGCGGCTGAGGGCGCTCTGCCAAACCCTTTCGGTGTGCCCCAGCGTGTTGCTGGCGCTTTGACGGTTAGTCCGCGACAGGCAGGACTGGACAGGCGGATTCTCAATAAGGGGGAGATTTGGACACGGGCGGGGCCTGCTGCTGGCCGCCAGGGGCCCCATGAGACGGCGAACCCCAGGCGGGGCGGTGATTGGGTCTCAGTGGGCGTTGCGTACCTGTGTTTTGGGCAGGGCAGCTGCGTCACATCTCAGCCAGCAGCCGATCCGCCAGGGCGCGGAGCTCCAGCAGATCGCGGCGTTCATCGCGGGCCAGCCGCCACAGGCGGGCAGTGGCCCATCGGCCTGCAGGACCGGGCAGCTGCGCCGGCAGCCACAACAGCAGCCGGGCCACATCACGGCGGAACAGGCGCCAGCGCCAGCCCCGGATCCAGCGGCGGGAGATGCGGCCCATCAGGCCCACCAGCGGCCCAGCTCGCGGGCGTTGGGGTCCAGCGGCTCCAGCTCTGGCGGTGGCGGTGGCAGGGGCAAGGCGGGGCACTGGGGCGCAGAGGGGCGCTCTGCAGCACCACCGGCCGGGGGCGGGGTGGCTGTTGCCTGCTGGTGATGCTGCCCCAGGGCCTGCTCCAACGCATCCAGTCGGCGCTCGGCGCTCGCCAACTTCAGGCGGCGGAACAGATCAGCGAGGGCGGGCTCCATCTCCTCAGGGTGCCGCTGGCTCGGACGGCGGCGGCCGCTGCGGGCGGGGCAACAGCTCAAGCACCTCCACGCTCTGACGGGCGCCTGAGCGGCGACGGGTGCGGCGGGTGGTGGCGTCCATCAGGCGGCCTCCGGGTTCTGGGGCTGCCGGCTGAACAGTTCCGACACCGCTCGGCCACTGACGCCAGGGAACCCATGCCGCTCCAGCTCCAGGGCAACGGTGAAGGCGGCGAGGTTCGGGCGCTCGCGGTGGAGATCAAGCGCGATCGCCTGCCAGCTCCGGTCAGGGGGTGTCCGGTCCTCTGAGGGGGGAGGGGACACCTGAAGTGTGCTCTCTGTCCCCCCCGTCCGAAGTGTCCCCTCTGTCCTACGTGTCCCCTCCCTTCCTGCGCCTGTGATCTGGTTCTTTTGGGGTGTGGGTACAGAGGGGGGGGAGGGGACACTTCGGACACTTCGGACAGGGAGGACAGGGGGGACAAGGGGGACAGCAGAGGTACCCGCGCCTGCCTCCCCGGTGGGCCAGAACCAGACGATCTGCCCCTGGTCGGTGCTCTCCTTGCTGCTCTGCACCAGCCCCCGATTGCCGAGCTGCTGAAGCATTCGGCGAGCAATCCGCGGGGCGCATGGTCCCTTCAGCTCCAGGGCCTCGATCAGGTCACCGCTGGCGGTTCGCTGGCGCCCGTTGTCCCATCGCTCCCGCACCAGATCGAGGGCCCCGGCCTGCCGGTCGTGGAGTTCCTCCTCGGCCTCTGCCCGGCGCTGCTCCTCGAACACCTCGGCGGCATCGCCGTGGCAGTTCCAGCCCTCGTCCTGCTGCTCCAGCAGCAGCTGCAGGGGCTCACCGCCGCGGCCTTCGGTCTGAAGCACCACGCGCCGATCAGAGCTGCCCCGCGCCTTGGTCAGCCAGGACAGGGCAACCACCTGCGACACGGCTGCTGGCAGGGCGCTGGTGCCCCGGCAGGCAGCGACCGCGCCCTCTCCGGTGCGGCCATGCCCGCTGTGGTGGATGACTACCAGGGTGGCGCCGTGAGGAGAGAGGGCCTCCTGCAGATCGCCCAGGGGGCCTGCGTAGTCGCTGCTCGCCTCCTTCAGGCCCAGCGGCTGGCAGCACTTGGCGTAGCTGTCCACGATCACCAGCACGCCGGGATACTTCGATGCCTCCTCTGCAAGCCGGCTGATGCCATCGCTGTCGAGGTGAATCGGGCTCTCCTGGCTGAACAGGCCACGGATCGGTCCGTTCAGCGGCAGCTGCCACCGGCCCGGTGAAACCTGCTCTGCCAGCCCGAAGCGCTCCATCAGCGCGAACCAGCGCCGGCGGGGCATGTCGGTGCCGGCCAGGATCACCGGCGGACAGGGCCCGTAGAAGCGGCGGCCCAGGTGCTCGGGCTCTTTCCTGCTCCATCGGGCGATGGCATCCAGCACAAGGCTGGTTTTGCCGACCTTCGGCAGGGCGGCGATCAGGTTGGAATCGCCGGCCATGAGGATGCCTTCCCATGCCCAGGCGTCAGCCTCTGCGTTGCCGACCATGCCGGGGGCAAACATCTCGACCGCACCAGCTCGCCGGCGACGAGCGGACCACAGGCGCCGCTGCAGGTCGGGATCCTTGAGGTTGAGGCCCAGGGCGTCGGCCTTGTGCCGCAGGTGAATGAGCCGATCGCCCACCGGAACGGTGCTGCTGTCGTTCAGCAGCTCATCGGTGAAGGCATCGAGGAGGGCCAGGCGCTCGGCTGTGTCGAGCGTGTCCTTCTGCTGGGGCCTGCTGGCGGCCGTGTGGAAGGCGGCGCACCGTTCGGCCGCGCTGCCGGGGGCGTCGTCGATGCTCCCCTTCTCCGGGATCGAGGGCCATAGCTCGGCCGCCCGGATCAGGCGGAACGACAGGCCGACCGCTGCGGCCGCGGCCTGCAGTTTCTTCGCCTTCCGCTCGCCCTGGTCGTCGTGGTCGGCCAGGTAGGCGATGCCCAGGATCCCCGCATCCTTGAGGCGGCTGTAACGGGCCTCGATCGCGTCGGGCTTGAGGTCGTGCCCCGGCTGGCTGGTGCCGACCAGGCCGCCAGCTCTGAGCCATTCGGCGCACTTCTCCCCTTCGGCCTCGGCGATCCACCAGCCGCGGCCGTGCTCGATCACCTCCTCCTCGCGCCACATCGGCCAGGCGTCAGGGCCGGCGCCCGGCACCAGGCGATCGCCGCGCTGATGGTGGGGCCGGGGCTCCTTCTTCCCGCTGCGGATCTCGACCCGCACCACCTGCCCGGGCCCGTAGTCCAGCTCCTGACCATCAGGCCAGTGATCCGGCGGCTCTGGAGCCGGGGCCGGCAGGCGGGCCAGGAGGCCGCCCGCGTTGTTGCTGCCGGCGGTCCTGGGGGCGCCGCGGCCGGCCTGTGGCTTGTCAGGCGTGAAGGTGGCGGCTCGCCCGTCGTCGGTGTCGCCGGTGTAGGCCCAGGCCTGCCCGTTCGCCAGCTCGATCACCTTCCCCCGGCGTAGATCGGCCGGCGGGCTGTGACTCGTGCCGTAGGCGCAGAGGATTAGATCGGGGCTGATGCGGCAGTCGCCGTCCTTGGAGCGGGTGCAGATCGGGCAGGGGTTGCGGGGGCCGCTGGGCTGTAGGGCGCTCATCGCTCGCCCCCCTGGGCCGCGGCCCGCAGGGCGGCCATCTCCTCCAGCCAGCGCCAGGTTTCGGCTGCCCCGGGCCGGTCGTGCCGCTCAAGCAGCTGGGCGACCTCAGCGAAGCAGCAGGGCGGCCAGCCGAGTGTGTTGCCGATCCGGTGGTGCTGCAGCAGGGCCAGGGGCAGGGGGCGAAGGTCGCCCAGATCCCTTGCTGCGCCTAGATTGTTCTCGTCGTGTTGCCTTCTAAACGGGCTTCTCGTAGGATCCATACAAGATCCAGAACGTCGTTCTGGTTTGTGGTCCAGATCCCCTCTCCGTCTCACTGGTTCGGGGTCTGGCAGAACAGGAAGGGTCCCGGTTGGCGCCGAGGGCCCTTTCGCCTTTTCAGGTGGTTTCGATCAGGCCGCCTGAGGGACGGTCGGCGCTTCCACTCCGAGCGCCACGGCCTCAGCGGCCAGAGCGGATCGGATCAGCTCGCTCAGCGTTGTACCGCGAGCCTTCGCGATCGCATGAAACCAATCCCGCTCAGCGGGGGTCGCACGGATCGCGATGCCAATGGGTTTGCGCATCGTCTGCCGGAAGGCTGGTTTAGACACTAGCCCTGGTGCACGGTTGTGCAAGGGGCCACCTATGAAGTGGTCTTGCGCCAGCGCCAGGGCGCGGTGGCGGAGGATCCAAGCCTCCCCACCAGCTGCCACCCCGACGGGTGGATGGCACCGATCGGGTGGCGCCGTGCCCACCAGCTGATGCCTTGCGGGCTGCGGCAGATCAGCGGGGCCAGCTCGGTGGAGCTCAGCTCCTCGTTGCCGTTCTCCTCCTGCTCGATCAGGGCCTCCAGGGCCGCCACCCGCTCCGCAAGGTCACGAACAGCGCTCAATACATCCGGGGTCATTGGGCCTCCAGTTCGGTAGGGCCGCAGGGACGGCCGCTGGGCGTGGTGATTGCTTCGGTGAGCAACTGGGCAACACCAGCCAGCTCGGCCAGGCCGGCTTCCAGCTGGTTGGTGGGCTGCTGCGCTGCGGTTGCCGCGGCCTGCAGTGCTGCCGTTGCCAAGTCGCAGGCGCGCTCAAAGGCACGGCTCTGGTGCTCGCTTTCGGCGCTGCGCCAGTCGGCCGCCAGGGCCAGGGCGGCCTCGATCGCGGTGGTGCCCATCACACGGCCTCCCCGTAAATGGGGCCAGTGGGCTCAACACCGGCATGCCGCAGGGCCAGGGCGGCGAGCTGAGTGGCCTTCCCTGCCATAGCCCTCCCCCTCGGGCTCAGCCGCGGCCAGGCCCGGGAGACGGCTGCCATGGCCTGCACCACATCGATCGCTTTCGTCGCGACTGCTGAATCCATGCGGTGATCGACCCGAAGGCCACCAACTTCGGTCCGATAGGTAGCGGCTTGGTTTTTTTGCTCGATTCGTTTGAGCTGCTGGCCGTCGTAACGCATGGGGTTGCCATCGACCCAGCGGCCCACCAGCTCGGCCTGCCGCTCCCAGCTGGTGGCCTCGGGCCAGTGGGCGGTGGCGCTCGCCGCGGCCTCCAGGGCCACCCGCCGATGGCTGAAAAGGGGTCTCAGCCGGGCGTTCTGGATCAAGTTCTGGCGGCCGATTGTTGCGCCGCCGCCTGTTGCTGTGGGGTTGTCCATTTGTGATCCCTCAGAGTGAATCAGCCGGGCGCACGAGCACCGGACTGTTGTCGATGACCTCCAGCCGGGCATTCAGCAAGCTGACCGGCACCAGCCCCTCAGACAGTCCGCGGCGCTCGGTCTGGGCCAGATGCTCGCGGTCCAGGGCCTGGGCCTCGCTCAGCACCTCACGCATCAGCTGCCGAACCTCGGCCCAGCGCAGGGCCAGAGCTTCGCGCTTGGGTCGAAGGGCAACCCACCGGGCTTGCAGCTCTGTCTGGCGGGCGCGTTCAGCCGCGGCCTGCTGTTGTTCAAGCTCCTGGGCTCGGAGCAAGACCACACGCTCGCGTAGTTCTTCGATCAGATCAAGACGCTTGTGCGGTTTTGCCAAGTAGATCGGGTCGGCTGATGTCTGAAGAGCCTTGATCGCGTCTTCGATCTTTTTGATCTCGCTTGCAATCGGCCTTGTGACTGTGGCCAGGGCGCCCATGTTTTGAGGTGCGGTTAATCCTTTCTAGGACCGGTCCATAAACTGCAAGGCATGGGCAGCGCGGCGGCTTTGGGCTGAGTCGAGGGGATCCACGGGCCAGGGTTCTGGCGGGCGGGGGGTGTCGTCGTCGGTTTCGTGCAGTTCTGGCCGATGGCGCGGGCTCTCGATCACCTGTTGGGCCATGGTTTGATCTGTTTTCGGTGAAACTTAGGCGTCTGATCGTTCAAGGTTGTGTATGGCTTTCCGCCTCACTGGCTCCGGCCAGGAGCTGGGCCTCCGCCATTCGCAGGCCTTCCCCGATCAGGAAACGCAGCAGGGCGCCACGGGTCGGCCGGTTGAGCCGATCGCGCAGGGCGGCGATGCGGGCGAGGGTGACAGCATCGAGGCGAAGCGCTACCGACTGCAGGGAGGCAGGAGGCGGGCTGGCGAGGGCCTCCAGCTCGGGCGGCAGGAAGGGGGTCGTCATGGCTCACTGTGGCCTCGGCAGGACCGCTGAGGGTTCCAAGCCGGTGGCCGCTGCCGTTCCGTGATTCAGTCGCGATTCCAGCTGCAGTGCAGGGGCCCAAGGGCCTGCAACTCAGGCCGCGGCCCGCAGCTCCAGCCGATCCAGCAGCCGCGCCACCTGAACGGCGGCCAGGGGGGCGCCCTTGCGGTTCACCTTCCCGGCGCCGGCGAGGGCGGCGGCCATCTGCCGCAGGCTCAGGCCCGTTGCAGCCATCGGAGCCAGCACACCCCGCAGCTTCTCCGCCTCAGCAGTGGCGCGATCACGGGCCGCATCGTTGCGGGTGAGGGTGTTGGGCCGCAGGCCGCCCAGCTTGACGCCGCGGGCCTTGGCGGCGGCGAGGGCGTCACGGGTGCGCTCACTGATCCGGCGGCTCTCAAACTCGGCAACGCTGGCCATCACGGACAGGATCAGCCGGCCGGCTGAGGTCGTGGCGTCCACGTCGGGCAGGTCGCAGAAGAGAAACCCGGCCATGCCGTTGGCCGCGGCCTCCCGGCTCAGCCTCAGCACCAGCTCGGCATCACGGGCAAGGCGATCGAGCTTGGCCACGGCCACGGCAGCACCCCGGCGCCGGGCTTCCGCCAGGGCCGCGGCCAGCTGGGGCCGGTCAGCCTTGCGGCCGGACTCCACCTCCACGAACTGGGCCACGACGGTGGCCCGGCGCTCGGCGGCGAGGGCCTCCACCTTGGCCCGCTGGGCCTCCAGCCCCAGACCGCTCTGCCCCTGGCGCTCGGTCGAAACCCGGTAGTAGGCGATCAGTTCCACGGCTTCCCCTGTGCCTGTTACAACAGCCTACGGACGATGTGCCTGTAACACAAGGTGCAGGGGAGGGCGGCTGGGCCTCCAGCGGGCCCCGCTGCAGCCGATCGAGAGGGTCAGCCCTTGGCGCCAGGCGGGGCGCCAAGGGCATCAGGGGCATCAGGTCGCGGCCAGGGCCTCCAGCAGCTGGGCACGGCGGCCGCTGTGACTGAGGACGCTGGGCAGGCCTGCAGCACGGGCGAGGCGGCGCAGCTCGGCCACCGGCAGTCGATCGAGGGGTGGCTGGGCGATGGCCACCGGGACGGGGGCACAGGCCAGCAGAAGGGCGGGAGCCCGGGGCCGGGGCTCGGCAGCAGGGGCCGCGACCTCAGGCGAGGCGATCGGGGCGGGGGCCACCGGCTCGGGCTGGTGGGGCGCAGGGCGCCAGCCCAGGGCCGCCAGCAGAAGGGCCGCGGCGGGCACCAGCAGCAGGCGGGCGACGGTCCACAGGGCCCCGCCCAGGGCCAGGGCGGTAACCAGCAGCAGCTCAACGGGGTGGGCGTTCTTCATGGCTAAGGGGCGAAGGATTCGAGATCCGGGCCATCGCTTCCAGGCCGGCGGATCCCATGGGGCGCGGTGCGCCTGGCATGTCGTTGTCGTGGGGGCCAGCAGCTGGCCTCTCCCGCGACACCCCGACTGTACCCCGTCTGCCGTAGATTCGGACAACAGATGTACGCACATCCATGAAGACCGAGCGGCTGGCCCTGCGCGTTTCTGACGCGTTTTTGGAGGGCCTCGATGAACTCGCCGAGGCCGAAGGCGGGCTCAGCCGCGCCGAAGTCGTGCGGCGAGCAGTCGCGTTGCTCGCCTTTGCCCGGAAAGAGCAGCAGGAGGGCCGCCGGATGGGCTTCTTCGTGGAGGAGAACGGGGAGCCGCGGATCAAAGAAGTGGTGGCCCTGTGAGCCAGCTTCCAGATCCCCAGTCGCTCAACCAGTTGCTGGATACGTTTGAGCGGATGCAGGGCCGGCGAGCGGATCCAGAGGAAGACGAACACCGCCGTGGCTTGCAACGACTGGTAGTGCGGCTGGCCGGGCTGAGCGTGGTGGCGTTGGTGGGCGTCGGCGGTTGGGTGGCGATTGACCCTCAGGGTCGTTACAGCGGCGAGCATCGCCAGCTGGGGCTTCAGGGTCTGGGCAGCGCGGCCGCTGCGCTGGTGGGGGCCGTTGCGGGCTACCTGGCACGCGGCAAGAATTGATCTACAGCGCCCCGTCGAAGAACTCCTCGGGCTTGATCTTGCTCCAAGCAGCGCTCACTCCCTTGGGGTAGCGCTCTCGCAGCTCCTGGGCCTCTTCTGGAGTCACGCTGTAGTCAGCATCTCGCTCAGCATCAAGTTCCGCCTTTCTGGCGGCCAGGAAGCTGTAGTCGGTGGCTGGGCCTTGTGTCATTGCTGAATCATTGCAACTCAGCGGCCAACACTGCGCGGATCCGCCCCATCTCAGCGTCCACCAGGCGGTTGACATCGCCGCCGTCGCTCACCTCGGCCGCCAGCTGAGCAATCAGCTCGGCCAGGGGGCCGCTGAGGCCCGCCAGGCGGCCGAACACCTCCAGCAGGGCACCGCTCTCAGCCTTCACGGCCGCGGCCTGC
>Ga0169931_10011820_pt1 | contig 12211 bp, 10 predicted proteins | sample Kivu_15m_20L_FD_129675 | JGI IMG/M metagenome (GOLD analysis project Ga0169931, IMG submission 129675) | Freshwater microbial communities from Lake Kivu, Western Province, Rwanda to study Microbial Dark Matter (Phase II) - Kivu_15m_20L... | ecosystem: Environmental > Aquatic > Freshwater > Lake...
TGCAACCAGTGCGCATCACGTATGTAGAAGTTTACAAGAGCACGTGCTGATGCATCACGTATGTAGAAGTGTGAAGTTGTGATGTCACTAACTAGGAGTTGACGCCCTATGGAATGGCCCAAAATTACATACGCGCCGTACTTAAAAAATGTTAGGGTTAGGGCCATTTTTGGGCCATTCCATTACGCGTCAACTCCTACGTCATATGACGTCACTAACTACGTCATAACGGCTTTTAACGGATAATGCCGTGATACCCTACTGTAGAGACTCCTTCCCGCGCATTTCGACCTTGACTCGTCATTCCCTCTCTTCTCGACTTTCGATGATTAGGTTTGAAATTCCGATCAGGAAGTACTTCTTAGAACCTATAGTCCCGAAACTCACAAAATAGACGAAGGTAAATATGCGAAAGATAGCCCTTATATCCAATATCATCACGATTTTTCTCAATATAATCGTGACCATCAGGAGCTCTGAAGATAGTGTACTGATACTGGAGTCGTGCAATGTTGAGACGTTACAAAAATTACTTGGGCTAAATGATCGAAACATTGTAAATGAATCGCTGAAAATAGTCCATGAATCAAATATTCGACAAGAACCTAGACAACGTGCAAACCCTCGTCTACTCGCGGATACTAAGCCACCATCAGGTAGAGCTCGACTTCAACGACTAATGGTAAACCAAACTACTGAAAATGGAAGTAACAATATATCATCTGCGTCAACAAGTTTGATTATACCCTACAATGGTGGACCTGTGATTCCCAATGTTCAAGTTGCAACAATATGGTGGGGGCAAAATGTTCAATATACGACGGCGTTGGAAGCATTTTACAACTCAGTGACAAGATCAAGCTGGCAACAAATATTTGCAGAATATAGCACATCAACATCCACAATAGGTATGGGTCAATGGCTTCAGTCCTATAGCTATAGCTCTGCTCCAACAGGGATCATCTGGGACGCTCGCATTCAATCGGACCTTAAGATTTTGATCAGTAATCGTCTGGTTCCACAACCCAATCAAAATACGTACTATGCGATTCACTTTGCTCCAGGGATCACAATAAGGATTAACTCTGACATCAGTTGCGTCGACTTTTGTGCATACCATAGTTCTTTTAGTTTCGGTTCTTATAAGGTAGCCTACGGAGTTATGCCTGATCCCGGAGGTGGCTGTGCTGGAAGCTGTGGACGCAATTCAAATCCATTCAATAATGTTTGTTCTGTCTCAAGCCATGAACTAAGTGAGGCAATTACGGATCCAGCCTGGCCCCCAGCATGGTACGATACAAAAGTAGGAGAGATCGGAGATATTTGCAATCATCAACAGGCAACTGTAGGTTCCTATGTCGTCCAAAAGCAGTGGTCGAATAAAGCCCAAGCTTGTATCAGTACAGGACAAGGTACAGCTCAGGCCCCTGTACCTGTGCCAGTTTCAGCACCTGTTCGACAACCAGTACAAGCTCCTGCACCAGTATCGTCTCCCATTCGTCCAACTCCTCAACCTATAGTGTCTACGGGTTCTTGTGTCAAAATGAATGTCACACTATTCACGGATAATAAAGGATATGAAACATGGTTTTATGTGGTTGATCTAACACTTTCATCAAGCCCCTATTACAATTACGCTTGGATTTCATCCCACACTTTATCTAGCAACAAACGATATTCCTCTTATAAATGCTTTGATCCAACGCATTGTTATATTATTGTAATGGTGGATAAAGGTATGTAAAAGAAAAAAAAATCATGGCTAACATATTTGTTTCCTCCCGACTCATGTGCTGTATCATTTCGATTACATGGATCCGATAGGGAATGATGGTATGTGTTGCTCGTACGGTAATGGTTGGTATGATGTATATTGGAAGGGTTCAAAAGTGAAACATTCAAGTTTCATTGGAGCAACGTATGAAGGAACGAAAGTAGGAAGTTGCTAGAGAATCTTCTTTTTTGTGTAGTTTTACAACTATAAGATATGTTCCAAGAGATATAGTATTTATTGTAAAAGAATAAGAAGGAAATTGTTGGTTTTGTATGAATCAAACCATTATGGATGATCTGCATCGATAGCCTTTCTATTTTCTGTCTTATACATATACTGGATGGATATGTGTGTGAAAATTCTATTTATTATCTCTATACACACACTACACATGAACCCATGCATATAAGACACAATATAGAAAGACTTTTGATGGTGATTATCCATAGCAATAGATGAACTGGCTCATGCAAAGCCTAACCATGCTATTCTTTTTAAAAGGTAAAGGATCGTCGTACTCGAATGGTAGGTCTCCAAATCGAAGTCGTAGCAGAATTTCTACGACTACTAGCACTCGATTTCCATCGAGAAGACTTCCAGCGGTTATGAATTCCACGTTCTTCTTCTTCTTCTTGTTGTTGTTCTAAACTCAATGGTAAATGTATTTGTGTTATCCATTTTCCAATCGATTCATCAGAATCATTAGTCGTTGGATCTATCCATGTAACATCAATACTGGATAAAGGATCGACTCTGGTATGAATCATACTCCCCCTACTTCGTCTATTATTTTTATAATATTCTATACCCTTGGTATATACAGCCCATTGATAAATAATACTTGAGGTAGATAAACTAATTTGGGGTGATATAGTATTATAATCATCAATGGTATGTAAAATAGTAAAAGTAGAATCATCCCAATTTAAATCTAATGTAGCAGTAGTTCGACCCGATAAGGAATGTGTTTGTAATACACAAGTTGGACTATTGGTCTCTAAATCATAGCTAGGTTGTATAGATAATGCTTGTAAGGATGTAAAGGATGGTAATTTGGGAATGTAATACAACCCATGAATGGATTGTAGAACGAGTGGAAATTTCCCACGAGTCGTGAATGTGTCGGATGATAAAGTAGATGATGATGATGGTTGTATACGATGATTGTTCGTGAAATGACCTGCTACATGAAAGCTAACTTCTTTAGGATCATCATCATAAAAAGATGTTACTAAGGACGAAGAAGACGTTGGTTCGACAGTGAGTATGGATTCCCCTACACTACATTGTACAATAAGACTTGTTTCTGAAGGTTGTTGATGACTTTTATAAAATGATTGTATTGGAATCAGATGTAAGGAAAGTGGTATTCCTCGGGCCGTCCAATGCCGTATCGTGTTCTTTCTATCTGTTATGATGGAGTTCCAAGAGGTTGTGCTTCCAGAATTGTTATTGGTAGCCTTGATGGTATCCTTTGAATCATTCCTTGGAATTAACTTCATCATCAGCAGCTGTTTCAAGTATGTAAATGGAGTTAATACATCATGAATAAAGAATCGTGTGGATAATTGAATCTGTGTAGCGAATCTTAAAAAGGGTGGTGTTGTTAACTTCGAAGACGATAAAGGTATTTGGTATGACATAGTATCCTCTAGATTACAAAAAGGATGGTATGTATTTGCTGACTGTTGATTGGGATAAAAAAAAGTAGGATTGTGTTGATAAAAAAGATTCCATGCCATGAATCGTAAGGATGGTGCCATGTTTGGAAATGGATTGGGTATTGATTTGATGGACCATGTAAGGGATGGTGACAAGGGAGAAAGCCATGATTCGTCGTCGTCATGAGCAGGAGCTACGAGTCCCATTTTCTTTCGATTCGACATGTTCATCTTTTTCGTCATCCACACTTTCATTTGTTTCGAAGTATATCGAACCTGTTGAAGAAATGTTGATTTATCAGCCTCCTGAAGTGAAGGATTCTCCTCCTTATTGAGATCAAAAGGAGTCGAAGTATCACTACTTATTGAAGGAGGTTTCGTGTTTTGGTATGAGGAGTAACGAGGTGTATTTGCTGAGTACATGTTGTGAGGTTCTTTGAGTGTTAGGGTTACAACAGGTCCGATGTGTTTGAATTTCTTGCTCAACGAAGACGATGAAGTCGATGGAATCATGTCATTCAAACACAAGAAGAATAAGAGAAATGAAAATGTAGATGTGAATTGCCGACAATAAGATCTTCGTATGGAGATATGTAGGGTTTCCATATGACGACGATAATCTTTTCTGAAAATAGAACCCACATTATTATATCTCTTATTCCTTCCCTTTTGGTTGAGTGCAATATTTTCGTCGATTTGAACAGTAACTCGATGACGTGGGATGATAGGTCTGTTATGATTTATTTTAGTCCTTCTGTTCATTAATACACCGTAAACACAGGATGGAAACACTGTCATTGGAGATACCAAGCGGTTACTATGATAAGTGACATAAAGATATGAGAGACAGGGAACCTATCTTCGTAATAGCTTTAAGCTAGATAAAGTGAGTTTGATTTTGTTATTTGGATTTGTTGATTGTGTGCTGTTGCGAAAGACATCATGCAGTTCAACGAGAAATTTTCATGATATCTCACACGAATGATATGATCCATTTAATCCCGTCATCTTGAAAGAAATATCGAAGTCGAGGCTGATAAGAAATATTGACGTGGAGGCTGATGATTCAACTTTTCAACATTCTCTACATCACTGGATGATCTTATGGTGATTTGTTTGAATGAGTGTGCATTAGGGTTCAAAATTGACTCCTCTCGTGTTCAACTCACTCAAAGGCCCTTGGGTCGAAAAAGAGTATGTGACCTTTCAGGAATTATCCAAATCAGTAATAGCCTTTTATCTTACGGACCGGGAATTTCATTTCATAGATATTTTATAAATTATTATCAAAACATAACCAGTAAGGGTATCCTATTTCATATATATTGTAGCTACATGCGCATAGTATCATCTCATTCGCAAAATGTCTGTAAAAAAAAGTTTTTTTCAATTGTTCTTCCATTGAGAAGGCCACATATCATCATCGATGACGATGGGATGACGGAAACTTCTGGAGACATGCCCTAGATCCGAGGATTGTTTCTGCGTGCGAACTAACACGGACGTTGCGGGATAATGATCCAAAACCACTGGTGTATCGACATACCCATCCAGGGGTAAAATTCTTACAACGAACATCTCATCTTCTTGTTTTTCAAGAATTTCACAACGATACAAGTCGTCAGATGATGCAATTTCTCCTTCTGATACTTGATAAATAGAACCATCAGTGAAATATTCACCTCCTCTATAAGTAGAATTCACCCACTCTAATTCAAGATCGTAATAGCACATTGTAACAACATGGTCAGGGTAGGGATGTTTGAGTTGTTCTTGGATAGTGCGAATGTCCACTCGCCCTTCCTTCATAGGAATAATTGTAGCACCTCTATCAGACGAGGATGGAGGCTCCCAGTTACGGATATGTTCTTCCCAGGCATTCTCCCAATCAACACCATAGTCAATAAAAATCTGCAAAGGTTTGTAGTGAATGCAAGAAATAGAATTATTGAAGGACTACATTAAAATAAAAAATAAGTAAAATGGCTTCAACTTGCCTCCTCTCCTTTGCTAATATCTCTTGTCGCAATAATATCAAATGAAAGACCTCTCATTCCAACGGCAGTGAGTTCATAAATCTCCTCCAGGCTCTTATTCAGCCATTCTTTGTTACCGGATTCCCATGACCCTGCCCACTGAACTTTAGCATTTGGTCCTTGAAGACTGCAATGTCCGTCGAAAGCCATCCTCGAGCTGCAGTGATTGATAAGAATTACATTTGTCAAAGGATATAGAAGGAGTTCACTGTCCTTGTGAGTAAAGCAATAGTTGAGAAGTAGCTGGGATCCGATTGGATTGTCATCCTTTCGAAAGATTCGTTTCCTATCATCTCTCTTAATCAGCTCGTACATAAACAAACTTTTAAGATCCGGGATTTGTACCAAAGGAGCAGGAGAAATAATACTGCCTTTAGCGAGGAAGCGAGTAGCAAAGGCCCCTTTACCGGCATGAGAAACCGTGCTCATTCCCGGGGTAATGTTGTCGATACAAAGACCATTTTCCTTGACCCATTCAACCGTATGTTGGGCTACAGTTATTGATCTCTTAGCAAGTTTATTTCTAATCATATCCGAATCATCTGTAGCTATGTTTTCCTGCATTTCAGAAACAGTTCTTGGTAACGTTTGAGCGACAAGGGAGTTCAATGATTTCACAGTATTGAACACTAACGAATACGTCGATTCATTCAAAGGAAACTTGCCGACGTCTGAATCGTTCTTCATAGTCTTTAGCACCGCGACGGCGTGATTGTAATGGATAAAACGTGGAATATGGTCAGCGAAAGAATCGGGTCGAGTATCGAGCCAAGATTCTCCATAATCAGCGAAAATCTCTTCACCAGGGAATATAGCCTTTGTGGCCACGAAGTCGTAACCACGTTCTATTGTGTAGGCGCCATGTGAAGGGTCATCAACACTAGATGAATAATCATGTGGTCCGTCACTTACCGCATGCGGTTTCATATTGCTCAAAACCGTGTGGTAATTGGCCAACGCCCCAATATTGAATGATAGTATCATATCATTGGCTGAGCCGGTCCAGGCATAATCAATGACAGACCAGACAACATCTTCTCCCTTGTTATGCGCGGTGCTGTCACTGACGATAATAATCGGTGCATCCTCAGTGACGATGCTTTGACCTGGCATTATAAGTCTAGTTGTATATACACCATAGCCAGCATCAGGGATCGAGCTTGGGGCAAGGTATAAAGAGCATTCGTTGGTAACCAGCGATACATCATTCGACAACGTTTGGTTCAATGACCAACGTTGGGGTAGTATATCATCACTGATTGATATGTAGTGACGAAATGCAGTGTTCAGATGCATATCACTGGAATAAGGCTTTTGTCTGAAGGTAATACTAGCTAAAGGATATTTCTTTATGAGCACGGTGTATTCGTTATCTAGCGAAGGAACGACAACCACAGTGCATGTCCCATCATTGTTTTTTCTTAGCATATCACATTGATAAACATAATCTTCGTAGATCAATGGATTGACTGGTGTGAAAATACTGCCATCTTCGACAATTAAATCATACCCTGCACCACTGGAGCCATAGGTATCGGCTATGTTTATGTCAAAAAAGCACACTTGAATAATGTTTTGAGGGTATGGTTCGTTTTTTAAGTCCTCGACTGTCCGGGGTTCATATTCTCTTTCTAAAATAGATGATATAGATTGGTAACTGGTGTCATCTTTTTCCAATGGCACCCAAGATTTCACATGCCTATCCCATGCCTCCTCCCATTTTTTCCCATAGTCGATAAAAATCTAGAGACAAAACGAAAGTCAAAAGGCATAGTATGTGTCACATACTATTCATCTACGGAAAAGTGCTTACCTCTTCATCTGCCTGAATGTCACGAAGTGCAATCACATCAAAGGCCAGTCCGCTTTTCTCACTCATATACATTTCATGAAGCTCGCTCAAAGTCATATTTAACCATCGTTTGTTAGATGGATACCAATCAGTAGCCCAACGAACTTCTGCATTAGGACCATTCGCTGGATCACATGCTCCCTCCGAATGCTGCATTCGTCTACTGCAATGATTCATTAATACAAGGGCACTCATTGGGCAAAGAAGAATACTACTACGTTCATGACCGAAACAGTAATTCACTAACAACTGGTTTGATATATTTTCATATGGCTCCATTACATGCAATAAAGGTGAAGGTGTTATAAGTTCCCCTTTTGATAAGAAGCGAGCAGCAAACGCTCCATAACCAGCCAAGGGTATTGTACTAGGCTCAGCACGAACATTATCCATACAAAGTCCATTCTCATAGATCCAATCAAGGTTTTGTTGCGTATGCTTGATAGTTGAAGTAGCTAATCTCGCTGCCATAGGTTCTAAATCAGCTGGATATTTTATCTCCTCAAGATTACTAAGCTCGGCCGTTGTAACTGGTAATATCGATGCTACTCTTTCATTCATTACCTTAACGATGGATTGTATCCTTGACAGGTCTAGATCTTTACGCCAGGGAAGTTTTAAGGCTCAAAAATGAAAAGAGTATAGGAGATTAAAACAAGCGTTACAAATCATACCTTCTATAGAATTTTTCTCTACATTCTTAAATTGAAGGAGTTTGTTAAGAATTTTCCCACCCGTTTTAATGTCTTCTTCTCTGGGAACTTGGTCGGCGTAAGTGCCTTCACGGTAATCAAGCCATGCCTCACCTAAGACGAAAAATACAGTGACCTGACACATGAGTTATCCATCATAGCAAGAAGTGTAAAATTATTCCTAATTATTTATCGTACCATAGTTCGCAAAAACTTCTTCTCCTGCTTTTATATTTCTAGTAGCTTTATAGTAAAATCCTTGATGATAAGAGAAAGAGCCTGCTGATGGATCCGTAAATCGACTCACCATACTATCATTGTAGAAGCCCTTGTCATGCTTTAAAATGAAAGTGCAATAAAAAGTAATATGTCCATCGTCATGGAGATGAATGTTTTATTCTCTAATCTATTTACACAAACCAATGGAATAAAAATCACGCACACACCTTAAAATTGTACAAATACTTGAATTAAAGTAAATCAAACGAACCCCAAAAATGGAATCAGTCATGGAGAAATTCTAAGAACGAAAGCATAATACTGATAATTTGAAATGACTGATTCAATATACGTACGGTATGGAAATTACAATAACTACTCCAACTAGGAACAGCAACAGACACATTTTCTGCTTCATATTGTGTGAATAAATTACTACCCCATACATAATTTCGATGTGTACGGAAATATTTTCCCTTATCGACGATGGCTATGGTTGGTGAGTCTAAATATTGATTAATATATTCATTCTTGGCAATGTCACGGGTGGTATAAATACCAAAGCCAGAATGTGGGATACTACTCGGTGCTAAGTATAAAAAACATTTATCAAACTTTTGTTTCTTGTCGGAGAGTAGTACACTAGGTTCGATATTCGTGTTATTTCTATGTAAATGAGGATAGATATTTTCAGTAGCTTGATTATTAGCATCATGCTGAGATGAATCTACACCGTGACATGTCCAGTCCATGAATAAATGGAAACATAGAAGAAAAATTGCGTGATATTTCATCGCTTTTGGAAGGGTTCAAGTGCAGTGGATAAATAGATTCTTTTGATGAGATATATTGGCGCAGAGAGATCTGAAAGAAATAAAAGAAGCTCCTTGCTTGGTGTTGCAGTCCACAATAATAATCAAGCCACGTTGTGATGGCGTTGTACATAAGCTAAATACTTCCTATTGATTTCTACAGTATGAGTTCTTTAGGGTTGGCTAGCCTATGTACGTGAGGAATCCGTTGTCATTGCTGGCGGGTTATAAAAGTGTTACAGTCTATGTATGACTACCGATCTACCGGTACCGCACGGCACTGAACAGTTTATTCCGCTGATTTTTGACATGCCCCGATCGGTCGTTTGATCATTCAGCATTCCGTGTTCTTATTATTTCGTCATTTAATCAATTAATCCGAACAAACAATACATTTGTCTTTGGATTCGGTACTTCCTTGATTTTTACACAACCAACAATACGATGAGAGTCTCACTGCTTAGTCTCTTGCTGGGTCCTATGACGTGTGCAGCAAATGTCAAACAACAAGAACAAGATACGAATGAATGTACCTTGTATTTAGCTCCAAGTTCGATTCCCAATGCGGGTATGGGTTTGTACACCACACGTCATATTCTTGCTGGACAACCTGTACTTTCTTACGATGGACCTGATGCACCCAGTATACTCGTTACAAATAGCGTAGAACATAATGGAGGAATGGAGATATCCTGGTCACATGTAGATTATTTTTGGAGTGCTTCCGGCTTAAATGAATTCGAATCAAACCATGTCGAAGAATCTGTTGTAACTATGGGTGCATTATCCAATTATCATACCTATTTGAGAAACGTGAAGCCTTACGCACAAGGATATGATGATAGTGTTGCTGATCGATTCACCGATCCATCGGCTGGGGCTTACTCCTATTACATTGGACATGTTTTCAAGGCTTCCAAGGAAATTCAACCAGGTTCAGAAATTTTCGCAGACTACGGAGAGTCTTGGCTTAAGACTAGAGGAGGAACTTTTGCTGATTTTATTCCACGTAGTGAGAATTATGATAAGGCAGCCACAGTATTGAAGACGATGAAAGAGGAAGCTGAAAAAAGCTCCTTACTTTTCTCCGATGCGATTCTAGCCACTGTGAAAAATGTTGTGCATATTTTAGAACCATTATCGGCAGCTGTATTACCTGCATCTACTTCGGAGTATCATCAACTTACACATGCACTTCAAGAAAAATCTCACCCTACTGGTGGTAAGGTTGAAAAGACAATGCGTGATCTTCTCACGAAGTTTACAACGGGATCACGTACCATGGACAACTCGAAGCCTATGAATGATCACAATAAAACACATCAAAATCGGACCCTAATGACTAAAGTAGCAACAGAATTAGCTAAACGCACTGTGAATATTAAGCAACATACTGTGGAATGGGTAAAACAAAATGGTCTTTGTCTTGAAAATATTATTCCAGGTCCAAGTACAATCCCACAAGCGGGTCAAGGTGCATTTGCTAAAAGATTCATATCTAAGGGGACTTTAATCTCACCAGCTCCCTTGATTCAAATACCCGATCGTAAAGTATTACTCATGTATGAACTAACTGAAAGCGAAGACGGTAAATCGATGGTGCGGAAGAATGATACACCCATCAGTTCGCAGCTATTACTCAATTATTGTTTTGGTCATAGTGAAAGTCGACTACTTCTATGTCCCCAAACCAATGTTATTTTGATCAATCATTGCAGTACAAGAAAGGCTGGTGAAGGCTCTTGTGACAGTAAAGGTCCTAATGCTCATGTTCAATGGGCTGGATCATGGGATCCTCATACTGATGAATGGCTTAAGAAAAGTCTAGCGGATATTGATAAATCGACAGAAGGCGGGATGAGAGGCCTGTCTATGGATATTGTTGCATCCAGAGATATTGAGCAAGGAGAGGAGGTACGTTGATGAAATATGCGCATGGGTCCCGTAAGACATAATTTGACTCACTTGACTATCATTTTATACATTGCAATGTAGATCTTTATTGATTATGGTCAAGACTGGGAAAATGCATGGGATGAACATGTCGGTAACTGGGAACCTCCATCCAAGCCTGATAATGAATCTTATAGCCAATTGAAACCTTTATTGAAGGGAGAAATCGATATCCGAACCCTTGAAGAACAGAGAATAAATCCATATCCTGAAAACATTATGACAGGTTGTTATTACAATGCAGAAGATGATTTGGTGGACTCTACTCTTGTTGACGATGAATATCACGCCGATGGATCCATGTATAATTTCGATGAAGATATACATTCTTCTACAAGTATCTATGCATGTGAGATACTTTCGAAACAAGACGATGGGAAATTGGTTGTTCGGATCTTGTATCTAGAAGGGTATGTAGATACACCTGTAGTCTTGAGAAACTACCCAGCCTCTTCTGTCACTTTTCGAATGCGAAGACTGTCCTCAGACCAACATTTACCGAATGTATTTCGTCACCATATTGGTATAGATGATGCGATATTTCCCTCCCAATGGAAAGATGGGACTTCTTCAGTCAAATCTGAACTGTAATAAAAAGTTATGTTTATTACGAGTTGAAATGCCTTGTGTAATTGTAAATTAATTTTTAGTGAATCTTTAGGCGAAGATATTTACTTATTATAAGTAGTTGGCTTTTAAGGCGCTTAAATCTGCGATTCAACTTATTGCTGAAGCTGTTTAGTGAACTGGTGATTTAACGGAAATACGAATACGCGCACTAATACACTATGTACAGGGTATGGAAGACATTACAAAACCACGAAAACACCTTGTATGAGCAAATCTTCGAGATCCCAGGAGGTATACCCAATGAAGGTTTCATAATGGGTTAACCAAGGGTTGAACCGAACTCATCCTCAGTAGGGCCAGGCGACAGCTTCGTGGTTTCCTTCCTAAAGGGATTTTCGTCAGCTGTCTCGTACAACAGTGGGTTAACGTAGAGGAGAAAGTTATTTATAATGACTACAGATAGGTTCAGATAGAGAAGACTTTTTTTATGCTGAGACAAGTAAGTCGCGCCCCTTTTACTAGGGGTAGTCAAATATTCGTGGAAAGGCTCGTACCTATACCAGTTCGTCTGTTTTCAACCGCTGATGAATTGGTACATAAGTATACCAATTCATCAGCGTATGTAGGCTGGTACAAATCGAA
>Ga0169931_10011821_pt1 | contig 12210 bp, 8 predicted proteins | sample Kivu_15m_20L_FD_129675 | JGI IMG/M metagenome (GOLD analysis project Ga0169931, IMG submission 129675) | Freshwater microbial communities from Lake Kivu, Western Province, Rwanda to study Microbial Dark Matter (Phase II) - Kivu_15m_20L... | ecosystem: Environmental > Aquatic > Freshwater > Lake ...
AGCACGATCGCCATTCCGGCGAGTGCGTTGTTCGAAACGATCTCGAGACGATTGGCGATGCGCTTGCCTTCGTCGTTGTAGATGTGGAGTTCCATCCCGGGGGGAAGTTGAGCGCGGAACTCGTTTACGAGGGCACGAATGTCGTCAACTGTCTGATAGGCGTCGGCGTCTGCTTTCTTGGTCGCAGTCAGCAGAGTTGCCGGCACACCATTGAATCGCGACAAAATCGTCGCCTGTTTTGATCCTTCGACGACGCTCGCCACATCCTTCACTCGAACTGCCTGACGGGAGAAGTTCGATCGCACGACAACATTTCCGATTTCTTCGGCACTGCGACCCTGGTTCAGAACGCGAACCATGCGAATGGTTTCATCTGAGCGCAAATATCCTGCTGGGACGTTGCGCGATGTCGAAGCAATCGCGGCTGTGACCTCACTGGTACTGACGTGCCGTTCCTGCATCTTGTTCAGATCAAGGAGAACCTGAATCTCTCGCGGGGCGTAGCCAGAGAGCTGAATCGAGGCAACCCCGGTGACCGTTTCGAGGCGCTTTTGCATATTCTTGGCAAACGCGTCGCGAGCCCGTCCGGTGTTGTCGCCGGTGAGAGCGACTTCGATGACTGGAATCTCCTTGGCATTCAGCTCGAGAACTTGCGGATCTTCGAGAAGCTGTTCCGGGAGTCTTGCCGAAGCGCGCTGCACGGCCCGTTGAATGTCGTTGATGACCTCATCCGCATCGGGACGATCGATATCAACACGCACGCCAAGGGTCGCGAGCTCTGGCTGCGCTGTGGACCGTACATCCTTGATCCCTTCGATGCCACGCAGCTCATCTTCGATGACATTGATGACCTGCTCTTCGACTTCTTCTGCCGACGCGCCGGGATACATCGCCGTGACAATCGCCACCGCGAAACTGACCGGTGGAAACGCCTCGCGACGGAGCGAAAAAAGTCCGAAGGCTCCAGCGAGGGCCAGCATCCCAGTGAGAACCATGCTGAAGCGCCAATTGCGGACGAAAAACGAGAGGATCGTGTTCATTTGAGCCTCGGTGCCTTCCGATCTGGTAAGCGCGAAACATCAGGCTTCATCGGTTTATGCGACCGCACCAGCTTCATGGCCTCTGCGATCGCGCGATCGAGCTGCGGGTCGGCACCGGACACGTAATCCTGGGGACGCATCTCAACTTCGATATCTGGATCCGTGCCGTAGTTTTCGACCTTCCAACCCACATCATTGAACCAGAACGAAAACTCCGGCTGCGTCGTCATCCCGCCATCGACCAGTCGGTGGCGCGGCCAAATACCGATGACACCACCCCAGGTGCGCTTGCCGATCAGGGGGCCGAGTTTGAGCATCTTGAATGCGTGCGAGAAGATATCGCCATCCGACCCAGCATATTCATTGGTCAGAGCCACAATCGGCCCGGCAGGAGCATCTGATGGATACGGTTTCGGTGCAAAATGTCTCGGCACACTCATGCCGAGGCGCCGCTGCATCAGCTGGGCAAGCAGCAGCTGGGAGACATGTCCTCCGCCGTTGAAGCGCACGTCGATCACGAGTCCCTCGCGGTCGACCTCGCGCAGGAAGTAGCGATAGAACTCCGAGTATCCAAGAGGCCCCATGTTCGGAACATGCACATAGCCGAGCCGTCCACCGCTCTTCTCATGGACGTAACGTCGGTTGTGCTCGACGAAATCTCTGCGACGACCAGCGATCTCACTCCAGATCGGTCGGACGTTCACGATCCGATCGCTTCCTACCCTGCCAGCACCCTTCGGTCTCTTGAGACTAACCGCCACTTCGACACCGGCCCGGTGCACAAGCAAGCGAGCAGGCGGGAATTCACGTGATGCAGGTGCTCCGTCAATCGCCGTGATCACATCGCCAGGCTGCACATCGACACCGGGACGAAGCAGAGGCGACGTGGCATCAAGCTGCCACGGATCACCGCGCACAATTGATTTGATCTGCCAACCGCCAGCACTCTGGTTCCACTTGAGCGAAGCGCCAAGCTGACCAACATACCAGCGCGGTTCGTGCCAGTAGTCGCCGCCCATCTCATAGGCGTGCGAGGTTCCCAATTCCCCCTGCATTTCCCAGACAAGATCTCCGAACTCACTGCGACAGCCCACGCGCTCAAGCAGGGGCAAGTAACGCTCGTAGATTTTTTCCCACGGAACCTTCGACATGCCCTTGTCCCAGAAGAAATCCCGCTGCAGTCGCCACGCCTCGCGATACATTTGGCGCCACTCGCTGATCGGATCTACCGAGATGCGAGCTCGATTGAGGGACACGTTGCCGCGTTCACGATCTGATCGGCCCTTGCCAGGATCGGGCTTGCTGTCCGTCTTGAAAACACGCAATTCGCGACGCATGCGACAAAACATATGAGAACGATCAGCGCTGAGTTTCACGAGCGAAAGACCATCGAGCCAAGGCTCGATTTTTTGGCTCGCAATATCAAACGCGATGAGGCTGCCCTTGGCCTGCGGATCGGCTTCGCCCCAGGTCGCGTTCAAACTTCCTTCGATGGGCCACGACATGAAAAGCACGCGGTCCTTCGTGCAATGGATGCTCTGATAATCACCATCGTCGACCGGAAAGACACTGATCCGGTCCTTGATGCCTTCGAGGTCTATGATCAGAGGTTTTGCTGGCGCCGGAGCCTTGCGCTTGCTTGCAGTCTTGGGCGCTTTTCCTTCGGATTCCGTCTTCTTCGCTTCCGCCGTGAACGTCTTTCCCGACATCACAAAGGGTGGCAGAACATCCTTGCGCAGGGAGATCGCACATGGCCGTGCGCCACGTGGGAAGCCAATGTTGAAGCGAAGCTTGTCGTAGACCGGATCGAAGAATCTTCGGGACGTGAAGTAGATCCAACGGCCTTCAGGATCAAACACCGGCCGCTCATCATAGGCAACTGGCTCGCTGATCTCATGCACCTTGCCCGACGCCTTCTCCCACAGTCTGATCTGGGTGACGTTGCGCGCGACAGGAAACCCAAACGCGAGCCACGCCGCATCCGGCGACCAGTTCATGCCTGCCATTGCTCCGGAATCTCCGGCTGCGATCTTGGTGAGCTTGCCGCTGCTGGTGTCAACGACGACGAGCTCGCCGCGACCACTGGCGATCGCAATAATCGTTGAATTAGGGGCTGCAGCGATTTCCATCGCCGTGCCTACCCCGGAAAGTTTGATGAGTCGCTTGGGCTCTGTCGCCTTCGCGTCGAACACGGCCAGCTGCTCTTCGCCGCCAGCATCGGTAATTGCAACGAGGCTCTTCCCTCCATCGATCCAGCGCGCGAGGCGATAGCGCACGCCATCGCGATCTCCAAACTGCTGGAGCGGTCCATCAAAATTTGCTCCGACGAACGGACGGCCCCGGAGCGTAACCGCGACCGCGTGCGCAACCGGATGCGGGTCAAAACCCTCAAGCCAGTCGGCACCGTCAACGAATTTTCGCGCAAGATGCATGCGCGGGCTGGCAAAGCTGATCGCAATCCGTTCCGACTTGTCGCTCCCGACATCGTGTCGCCAGATGTCTGCACCACAGCTGTAGACGATCGTCTGGCCATCCGTCGCCGGATGACGCACGTAGTATTCTTCATGATGTGTGTGTCGCTTGAGGCTGCTCGCCTTGATCTGGGAGCTGCCCTTGCCAACGGGACTTGAGTAAAGATTCCCCACGCCTTCGTGATCAGAGAAGAACCAGATTCGATCGCCGATCCACATCGGAGATCCGACGTTGCCGTCGAGCTCGACGAAGCGAGCGAAGTCGCCAGAGCCGCTGCGATCGATCCAGATGTCGCCTGCGGTTCCACCGCGATAGCGTTTCCATGCGGACGCTTCTCGATTTTCCGTGCGACCGATCACGACTCCGCCCGATTCACCAAAATCGATCGCAACCGCGGGACCCACCTCGATGCGCTCGGGCTCAGAACCCAGAACCGGCGCGATTTTCCAGAGATGCACCAGCTTGAGGAAGGGTTGCTCAGCTGCACTCGCGAACATGATCGAGCCATCTTTGTGCCAGCCGATCACCCGACATCCGGACTCAGTCCACGTCAGGCGCTGCGGAGTTCCGCCATCGATCGACAGCACGTAAACTTCCGTGTGTCCCTCGTCACGGCCACTGAAGGCGACGAGCGTTCCGTCCGGTGAGATATGGGGTCGTGACGCTCTGCCGAATCCTGCGGTGAGCCGTCGTGCGACACCACCGGCGAGCGGCACAGCCCAGATGTCGTCCTCACTCGTGAAAACCACCAGATCGCCGCGCACGGCAGGAAAGCGATAGTAACCTTGCTGCGCCGGTTTCCGTTCTGCTTTGCTCGCTTTCACGCGACGTTCTCCACTGCTGCCAACTATTTGAAAAAACTGGATGATTGCCCATTATCCATGCGCCATGTGCGCGCTGGCAAGAACCATCGTGGCGACCTCAGGCTTTTGTCGCGCAGAACTGGTTTCAGTTCCCATCACGATGGACGTGACAGATCGCCGCCTCATGACTTGTGCATGATTCGTTCAATAGTCGGCAGGACCGGAGGCACTAGACTTCAGTCGTAGCGCGAGACGCCGTCTCGTCTCACCGCACCCGACGCAGCGCCTGCATCCGGGGGGAGACGATCGATTCCACTTCGGGCAGCTTCGAAATGCGCTGACCACCCGCAATCATCCGAACGATCTCCGTCTTGAGCTCTTCAGACGTGCGCAGTGAGGCGTCAAATTCGGTGCGCCGCGCGGGCGGCAGGAGATCGACGCGCCGGCCGAGCACCTGCAGTTTGCGCTCAAGAATTGAAAAGCGCTCGAGGGATCGCTCTGCAGAACGGCGATCGACGATCGTGTCGAGGTGCTGATTGAGATCACGGTAGAACTCTATGAGTTCCAGCTTGAGTGTCCCGACTTCAAGCGCCTCGGACCACAGACGCTTTTCATAGTCTTCGACTTCTACTGCCGCTTCATCGTGCACGCACTGCGTCAGCGCGAACAGCATGACGGTGAGACACACGACGCGCGTCAGCAAAGAACCCCGACTCAACATGGGAACTGAGACCTCTGCGGAAATGATCGAAACATGTGGAGAGTAAATCGAAGCAGCAACGGCAAACCTTCTAAACCGCGCACCATGAGAATGTGCAAAGAACGGAGAGCACCACCAAGATTTGTCGGGAACTCAGTTGGACTCATCGGAGATCGACCGGGATAGAACGTCCCGCAGTTTCTTGTCTCGTCCCACGCGTTCGCGGAGGGTTGACACGACCGTCATAAATGCGACCCGCAGACGATCCACGAGATCGTGGGCACGTGCAAAATCCCCGCGTCGGGCACAACCGTCGATATCGAGACAGACTTTGCCGAGATTACCGGCGCCGAGGTTGAACGCACTGCCGCGCAGTCGATGCGCCGATCGCGAGAGCAGAAACGCATCACTGACGTTGACCGCGTGTTCCACATCCTCAATACAGGCGGGCGCAGTCTCAACAAACGTTCGAATCAACTCACCAACGATATCTGTGCCGGTATCCCGGCCCAGTTGCACGAGATCTTGGTAGATGCGCTCATCGAGCACGCCGTTTGCGCCCATCGCTTCAAGCTTCGGACTTGGATTCAAGTCACCGTCAGATTCGAAAGACGTCTCATGGCGGAGCCAGTTGTGCAGAAGCAGCTTGAGTTTTGGCAGTTTCACCGGCTTGGCAACGTAGTCGTTCATGCCCGCCGCAAGACAGCGCTTCAGGTCCTCTTCCGAATCTCCGGCAGAAATTCCGACGATCGGCACCCGCGCCTTTTCCGGCTGAGAGAGTGCGCGAATGAGTCCAGTCGCCTGATACCCATCCATCACCGGCATCTGACAATCCATCAAGACTGCGAAGTAGTCGAAACGTTGCACGGCGCGCACAGCTTCATCGCCTGTGATTGCCGTATCTGCGGCAAATCCAAGCGTATTGACCATGGTCGAGACGAGCTTGAGACAGACCGGATCGTCGTCGGCGATCAGAATGCGCCCGAAACGACCTTTGTCCTGCGCAAATCCGCGGGGTCCCATAAAGCTTGTCCCCCAGTTGAGTCCCGGCGTGCATGCTGATCATCGCAGCCCGGTCTCCGGAGTTGTAACTCCAGAACCCAAAACTCGATGATCTATGGCGAAAAAGGCGACGCTAACGGGGTAAGCTAGCAGAGGGGGCGATGAGCGCAAAGCAAATAAGGCGAGCTCAGGCGCCGATCGACTGGGTTGCAAGCGCTTCTTCCTCGGTGTGCGGCGGCTCATACGACGGATCGCTGACACTGCGAGCTGCTTCGATGGCCGTCGTCAGTGCGGCATCGAAACCATCGCACTTGTTCAGGAAAGCAAAGACTAAGTCGGGAAGCGTGTCGATCTCAAGATCCTCGAGCGACGACGCGCTGATGAGAACCATCGGCATCGAGCCGAAAAACACCGGTAAATACTCAGCAATATCGACCCCCGTCACCACTCCAAGGTCGTAGTCGACGATCGCGACATCATAGTCGGCGAACCGTCCGATTGATCCCATCTCAGGGTTCTGCAGCAGTTGATTGATGCGCGAGACGAACGCAGCTTTGCTCGTCACCAACATCAAATTGAGACGATCGCCCTGCGACACAATGCGCTCCGCAACCGCGAAAACGGACACATCATGAAGGCATGGATCTTGAGGAATGGAAAAACGGTAGCACAGGCTCAGGCGAATCCACTACTTCAAAAAGTTCTCCCATCTCTGGCGCCGGGCGCCCGGCTACGCGGCCTTCACGGCGCAAGGGCGTGGAGTTCTTGCGTGGCCTCGGATTCGCGGTTGTTTGATTGCACCAAAGGGGCTTAAATCGCCGAATCTGCGCCGCACTATCCGCATCGGCCTTTGCCAACAGGTGAGATTGACCCATGGATACGTCGACCATTGCCCCAGTGACTGAGGGCTACTCGGCCTTGACCACCGCGACTTTGGTCACGGCCGCTGGACTTCTCGGTGTTGTCGTTGGCCTTCTGCTTTCGCGCTGGATCGCCGCCCTGCGGGGCCGGACTACGGCCGAGGTTGCTCAAGAAGTAATCAGGATGGCAGATGCCGCTCGTGAACGGGAAGTGGCGGCCGTCGTGCAAACCGTTCGCGAGAGCTTTGGCAACTTGTCGATGAGCGCCCTTGGACGCGCATCTGAACAGCTGACCGCCATGAACCGAGCTCAGCTGCAAGCCGAGCGCGATCTTCACGGCAAGGACCTCGACGCGCGTAAGGGTCTGATCGACCAAAACCTGCAGCATCTCGGCGGTCAACTCGAACAGGTCACAAATCTCGTCAAGAGCCTCGAAAAGGATCGCGAGTCAAAGTTCGGCGAGCTCTCGTCGCGACTGGCCTCAACCAACGAGCAGACGGCAAGTCTCATCGCCCTCACGGCGAGTCTGCGCGAGACCCTTTCGAGCTCCCAGGCACGTGGACAATGGGGCGAGCGAATCGCAGATGACATTCTGCGACTCGCCGGTTTCGTTGAAAACGTCAGCTACCAGAAGCAAGTAGCGATCGCGGGCGTCGGCACCCGGCCCGACTTCACCTTCATCCTGCCAAGTCAGCAGACGATCAACATGGACGTGAAGTTTCCCATCGCCAACTACATGCGCCTCATTGAGGCCAGCTCCCCTGCCGACAAGGACCGCGCACGGCGCGATTTTTTCGCGGATGTCCGTGCGCGCATCCGTGAGGTACGAACACGCGGTTACATCAACATGACACAGAACACTGTGGACTGTGTCCTCCTCTTCATTCCGAACGAACAGGTGTTCTCATACATCCAGTCCGAAGAGCCGGGGATCCTCGACGAAGCACTCCGCAACAAAGTCGTCTGTTGCTCGCCGATGACGCTGTTTGCGGTTCTTGCGGTCATTCGCCAGGCCGTTCAGAACTTCGCCGTGGAGCGCACCTCTCGTGACATTCTCGATCAGCTCGCTGAGTTCCGCAGGCAGTGGGACAAGTTCACAGAAAAACTCGACGGACTCGGCAGCAAAATCGCCGCGGCCCAAAAGGAGTTCGAGGCGGTCGTGACGACGCGACGGCGCCAGCTTGAACGTCCCCTCGAGAAACTCGATGCCTTGCATCAGGAGACCCTCAAGCTCGGAGGTGTCATCAAGGACGGACCGGATGGGGTACTATCTGGAACGACCGCCGGCAGTGCCGAGATTGCATCGACAAACGCGCTTCCATCGATTTCCACTCGCGAGGTTAACCCATGAGCAAAGCTCCAACCATGCGCTATCGCCCACTAGGTAACTGTGGCACCAAGGTTTCCGTACTTAGTCTCGGTGGCTGGACCACCTTCGGCGGTTCTGTCACGGCCGACTCGAGTGTTCGCGAGATTCTGGTTGCGGCATTTGAGGCTGGGATCAATTTCTTCGACATCGCTGATGTTTACGCCCGCGGCGAATCCGAACGCGCCATGGGCAAGGTACTGCGCGAGTTCCCGCGGAACCGCATCATCATCTCGAGCAAAGTCTTTCATCCCATGTCGGATGACGTGAACGACAAAGGATTGTCGCGCAAGCACATCATGGAATCCGTCGAAGCCAGTCTGAAACGCATCGGCACCGACTATCTCGATCTGTACTTCTGCCACCGCTTCGACGCGGAGACCCCGTTGGAGGAAACCGTTCGCGCGATGGACGATCTGGTTCATCAAGGAAAGGTTCTCTATTGGGGAACGAGTGAATGGACCGGAGCTCAACTGCGTGAAGCGAACCGCCTCTGCGATGCAAAGGGTTACTACGCCCCGCAGGTTGAACAGCCGCAATACAGCCTGGTTGCACGCGATCGTTTCGAGACCGACACGGCAGTTGCGACACAAGCGCACGGTATGGGCGTCGTCGTCTGGAGCCCGCTTGGATCTGGAATCCTCACGGGCAAGTACGACGCTGGATTTCCGCAGGACTCAAGACTCGCGCGAGTCGGCTGGCTTCGTGAAGCCGTTGCGACGGAGAAGAATCTGGAACGCGTCCGGAAATTCGCAACGCTCGCCACCAAGTTCGGCCTTTCGAGGAGTCAGCTGGCGATCGCATGGGCTGCCGCGCACCCGGCCGTCTCAAGTGTCATCCTTGGCGCGACGTCGCTGCGCCAGTTGGCTGAGAATCTGTCCGCGCTCGATGTCGACATGAATGAAGAACGCCGCGCCGAGATCTCAAAGTTGTTCGAATGAGTACGCGGATCTGATTTCTGCGGTGGCCTCGGAGTTCTTGTGCCACACTAAGGGACTGTGGGAAGGGTCAGAGTTCGTGAAGAGCACCGAGGTGCGCTTCCACCGACAAACCCAGAGCCTTGAGATTGTAGCCTCCTTCGAGGCAGCTGATGATTCGCCCGCCTGAATGCTGTTCGGCGAGCTCGACCACGTCACGAGTCATCTCCGCAAAATCCTCTGTCTCGAGATCAAGCGATCCGATGGGATCGTCCCGATGCGCATCAAATCCAGCACTGATGAGTACAAGTTCTGGACGAAACTTCTCAGCGGCGCTCTCAAGCCCAGCCCGGAAACGTTCAAGATAGGCCTTGCGCGAAGTTCCATAGGCAACCGGCACGTTCAACGTCGTACCGAGGCCCCTGCCGGCTCCGGTCTCGCCGGCCGATCCAGAACCCGGATAAAACGGCGACCGATGAATGCTGAAGAAGAAGACCGATGGATCGTCGTAGAAGATATCCTGCGTGCCGTTTCCATGGTGCACATCCCAGTCCACGATCAAAACCCGCTCAACGCCGTACGCCAGCTGCGCGTGTCGCGCCGCAATCGCGACATTATTGAACAGACAGAATCCAGAGCTGGCAAAGCGATTGGCATGATGGCCCGGAGGACGAAGGGCGCAGAATGCGCGTTTGGTTCGCGATGCCAGCACGGCGTCGACTGCACGCACTGCGGTTCCCGCTGCAGCGAGCGCAGCCGCGAAACTTCCAGAAGAGACGGCAGTATCGGCATCGATGAATCCCGATCCACCTTCAACCGACTCACGCGCAATGCGAACCATTTCGTCATCGTGGACTGCGGTCAACGCTGCCAATGCAACGGGACCGGCGCCGGTCTCAACCGAAACCATGGCACGACTTGCGGATTCTTTGCCGGTTTGAGCGACATATCGATGAATCGCGTCGTCCACCGCGACAAGTCGACCAACCCGCTCCGGATGATCCGGTCCCGTGTCGTGAATTCTAAACGCGTTGTCGCGAAAAATAAGCATTCCTCTCCTAACTTCGTTTCTCTCAGGACGGAATTGCTCCGTGCTCAGCATTCAGCATATTCAATGCAAATGCAGCTATTGAAACAATCGGAGGAAACGTGCTGAAGTTCAATCCCAAAGGTACTGGGACAATCGCAGCGGTGATGCAGCGTAATCCTGCACCGATCCGTGCGCTCATGAAGACCTTGATGGCGCGGATTCGAAAGCTTGAACCGAAGGCTATGCGCGCGGCATATCCCAGCTGGAACATCATCATGTTCGGGCACGCAGGAAACGCATTCTGCTACATCGGTGCGACGAAGCGTGGAGCCCATCTGTCGTTCATCAACGGGACGATGCTTGCCGACCGCTACCGGTTGCTGGAGGGAAAGGCAAAATATGTGCGACGGATTGAGATCCCGACGGGCAAGCGAGACATACAGTGGGCAGCGATAGACGACCTTGTTCAGCAGGCACTCCGCCTGAACCTGAGGGCTTCGCGACTAAGGGCGCTGGTGGAGGAGTGATCGACCTGGCTTTTGCCGCACGCGTTAAACAACCCAGCAGTCGATGGACAGCTCGTGCTGTAGTATGCTGTTTTTATTGAATAAAAACTGAATCATCCCAAAGTGGTGAATTTCTCCTAACCATTTGCCCCAACTGATCCGATCTCCCTCTTGAAGACTGATCAGAGGATGAAGTGTCCAGTTTCACACCGAAAAAAACTCTGCCAAACAACGTTGCCCTTCGCAGCTGGCGACGGCCGTTATTGCGTGGTGACGGTCGTCGATTCGGTGCAACCGTCCTGTCTTGCGTCGTTCTGATCTCCAGCTGCGCGGATGGCAGCAGCACAAATCTCCGGAGAGGTGGCATCGCGTCAGTAAATTACGACTCAAGCAACGATCAGCCCTCCGGTGAAGACAATGCGCAGTCTGTCACGATTACCGCCGAAGTTCGCGACGAGAGCATTGAGTTCGTCGAAGCTGGCGAGTCCGTGCAGATCGGGGGCGTCAACCTCACGTCCGTCGAGCGCACATATATAGTTTCGAAGATCGTAAGCACCGCCCTGGGCGTTTCGACGACGGTACACTCCACTGGAACATTTACAGGAAGGCAGTTCAGCTTCCAATTCGATCCGAACTCTTATGGGCACATCACCGTTGATGACGACAGACTCATCGCGCTTGTTCAACCGCTACCGATTTCGGGTTCAGGCGCTGTGACCACTAGTGCCTATTCGGTGATCGATGCCACGACAACTATTGCCGCGAAAATCCTTAATCTCTCCCTGGCAGAAGCCAGCGTTCACGAAGCTTTGGCAGCCAAAACATTGAGCGTCGCGTCGCTTAACGCGCTTGCCGAATCGATTAGAGTGTCCACCGCTGTCAATCCTTCGACGTCAATCGACCTCAGTGCAGCGGCCAAAGAGTTCGCTTCGCAAATCGCTGCCGAGAGCGTAGTTCTCGCCGCAGTCCCAGTTGAATCAAGGGCGAAAGAACTCTCCAGCGTCGCAAGCCGAATGACAAACGGCGCGATCGCAATGGACAGTTCAACCGGCTACGTCGCTCAACTCGCGAGTTACGCCTTCGCTCGAGCCATCGCGCCAACACTGAATCTGTCCCCAGCTGAATTCGCCGGACAGGCGGACCCGGCATTGCTGACCGTTCGTAGTCTGGCGCTGCAACATCCATCAATGGCTGGCGCATGGATGGCGAGCCAGGAGCAGGCAGCTGCCGAGATTAACAGAGCAATCGCGTCCGGTACCGAAGTCCGCCCGGTCACGCTGCCCGAGCTGGTTCTTATTGCCGAAACAACGACTATTCCAGATGTCACGACCAATCCGAATTCTTTCGCAGGTGGTTACAAGCCGCCAGAAGTGCCGGCAATCAGTTCTGGAGTTTTGGCAACCCCTGTCTCGCCAGTCGAATCGCAAATCCCAACTTCAACATCCACGACAACAACGACCGCGCCGACCACTACGACGACAACGACTGCGCCGACCACTACGACGACAACGACT
>Ga0169931_10011822_pt1 | contig 12210 bp, 11 predicted proteins | sample Kivu_15m_20L_FD_129675 | JGI IMG/M metagenome (GOLD analysis project Ga0169931, IMG submission 129675) | Freshwater microbial communities from Lake Kivu, Western Province, Rwanda to study Microbial Dark Matter (Phase II) - Kivu_15m_20L... | ecosystem: Environmental > Aquatic > Freshwater > Lake...
CTAGCGGCGAAACACAAAGTTGCCGATCAGACTCGAATTCTCCCAGGGGACCTGCTCACCCCTGGTCTGCTCAACCACCATGCGGCGCACATCCTTGAACACCTGCTCCACAGGGACATTCGGTTGCTGGATCGCCTTCAACAGGTTCTTGGTGTAGGGACTGTTGCGATCACCCGGGTTTCCGTCCGAGGCTAGTTTGCCCGGCGCTGTTGCGTAGGCGAGGATCGTTCCCGAGGGGGCTTCCATCCGCGCCAGGCCGCGGCTGGTGCTTCGCCACCCGCGCGAGAAGGTGTTTTCGCGACAGGCATCCAGGATGACGATGTTGACGCGTTGCCGGTTCGCACCCTTTTGCGTCTCGAGCATGTCCATCCATCGCGCAGCGTTGAAGGTCTCGTCCTCGACCTCGAATTCACGCAGTGACGCGACGACGCTGGTGGGGATCAGGTAGTTGTTGCCCCGGTGTTCGATGCCATGCCCCGAAAAAAAGATCAGTGCAACGTCGGCTGTGAGGGCGAGGTCCGCGAATTCACGGGTCTTTTGTCGCATCGTGGCAAGCGATGCATCCTGCACGAGCAGGGTCTGGAACCCCAGAGCCTTGAGCGCCACATTCAGGTCGACCGCATCGTTGACGGCGTTGAGCAAGGGGCTTTGCTTGTACGCGGAATTGCCAACCAGCAGCGCCACGCGCCGCTCGTTGCGTGCGACGGGCGCAGGTTGCGGCGATTGCGCCGCCTGCGGTGGTGGTCGGAGCTCGCGCTCCCGCGCTTCGGCAAGAAGCCGCTCGCGCTCCCGCGCTTCCGCTACGAGTCGTTGCTCGAGTTCCTGCTGCTTGCGGCGGGCGGCCTCAGCCTCGGCAGCAAGCCGCTCGCGCTCTGCTCGGCCAGGATCGACGGGTGGGGCGTTTGGGAGGGGTGCAAGTGGTGGGACGGGTAGTACCTGTGACGCTGCGATGAACGCGAAGCGGTTGGGGTCAAGGGCGTAAGACTGGGTCAGCTTGCCGGCAATCCAATGCCCCGACCGGAACACGGATCCATCGCTTCGATACTCAACCCCCTGGCCGTCGCGCTTGCCGTCTCGATACTCACCAACGAACCGCTCGCCCTTGGCCGAGGTGCTTGTTCCCCAGCCGTTGCGGTCGCCATCCCGCCACTCGCCAACGTAGGTTGCGCCGTTGGGCCATGTGTAGGTCCCCTGCCCGTGAAACTTCCCATCCTTGAACTCACCGAGGTACTTCTCGCCGCTCGCCGAAGAAGCAGTCCCAAGACAGTTGTGCTTGACCCCGCTCGCTGGGCAGGGCGGCAACGGGGACAGAGTGGCGGGCGGGGACGGAACCGGTGCAGGTGTCGGTGCCGGGGTTGCACCGGTCTGCGCCTGGGCTTCGAAAGGCAAGTAGCTGGTTTCGAGGGCGTAGGACTGGACCAGATACCCGTCGGCCCAGCGGCCCGACTTGCTGACCAGCCCGGTTGCAAAGTACTCGATGCCCTGGCCGTGGCGCTTGCCCCCTTGAAACTCCCCAACGTACCTTCCCCCGCCCGAGAGCACCGATTCACCGACGCAACCGCTCTTCAGCGCCGCCGACGGACAAGCAGGCAGCGACGACTGCCCCCACGCCATCAGGGGAAGCAGGAAGATCAGAGCAAGCAGATTGCGCATCGCATTAACGGCGGTCGTGGTTGCGCGCCAAGCCGTTCCAGGCCGTCGGTTGGCGGCCAGGAGTAGTGCGGCGCGCCGTTGGGCAGGCGAGCGGCCCCCTCAACTGTCAGCCGTAAATCCGATCTGCTTCACGAGCGGACCCCAGCGCTCGAACTCCGCACGCTGGCTGCGCAGCATTTCCTCGCTCGTCATCGCAAGGGGCAGCAACCCCACATTGGCCAGCGCTTCGGCAAAGCCGGGATCGCGCACCACGGTGGCGATCGCCTGGCTCGCCGTCTGCACCACCGCCGCTGGCGTGCGAGCCGGCGCATGAAAGCCGAACCATTCCTCCACCACAAAGTCGCCGAAGCCCTGCTCGGCGAAGGTGCGTACCTCGTTGGCGAAGGGGAGTCGAGCGCGGCCCGAGGTGGCGATGAGGCGGATACGGCCGGCACGGTGGTAGGGGAGGAAGTCGCCGGCGGGAGTGAGCATGGAACTGATCTGCCCGCCCACGAGATCGGCAATGCCGGGCACCGAGCCCCGGTAGGCTACGTGCTTCAGATCGGCATTCTGGCTCAGACCGAGCAACGCACCCAGAAAGTGCGGCGTTGAGCCCGCAGCAGGCGACCCGTAGGTGGCCTTGTCGGGGTTGGCCTTGGCCCAGGCGATGAAGCCGCGCACGTCGGTGACGCTGGCCGGCACGGTTGGCCCCAGCGCCAACCCATGCTGGATGACCGAGGAGGTGCCCACCGGGATGAAGTCCGCAAAGGCGTCGTAGTTCATTTTCCTGTAGACGTGCGGGTAGATCGACAGCGCCGAGTACGGCGACATGCAAAGCGTTGCGCCATCCGCCGGGGAGCCCTTCAGAGCCTCGAGCGCAATACGTCCGCCTGCTCCAGGCCTGTTCTCCACGACTGCCCGGTTCCTTGCGTAGGGGGTGCCTCCAATTCGCTCGGCCACACGGCGGCAGGCGATGTCGCCGGCACTGCCGGCCGGGAACCCGTAGAAGAACTTGGGCTGGTCGAAGGGGAGCGCCTGCGCGAAGGAGCGTGGCAGTGCCAATCCCGCAGTAGCGGCACCGGCGAGGCGCAGGAGTTGACGGCGGGCGAACTGGCGCATGAATGGCTCCTTGGACGATAAAGGGTTTGGGGGCGGGGTAGGGAGTGGCGGGGTAGGTGCAGGGCAGGTGCAGGGCAGGTGCAGGGCAGGTGGAGGGCAAGTGCAGGCTAGGTGCAGGCACTGATGCAAAGGATCACCTCAGGAGCCGCGTTGCTCGTCCAGCCCAATGCCGAAAAGGCAAAAGTCTAGCAGTCTGTTGCGGTTGGAGCGGGAGCGGAAGCCCTCGGAACGTTGCTCAGCGATGCTGGGGCATCCGCCTTTCGGGGCGCCGGCGAACCAGGGAAACGCAGGCGTTGGCATCTCCACACAACGAACTGCCCTCTCGACACCGCACCCTCGAGGTGAAGCGTAGCGCTGCGCAACCGGTTCCGGGGCACGCTTCTGCAATGGGCCGAGGCGCAAGTCAGCCCAGGGGGAGAAGAGGATGGGCACAGGCTCAGCCCGTGCGGTTTGTTGCAAGCACTTCTGCACGTACTGCCTCGGTAAGGTCGGCCTTGAGAGCAGAGAACGCGGGGGTCGTCTTGACCGAATAATGGCGTGGATGCGGCAGACAAACCTGTCGCTCGAGCTTGACCCGTCCGGGGCGGGCAGTCATGACGATGACTCGGCTGGCCATGAACACCGCCTCGTCGATATCATGCGTGACGAAGAGGATGGTCTTTGCTTCATCCTCCCATATTCCGAGCAGCAACTCCTGCATGAGTTCGCGGGTCTGGTGGTCAAGCGCGCCAAAGGGCTCGTCCATCAGCAGAATGCGTGGCTGGTTGGCAAGCGCGCGCGCAAGGGCCGTGCGTTGCTGCATACCCCCGGAGAGTTGCTTTGGGAAGTGGTTTTCAAAGCCACGCAGGCCCATCTGATCGATGAAGTGTTGCGCACGTTCGATCTGCTCCACCCGCGACAGTCCCCGCTCCCGGAGACCAAAACAGATGTTGTCGACAACGGTGAGCCACGGGAAAAGTGTGTAGCTCTGAAAAACCATACCCCGGTCAGCGCCGGGACCCCGGACAGGCGTGCCGTCGAGACTCACCAAGCCGCCGCTCGGTGCCTCGAGTCCGGCTACAAGTCGAAGCAGGGTGCTCTTGCCACACCCGCTCGGACCGAGAATGCAGACGAAATCGTTTTCTACGACGTGCAGGTCGGTCGCTTGCAAGGCCAGGGTACTGCCTGCGTTCGAGTCGAAGCGCTTCTCGAGGGCGCGAGCGCTCAGAATCACCGGCGCAGCCGCGTTCATCGACCGAGGGCGGCCCAGGGGAAAAGCCGTTGATTGGCGAGCTTGAAAAGGATATCGCTGGAGAGTCCGATCAGGCCGATCACGATAATGCCGAAGATGATCTGATCGGTGGCAAGCAAGGCCTGGCTGTCCGTGATCATGTGACCGATACCGCTCGATGCGCCAATCAATTCAGCCACGATGACATAGGTCCACGCCCAGCCAAGCACCATTCGGAGGGTCTCGGCAAGTTCGGGGGCCGCTCCGGGAATCAACACGCGCCAGATGAGGGAGTGGTCACTCGCCCCAAGGGTGTAGGCTGCTTCGACCAGGTCGCGCCGAGTGTTTCCAACGACCACGGCAATCATCAGCACCAGCTGAAAGAAGCTCCCGATGAAGATCAGTGCAAGTTTCTGAGCCTCGCCAATTCCTGCCCAGAGGATGAGCAGCGGTATGAACGCGCTTGCAGGCAAGTAGCGGGCAAAGCTTACGAAGGGTTCAAAAAACGCTTCGACGGCCTTGTAGGTACCCATTGCAACCCCGAGCGGCAGGGCGAGGAGCGCTGCAATCAGAAAACCACCCATGACACGCCAGACGGTCATCAGGATGTCGTGGGCGAAATCCATTTCCGCGAGCAAGACATACCCGGACTGCAGCATCGTCAGCGGATCTGCGAGGAAGGTCTTCTGCACATAGCCGCCAAGCGTCGCGATTGCCCACGCGGCAACGAAAACGATGAAGAAGGCGATTCCCAGTGCCACGCGGACGCCCGCAGGCACGGGTATCAGAGGCTTCATGGAAAACTTCGGCCGACCTGCTGGCCGATTCCGGTGTTTGAACGGTCAGTGCTACTGGAGAAAACGCGTGTCAGCCAGCTTCCCCATGTCGGGCAGAGCCTTGATGATGCCGGCCTCGAGCAGAATCTCCGCGGCCTTTCGGCTGAATTCTGCATGCTCCCCCGCAAAGAACTTGCGATTGGCAGCCCGGTCCTGCCAGCGCAGGAACGACTGGCTCTTTTCGAACTGCTCACCGGTTTGTTTCACGTCGGCCCCCATGATCTCAAAGCTTCTCCTGGGCTCCGCCTTGATCATGTCCACAGCGTCGAAGTATGCGTCTGCGAGCGCCTTCGCAGCCTTCGGATTCTCGGCGAGGAATTTCGGGGTACATCCGAAAGTGTCCATGATCATCGGGTAATCAAGCGTTGTGGCAATGATCCTTCCCGCCTCGGGTTTGGCGCGGACAGCGCTGAGAAAGGGCTCGTAGGTCATGGCCACGTCCACCCCAGCGGTGCCCGCGAGAATCGCATTGGCTGCCGCTTGCGGCTCAAGATTCACGATCCTCACGTCCTTGAGACTCATGCCATTTTCCCGGAGCATCCAGGCAAGTGTGAAGTACGGCGCGGTGCCTGGGGCGCTGGCTGCAACCGTTTTGCCACGGATTTCCTTGATGCTGTTGATCCCCGGCTTGACCACCATGCCGTCGGCACCAAAGCTCTTGTCGAGTTGAAAGATCTGTGTGGTTGCAACACCGTTGGCGTTCCACACGATCCAGGTCTCCACGGTTGTTGCCGCACACTGGATGTCCCCTGAAGCGATGGCAAGGTGACGATCCTTCTGCGGAATTTTTCGGAGCGTTACGTCCAAACCGTGCTTTTTGTAGATCCCGGCTTCCTTCGCCAGCGTGAGCGGTGCAAATCCCGTCCAGCCCGACAGACCGACGGCCACCTTGGTTTCCTGCGCTGACACGCTGCGATCCGCGCTGCCTGCCATGACGCCAAGCGCTGCGACCAGACTCAACAGCGCACGGCCGAGCCCCGGGGCAGCGGTGCGGCCAGGGTTGTCCGCCCGGGTACTCGGGAATCTGGATACGAAAGAGAACGAAGAGGGCAGTTTCATCATGGTTCCTTGTGTTTGCAAAAGGGTTCGGGTCCAGGGCGCTGATCCGAAGAGCGGGCGTCGCGCATCAGCGAGGCCCGGGATGACTGGGGATCCTGGCCGCAGAAGTACTCACGCTGTTGGCCTTGGGATGCAGGGAAGGTCGAGCCCCTGCGCTCGCGCACAGTCGATTGCCTCGGGGTAGCCCGCATCCGCATGCCGCATCACGCCTGAGGCCGGATCATTCCACAGCACGCGCTCGATCCGGCGCGCTGCCGCCTCGGTACCGTCGCAGACCACGACAACCCCCGCGTGCTGCGAGTAACCCATGCCCACCCCGCCTCCATGATGCAGGCTCACCCAGGTTGCACCGCTTGCGGTATTGAGTAGCGCGTTGAGGAGGGGCCAGTCCGACACAGCGTCGGATCCATCCAGCATCGCCTCGGTCTCGCGGTTGGGGCTTGCGACCGAGCCGCTGTCGAGATGATCCCGGCCGATCACGATTGGAGCCTTGAGTTCGCCAGACGCGACCATCTGGTTGAAGGCGAGGCCCGCGCGTTGACGTTCTCCCAGACCCACCCAGCAGATACGTGCCGGAAGTCCCTGAAACGCGATGCGTTGGCCAGCCATGTCAAGCCAGCGGTGTAGGTCCCGATCCGAGGGAAAGAGATCCTTCATGCAGGCGTCGGTCTTGCGGATGTCCTCGGGATCGCCTGACAGTGCGACCCAGCGGAAGGGTCCCTTGCCGCGACAGAACAGAGGCCGAATGTAGGCCGGCACAAACCCCGGATAATCGAAGGCATCACGCACGCCGGCATCGAAGGCGACCTGCCGGATATTGTTCCCGTAATCCACGGTGGGCACGCCCATCGCCCTGAAGGCAAGCAGCGCACGCACATGGGCAGCGCAACTGCGCGAGGCCGCTTCGCGCAATTCTGCGTGCCTCGCAGGGTTGGCTTGCGCCTGCTTCCAGCGATCCAGACTCCAGTGCGCCGGGAGGTAGCCGTGAATGAGGTCGTGCGCGGAAGTCTGATCGGTTACCAGATCGGGGCGACATGCCCGATCGGCTGCGCGTTCTACCAGTTCCGGCAGGACCTCTGCCGCATTGCCGAGGAGCGCCACCGACACAGCACGGCCTTGCGCGCAGTAGCGGCGCATGCGATCGAGGGCGTCGTGGAGATCGGTTGCCTGCTCGTCAACGTAGCGCGTCTTGATGCGCGCATCGATGCGCAGTTGCTGGCACTCGATGATGAGCGACGAGGCACCCGCAAAACTTGCGGCCAAGGGCTGGGCACCACCCATCCCGCCAAGGCCCGCGCTCAGGATCCAACGGCCCCGCAAATCGCCTCCGTAGTGCTGCCGACCCGCCTCGACAAAGGTCTCGTAGGTGCCCTGGATGATCCCCTGGCTGCCGATGTAGATCCATGACCCAGCGGTCATCTGTCCATACATCATCAGACCCTTGCGATCAAGTTCGTGAAAATGCTCCCAGGTGGACCACCGCGGCACAAGATTCGAGTTGGCGATCAGAACCCTTGGAGCATCGACATGCGTGCGAAAGATGCCAACGGGTTTGCCGCTCTGAATCAACAGGGACTCGTCGCGCCCGAGACGCCGAAGCGTCTCGAGAATGCGGTGCAGACAGTCCCGGTTGCGGGCCGCCTTGCCGATTCCCCCATACACCACGAGCGCATCGGGGTTCTCGGCAACCTCTGGATCCAGGTTGTTCTGGATCATTCGATAGGCCGCCTCGATCTGCCAATCTGCGCAATGAAGCAGCGCCCCACGCGGCGCACGGAGCGATTTCGCCCCCGCCAGTTCGCCAGCCTCACTGGATGAGACCAGCGACGGCTCGGGTGCCAATTGGGCGGATTGCCCGGACGGCTTGGCAGGCAACTTGGAAGAGTTGCCAGACAGTTCAGACAGGTCAGTCACCTCAGGCTCTCCAGAGTGGCGGGCAGGCATTGCCGTCGCAGGTACTATCCGATGACGTTACGGTGAGTACCTGGCCGGTGAGTCTACTGCTCTTTGCATCCTGAACGAAGGAAAGCGCGCGCAGAAAAGACAAAGGGGATGGCAGGATCGCGCGAACGGAAAGGGCCGGCGGGATTGGAGGCAACGAAGGAGATGGCGGGATCGCCGAAAAGCAACCTGGCGGAAGGAGCCCCGCGAAGCGTGGCGTTGACGGAACCACCGGGGACCGCAACAGGATCCGGCACGGGGCGCACCGAGGCCGAGGTTGTGCTCTGGCGCAAGGCAAAACTCTTCACGCTTGCGCAGGCGCACGGCTGGGGCTTGATGGAAAACGCCGCGTTGATCAGTCTTGGCGGGCGGATCCGCTGGATCGGTGCTGATGGTGACCTTCCGGCGGGGCTTCAGGCTCAACGCGAATACTGCCTCGACGGCGCACTGCTCGGCCCGGGGCTGATCGATGCGCATACGCATCTCGTCTACGCCGGAGATCGGGCGGACGAGTTTGAGGCTCGCCTCCAGGGTAAGTCCTATGCGGAAATTGCGCGAGAAGGAGGGGGGATCCGCTCCACTGTCCGGGCAACCCGCGAAGCGAGCGATGACGCGCTCCACGCCCAGTCGCTTGCACGCGGCCGAAACTTCGTGGCTGAGGGCGTCACCACGCTGGAGATCAAGTCCGGCTATGGTCTGACCGAGGAGCATGAGGCGAGGTGCCTCGCTACTGCACGGCGCATCGGTGAGTCGCTTTGCGTCGATGTGCGGGCCACATCGCTCGGTGCGCACGCACTACCCGAGGAGTATGCAGGGCGCAGCGACGCCTACATTGACGCAGTGTGCTCATGGCTGGCGGGACAGAAGTTGGCGGGGCTCGTTGATGCGGTGGACGCCTTCTGTGAATCAGTCGCATTTTCAAAGGATCAGGTCAGGCGGGTTTTCGAAGCCGCACAGCGTCTTGGGATCCCGGTGAAGCTTCACGCAGAACAACTCAGCCATCAGGGCGGAACCGAACTTGCCGCCGAATTCGGTGCGCTCAGTTGCGACCACCTCGAGCACCTTCAACCGGAAGGCGTTGCTGCGATGAAGCGAAGTGGCACTGCGGCGGTGCTCCTGCCTGGAGCCTACTACTTCATGCGCGAGACGCGAATGCCGCCTATTGCTGCCCTTATCGACGCGCAGATTCCAATTGCCATCGGCAGCGACCACAATCCCGGAACCTCGCCGGTCAACTCGCTTGTCCTGATGCTCAACCTTGCCAGCACACTTTTCGGCCTCACTCCCGAGCAGGGATGGCGGGGCATAACAGTCAATGCAGCGCGGGCGCTCGGTTTGTCTGACCGGGGAAGGCTCGTCCCAGGCCTGCGTGCGGACCTCGCGGTCTGGGACGCTGATCACCCTCGCGAACTCGTCTACCGTTTCGGTCACCAGCCGTGCCGTACGCGGGTCTTCGCCGGGGTGCCTTGCTAGCCGGATACCGGCGACATGCCAGTGCACGGTCTGGAATCCCGTAAACCTGGCCTCGCTGCGGGCTTGGCCCCCACGCTGATCCGTGGCGAGAGCCCTCTGCTCATCAGCATGCCGCATGTGGGCACCTGGCTTGGCGAAGGCTGCACAGGCAGGATCAGGCGCCTACCAAGCGGGAGATTCGGCAGCGCACAGCAGATTGGTGGGATCCCTATCACCTGCTGCTTGCCAGCGAGCTTGAGCGCATTGTCACTGCCCAGGGCCACGCCGAGCTCCTCGATGCGCACAGCATCCGGGGAGAGTTGCCTTGGCTCTTCGAGGGCGAGCTTCCCGATATGAACATTGGAACCCTGGATGCGGTGAGCTGTCTGCCTGGCTTGCGAAAGGAGGTCGAAGGGGTGTTTGCAGCGCAACGTGATTACCGGTACGTCCTCGACGGAAGGTTCAAAGGAGGATTTGTCACACGGCGGTATGGCGCTTCGCATGCAGGAGTACACGCGGTTCAACTCGAGATGCGTTGGCGAACCTGCATGCACGAATCGCCGCCCTGCCACTTCGATACGCAGCGGGCACAGGCCTTGCACCCCCTGCTCGAGCGCCTGGTGCAAACCCTGCTTGCCTGGCAGCCCGGATGAGACGCACACCGCTCTGGGCCCCAAGCGCCTGGGTTGCTGGCGCATGGCAGGATCGCGTGCTCCTGGAGATTGGTGCCGACCGGTGCTTTGGTGCCATCAGCGTGGGTGTGGACTGCCCGTCCACTGCACGGATACTGCCAGGACCGGTGCTGCCGGGCATGGTGAACGCGCACAGCCACGCCTTCCAGCGCGGATTCGCCGGGAGGACCGAGCAGCGCAAGGCCCGTGAGGACGACTTCTGGAGCTGGCGTGAACGCATGTACCTTCTGGCAAATGGCGTCACGCCAGCAAGTCTGCGTATCCTCGCCACGCAACTCTATGCCGAGCTTCTTGAAGGCGGCTACACCCAGGTATGCGAGTTCCACTACCTCCACCGAAGCCTCAATGGAGACGGAGCCAGCTTTGGACTGTCGATGAGTGAAGCACTCATCGAGGCCGCCGGGGACGCAGGGATCGGCCTGACACTTTTGCCCGCGCTCTACGAGCGCGCCGACTTTCAGGGCTCAGCGTTGAGTCCACTGCAGCAGGGATTTGCTGGTTCTCCGCCCGCGATTCTTGCGCTTCGCGACGCCATACGGGCCATGCGCGTACCCCAACTGAACACCGGCATTGCGATCCATTCACTACGGGCGGTTTCCCCGTCCTCGATCAAGGCCGTTTGCAGGGCGCTGCACGACGATCCGGGGCCGATCCATCTTCACATCGCGGAGCAGACCGCCGAGGTGCGCAGCTGCCTTGCCACTACGGGTCTTCGGCCAGTGGCATGGCTTGCCCGCCACGTGTTGCCCGATTCTCGCTGGCACCTGGTTCACGCAACGCACACCGAGCCCGAGGAGGTTCGGGCGATTGCGCAGGCCGGCGCCTCGGTGGTCGTTTGCCCCACCACCGAGGCCAACCTTGGCGATGGAATCGTTGACTGGCCCGCGTGGCGCGCCGCAGGAGTCGGACTTGCTCTCGGGTCCGACAGCCAGGTCGGTCGTTGCTGGCCGGCGGAGCTGCGGCTTCTCGAGTACAGCCAGCGCCTGCGGCTTCAGCGGAGAAACCTCGGTGCCGCACCGGCCCGGGGCAGCGCGTCCACAGCGACTGCGCTGTTTGAAGATGCGCTCTGTGCAGGCGCAAGGGCGGCAGGCTTCACCCACTGGGGCATCCGTGAGGGGGCAAGAGCCGACCTCGTCGTACTCGACACCCGGGAGCCCGGATTGCTGGGCATCCCAGCCGTACATCAACTCGATGCAGTAGTTTTCGCCTGCGATCGTTTGCCCTTTCGCGAAGTGTGGGTGGCCGGAACCTGTCAGGTTGAGGAGGGTCGTCACAGGAAATCGCAGGCGTTTGCTGCGGCGTTTCTGGAACAGGCAGCGCAACTGCATCCAGAGCAGGAGTGGTCTGCAGCCCTGGATTGAATCGGGGTGGGCTATGCGCGACACCCGCATCCACGAATGAATTCGTGGCCGCAACGCACAGCGTGCAAGAGCTGAAAGGCATGTTCGGCACGCCTGCCAAACCGGTCTCGATCGATGAGATGAACAAGGCCGTCGCCCGACGCGGAGCCGCTGCGCGATGATCGGCCTGGACACCAACGTCCTGGTTCGCTACATCATGCAGGATGATCCAGGACAGTCACCCAGAGCCACCTCGCTCATCGAGTCTCTCGACGTCGACCGCCCCGGTCAGGTGCTACGCGCATTGAGGGTTTTCAAGACCGGTAAGGCCGACCTTGCCGATTGCCTGATCGAACGCACGGCAGCATCGGCAGGCTGCGGGCAGTCCGTGACTTTCGATGTGAACGCTGCCAGGCACGCGAGCATGATGCTCATTCGATAGCGGAAAGCCCGCCTGCTCCGCAAACTGCTTCGCGCATCTGGCACGAAGCCCCGCATGGCGCGGGGCTTCGCCCACAAGCTCCACAGCCTCCGATCACCATCCTCTTAAACCGGCAATTGTCCAAAACTGCCGGATCAGTGGAAGTACTCGACCGCGCTTTTCGGGTTTGCGGAGAGCCAACCAAGAAGGCGGCGGTCTGAAAGGGCTCACATTTCGGAGACGCGGGGTGGGCGCCATCCACAAGACGACCATGTGGGAGTTCGGTGCGTGTTGCCTTGCCATTCCCCGCGAGATCAACGCTGCGGGAGTGAATCAGCTTCGGCGCCCGTCGGCGTGACAGCTGTATGGAGCACAAAGGCCTGAAGGGTCAAGACGTCCACCTCATTGCAGGAAGTTTATGCTCGAGTGATGAGAACAAACCGTGCTGTGCAGGCCAAGAGAATAGCGGTGGTGACTTTTGCCGTCATGACCGCCTTGATTGTCTTGA
>Ga0169931_10011823_pt1 | contig 12208 bp, 8 predicted proteins | sample Kivu_15m_20L_FD_129675 | JGI IMG/M metagenome (GOLD analysis project Ga0169931, IMG submission 129675) | Freshwater microbial communities from Lake Kivu, Western Province, Rwanda to study Microbial Dark Matter (Phase II) - Kivu_15m_20L... | ecosystem: Environmental > Aquatic > Freshwater > Lake ...
TCAAATTTTAACTTGATTAAAAAATAGTTAAGGGGAGGTTTTATGTAAATTTTTCTATTTTTTTACACACTACCTGAGGGGCGTTGAACAAATATCCTCGTACTTAATTTAATGTTGATACTGAGTCTATGCTTTTCTAAGGATGTTGGTATATAATAATTGATTTTCAGAAAGAATGCGCAACCAAGGCTACGATCACCTGGCTAAATTACTAATAATCGGAGACAGCGGAGTGGGAAAAACAAATATTTTACTTCGTTTTTGTTAAAATAATTTTCTTACTTCTCACCTCACCACGATCGGTAAATGCGTTTTTATGTAGGTATAGACTTCAAGATAAAAACTATCGATATAGACGGAAAGAAAATTAGGTTGCAAATATGGGATACTGCAGGACAGTAGAGGTTTAAGACTATCACTCAGACATACTACAAAGGAGCCATGGGCATTCTGATGGTCTATTCAGTGAATGACCGAACTTCTTTCAACGCGATGGAAAACTGGCTCAAACAAATAAAACTTCACGCATCGTAAAATGTAGTAAAAGTGCTAGTAGCAAACAAAATAGATTGTCAAGATCGATCTGTCACTGTATAGTAGGGCCGCAAAACGGCTAGTGATTTTGGAGTAGGGTACTTCTAGGTGAGTGCAAAGTAGAACTAAAACATAGCCTAGATGTTCTACCAGATAGGTAAAGAAGTAAAAGATAAGATACTGACTGGATAGCTCAAGAACGATTCTTCTCAAAACAAGCAGATAAGCAGAAATAAGATTGAAGGTGGCAAAGAGGAAAAGAAAAAGGGCTGTTGCTGACCTTATTGATATATAGAGATCTATAAAAATTCATATAGCAAGATTAACTGATAATCATACTTGAACATCATCAAGGTCTTACTAAGCTGAGATGTGATTGTGATTGAAAATGGCAGTCTGTTAAAATCTCATGGCCTATCTGCCCTTGGGCAGTTCTTTATGCACTTACATGATATCAGCTCTTCTCTAGTTAAAGTATAAAAAGGGATTAGAAGTGCTTCTTTTCAGTTATGGCTTCCACTCTTAGTCTTACTTAGTTTATTTTTTCTTCAGCTGAGAAAGCTTTTGCATTTTATCATTCTTTAGCAGCTATTTAGCCAGCAACTGCAGATGAATCTTGTATTATTCAGGTGAATCACAAATTTATGTGTTTTTTATCTTTTAAACTTCTTTCTTTTTATCTCCAATATTGTTGTCCCATCGCAAAGTAATCGATATGTCATTTAAAGTCTAATCGTTGTCAAATCTTGTGCTTTTGCCTCCTTTTGCTTGCTTCATATATTTCTGATAACGTTTTTCCATCTTGCTGTTGCTCAGACAAAGCATTTCGTTTCTCACCTACAGTTAATCACAGATCTTCTAAAGTGTTTTTCTTCGATCAGTTTCCTCCCTAAGATCAATCAAGTTTTTGGTCAGCTCTCTTCTTGTATACTAGAGCTCTATCTAAAGCCTTTAAAGTTTTTATTGTAAAGACAGATGGTTTCTTTTGATAAGCTATTCTTTGATCTTTATGTTGCCAGCTTGAAGAGTGCCTCTTATATAGAGAAGGTTTATGTGAGGAACTCCAAAGTCTTTTTGTCGACGCATGCGCTATTAGCCATAGAAGGTGGAGAGCTAAGGAGCAATTAATTACAGGTCCTACTAACCCTCAGAGTCTGATTCTTACCCAGTCAGCAGTCGTTTTTGAGTTTCGATGAAGTACATCATCAATCTTTTTAAGGACTTATCAAGAATTTATCCGAGATTTCTACTTGGCATGGCCAGCTTAGCCTGTAAAGCTACCACTTTGTGCCTCAAAATCTACTTAAAAATATGCTTACTCCGTTTACTTTCATAAGATTGTCTTCATTTTATCGACCTTGCTGTATCTAAAGTTTCATCAAGTGCACTTCTTGCTCAGTCTGGTCCTGAAGCTACTTGAACTGTAGGGCCTGCTAAGTAGGATTGAAAATCTATTTATTTTTTTAAACGAAACCAGTGATAAGATCGTAATTTTTCTGAGATTTTTCCAAGAAAACTATTTTTTCTTAAAGGTTCAGAATGACACTCTGCAGAGAGCTGACTCTGTCCTTATGGAGCTATTATAGAGCTTTGAGCTAGCCAGTTGCCTCATTATGCAGTTGTTCGAGCATGAATTTCTAACTATGATGATGTTTACTTCTGAGTTGAGCTGTTCTATGAATGTTTATAGATTTTCTATTCTTTTGTGCTGATTTTCCATGGCCTGGCGGTGATTAGCGATCACATCAATATACTTATTGTGAGTATTATTTTTGGAAAGCACGTCGATTTAGACCTTATTCATCTTTATGACTTCACGCAGATCTTCATTTTCTTATCGCAGCTTACGATTTTATTTGTAAAGGTAATCTACTTTGTTTGACTGCTCGGGTGATTAAGACATATATTCAAATATTAAATATTGCAGGCTATAACAATCAACTGATCTATACTTATAATATCTGTAGCCTTACTAATTTTAATAAGTCAAGCCTCAATTGATTTCAATAATATTATTAATCACCATGAAAATATTTTCAACTCTAGTTCTGCTTCTGCTCATCAATTTAACTGCATCTGAGCTTAGTAACTTCGACTACACACAACATGGAGCTGACTGGTACACGCTTAAATAGTAGTGGAGTGACTGCGATCCTAACAAAGTGGAAGCAACGCAGCAATCCCCTATCGATCTCAATTAAACTGCTATTCCTAACAATCAGTCATTCATCTTTATCAACTTTCTCAAGGCCAAAACAGTTGTTCAGTATCTTAATACCACAGTTTATGGCAAGGCCTCTCCTGCCTTCGGATAAATCGATTCTAAAACAATCAGAGGCACTGTGCCTTCCTTAAAGGCTAATTAAATCAGAATTCGCTGTCACTCCGAACACTCAATCAATGGAAAATTTTACGATCTCTAACTACAAGTAATTTTGGCTAAAAGTAGGTTTTTTCGCTTGCATATTACTCTTCATCCAAAAATGAAAGATTGGCAATCGGAATGTTTTTCTAAGTTCAAGAAGGAGTTAAAGATCCTATTCTTGATTTGATTCAGCAAAATTACGCTAAGGGCCAGAATGCTACTTTGACTCTCGACCTGTCAACTCACTTGAACAATTTGCAGATATTTAATTATTGGTACTACCAGGGCTCACCAACGATTCCTCCGTGCACTAATGCTGGTATAAACTGGGTGATTCCGAGAAAAGTGTGGGGAATGAGTCGCGAGCAGAGAGACTTCTTCTTCAAGCTCTTCAATAACGCTTAAATGCAAGGCAACTGGAGAAGCACCCAAACTTTAAAAGATAATGTCGTCAAATATGAAGTTTTCAGCTCAATATGATCAAAAGCCTTTATTAGCTGCAATTTCAATATGCTTAATTTTTATACTTTATGATTTTTGTAATAATAATAATGAACGAACTCATATTCGAATAGCTGCGATACGATTTCTAATAAAAGATACGCGAACTAGGTCAACAAATGAAAGACAAATGCTATAGCTAGCACAAAAAATCTTTAGATGGTGTCAAAGCGTACGGGTAGTGTATGTCGCGTACAAAAAAATAGCTGAATGATATGTAGAGACTGGGCAAATACAAAATACTATGGATGGAGATGGCCTCAAATAAACAATAAAACTTCAATTTAACTGAAAATTTGACCAAGTTTATTGAAAATTATCAGCTAGATAAAGATAGAATTGCTTCATGATATGATTATTATCACACTTAATTTGACACTATAGTCACACCAGTCATTAACAGAAACAATGGCATTTAACATAATCTATAAACTTTTTTTATAAACTTTTTTGTCAATTAAACACAATAATAAATACTTTTGAAGTCGAGCTGGGTCTTACTGGTTGCTGATGTATTTGATTATTTGTGCCGACACTTCTTTTTGCAGCATAAAAAATTATATGAAAACCTTTCTCTTGGTCATCTTGTTGACTGTTCTTGTTCAAAATCAGACAACTCGGCCTCCTTTAGTGGGAGGATACCGAGCCTACACTGACCTTACGAGCCTCTAATTTCAAAATAACTTGAGGTTTGTGCAGCAATAACGCCCTGAGGTCCGCGGGTGGTAAGTCACCCAAGTGTCTCGACAGTTAGTTAATGGCTTCAACTGGAGAATAGAGCTTTCTAATGGCAAAAACAAGGCTACTGCTGTAGTTTACGAGCAGTTTGATGGCACTCGCTAAATCACTTCATGGACCACTGATCTAAAAACAGATCAATAAAATCATCAAAACCAAGATGGAGTTGCTCAACCAGCGATACTGCCACCTACCCCTATCGTCGGAGGCTTTAGAACTGTGGAGAATCCATCTGGCGAATTATTTGAATATGCGCTAAGTCAGGCCCTTCAAGAAGATGCCAGCCTTCGGAGGCAAGACTTGATTAAGACTGAAAGACAAGTAGTCGCAGGCTGGAATTACAGATTCACTTTTAAACAAAATAACGCTGCTGACAAAGTTATCACCATTTTCGTACCTCTCGACTGGAATAAACCAGCAGCTGAACCAGCTCAAGTTCCCTAATTGATAGTAGGAGGCTATAGAACTGAACAAAATCCCTCAGGCTAAGACTTCGAATGGGCTTTAGCTCAAGCATTAAAAGGTGATGGCAGTCTGAGAAGATAAGATTTGATTAAAACTTAAAGTCAAGTAGTTGCCGGCATGAATTACAGATTTACTTTCAGACAAAGAAACGCAGCAGATAAAGTGGCCACTATATTCGTTCCTTTGGATTTCAATAGACAAGAGCCTCAACTAGTTATTGAAAAAATTGAAGGACCTGAACTTACCGTATAGCCAGTTTAAGAAACGCCTCAAGAAGTCCCAGAAACTCCTGTAGTGGTTCCTACTCTTGTGGAGCCTGAGGTGAGACCAACACCAATAATTGTGGGAGGCTATTCAGTTGTTGAAAATCCATCAGGATAAATGTTCGAGTGGGCTATAGATAGAGCTCTCAAAGGTGATGCCACTCTTAGAAGAGAAGATCTCGTCAAAACGGAAAGCCAGGTCGTCGCTGGAACCAACTTTAGATTTACTTTCAGGCAAAGAAACGCTGCGGATAAAGTTGTCACTGTGTTTGTTCCGTTGGACTATGAGAGCTAAGTAGTCCCATAATTGGTAGTAGTGCCTCCTACTCCGCTACCTGTATTGCAGCCGCCAATCACAGGGGCACCTACTACAGTAACTGACTAAGATCAGATTAAGTAAGCTTTGGATGCTATTTACCTTGCTTTTCCTATCTACAAGATAAGGCAGTACAGGGTTGAATCTGCCACTTCCCAGGTTGTTGCTGGCAAAAACTACAGAATTAAGCTAGCCAGATCAGAGTTTGACTACGTAGATTTTAGAGTTTTTATTGATTTACAGCGAAAGGCCACAGTGACGTAAGAGCTAAGAGTAAACGTGAGCGGCTACACTCAGCAATAGATCAACGATGTTAGAGGTCGCATTTTGGCAAAATTTTCTGACATCAGGAACCTTAGATAAAGCGCAATAGAGAACATCTGGCCTCACAGAAAAGGAATCAAGTATGCCTACAGGGACAGTAATCAAAAGAGTACTACAGTCTATGTCTACCCAGAAAACAATTAAGAAAGAATCATCCGCTTTTGATAGTCAGCAACACTATCATTTATACTAAGATTATATCTCATAAAATTTATCTGTCTTATTATTTATTTATAGAATTTAAGTTGTGTTTTTTATTTAAATTTTATTTGATAATGGAAGATGTTACATAGGTTTATAAATTCGAAATGGAATCGATTGTTTATATTTTTTCTAAATGATTGCTAAAGCTCTTTTCGTACTAGCCCTTACCGCTGTGGCATTTTCTTCTGTAATGGGCAGTTCGAATCAACCGCGCACTGGGGGATACTCGCTCTACTCGCAACTTACGAGCTCTTAGTTCCAGGATATTTTGCGATTCATCTATAAAGAAAAACCTTAAGTCTCAGGCTGGATTCCTCAAAGAGTGGAAAGACAAGTTGTTAGTGGATATAACTGGAAAGTAGTCCTAGTCTTGGGCCAAAACAAAGTCGAAGCGGTAGTTTACTCTCCCTGGAATGGACCAAAAATATTAACTTCTTGGAATGTGCTTAGCCAGACTAAAACTTCTAGACCCCCTGCTAGTACAACTCAAGCTCCCTTTAGACAATATTTTGACTTAACCAGTGCTGAGTTTAAGCGAGTGCTGTAGTTCGTGTATCAGCAAAAGCCTTAGGTGTCAGGATGGACGGTACAAAGAGTCACAAGACAACTAACCAACGGTTACAACTGGAATGTCTTCTTTGCTGCTGGTCAAAAGTGGGCCGAAGCCATCCTTTTCACTCCTTTGAATGGCAGCCCTCGTCTAAATTCTTGGAGAAATGGTTAGGGTTGTCCTACCAGAAGACTTTTTTTGATAACTGCGAAATAGGGAGCTAAAAATTAATGATAATCTCAATGATCTGTATACACTGATGATAGAAAACTGTCATACTAGAGTATTGTTTAAACTCCGATTGCACTGGTTGTTAGTCATAAATATATCAATGAAATATACACTACTCACTCTATTTACTATCGCTCTGGTAGTTTACTCGCAGACCACTTCTGTTTCTACTTCTGGCACTTTGGTAGGCAACTACCGGCCCTATACTGACTTGACCAGCCTTTAGTTTCAGCAAGTGTTGAATTACATTTACGCACAACGCCCTGAAGTTAAGGATTGGACCCCTTAAAAAGTCGGCAGACAGCTAGTTGCCGGCTATAATTGGTACGTTTACTTAGTTTCCGGCAACAGTTGGGCTTAAACAGTCGTCTATGAAAGACTTGACAAAACAAGAAGCATCACCTCCTTCAAAACCGACAAAGACGAGTCTGAGGCAACACCTGCTGTCACACCATCTAACGATACACCAATCGTCGGAGGCTTCCAGGTGGTCTCTAATCCTTCTGGACCTGAGTTCGAGTTCGCATTAAGAGAAGCGTTGAGACAGAATCCCTCACTAGGAAGAGACAACCTGGTCAGAACAGAGAGACAAGTAGTAGCTGGTGCCAATTATCGCTTTAGATTCCAAACCTGGTTCGGTAATTTCTAAACTGTCAACGTATTTGTCCCCCTCAACTACGCTGACTCAAACTCAGATGAAGAATAAAACGAAGAATAGACTCCTAGAGTGGGCTCAACAAGTAAATTCAAGCTTATTCAGCTGAGATCGGCTAAGTTTTTGTGGGAGGCTACAGGGTCATAACCGACCGAGCGCTCTATATCGATGCTCTCAGGGCTGTCTACAGAATATACCCGCAGTACAATAGAAGGACATATGTGGTCGAAAAAGTGGCAAGACAGGTTGTGACTGGCTTCAACTATAGAATCAAACTCATCAATATCAGCACTTTAATCGTCGACTACGCCATCTTCCAAGTCTACATCGACCTTGAAGGCCAATCTGAAGTTCAGCTGTATCAAAGAGTCAGCGTACGCAATTTTAGTCTCTCTGAAATACAGGAAGCCGTTAACTTGAGCTACAGTAAATTCCAACAGCTAGATGGATTCCGCCTTTATCAGGCCGAAAACATAGCAAACGGTGATGGCCTAAGACTCACTTTCACTAACGATGAGATCAGATACAGATTGTCAATCGCTAGAAGCTTATGATCTGCATCTAAGAAATCACTTTAATGACTACTAAATTATTGGATTATTTTTATAAAATGAGCTTAAACAAACTGCGAAATATTCTGTCGGAAGGCAAGCCCGAGTTCAGCAAGTTCTAGTAGTAACTATAAAAATAGCACATCAAAGAGGGCGATGCTGATTTGCTCCTCCGCAAAGCAGTTTAATCTAAAGTAGCCAACTTTCAAAGTTTCTGCGATGCGCTCGTGAGGTAAGCCTTTCATTACTCAGGAAGGGAGCCAATATAAACTTCGCAGACTCCAAAAGTTAATGATAAATCATGTAGATAACCTGACAAACCTGATGCTGGCGTGCTAAAAGGGTAACATCGAAATGGTGAGGGCACTTACAAACTTCAAAGAACTAAATCTTCAGGCAGTTGACAACAGGAAACTAAATGCTTCTTTTTACGCAATATAAAACAAGAGCAGAGAAGACTCTGAAAACATGCTGAGACTTTTGCTTTAAAAAGAACCCACACTCGTAAGCGTTTAATAAGCCAGATCAACAAATAAGCCAACAATCAGACTTTGCTGATATCGGCCATCAGCAAAACTAAGGTTGAACTTGTCAAACTTCTTCTAGAAAAAGGTGCAGATCCTAACTGGCAGGTGCCCGATACAGGCAACACTGCTCTTCACGATGCGGTAAAGCTTTTCAAGTCGAAGACGAGTCGAGCCATGAGTGAAATAATCAGACTGTTATTGACTTACGGGGGCGACAGTTTGAAGAAAAACAAGCAACAAAAAACAGTATATGACTACGCCGAAAAGTCTCTGAATGAGTACCAGAAGATAGAGGCACAAGTATTATAAAAGTTGCAGAATAAAACTTAGTTGTTACTAAATTTAAACAGCTAAGAAGAGATATAAAGATTGATGGAGCAGACCAGTAATATTTTTGATAAGTATGAAGGCGTTCAGTAGCTTGAAGAAAGCGTGTTTTTAGACTAAGGCTAGGCATATGTAGGTCTGACTAACTAAATTAATGCTTTCGAAAAATAGTGTCTCAAGGACTACGAAGAAGCTAAAAAGGAAATGAGTCTATTGCAGCCTAAGCTCGAAAAAATACTAGCCTCATAGGGAATCAAACTGTAAATTTATGGTTCTTTTGCGACTGGTCTGTGGATTCGCCAGTCTAACGTTGATATTTTACTGATTCGAAAGGACTATGACTCGAACCCTGTGGCTAGCAAAGAAACTCTATAAAGAGTGCACGATTTGCTCAAAAAGTCAGGCTTATTCAGATCTCTGACCCTCAATAATCGCAATGTGCGCATTCCTATGGTGAGGGCTGATCTGCCCTAAAACAAAATAATAAAATCTCTGCACCTAACCATGATGGAGAGGGGCAACAATGGTCGTATGGTTACCAGATTCATTATATAGCAGAAATAAAATTGTCCCTTGCTTCAGCCTTTGTTTTTCGTAGTGAAAAACTTGACTTATCACTTTAAACTAAGTGAGTCTAAAAACGGAGGACTTAGGACATATGCGCTTATTATTATGATTTTGTCGCGAATCGCCAACTGGAGTTAGCAAAATTTAGGCAAATTTTTGATAGATTTTCTCTACTATTTCGGTTTTTACTACGAGTACCAGTACTAAATCAACAATGCCTCGATGATGGGTCGAACTGGAAACAATTATTTTTGCGATAGCAGCGATGCTCTAGACAGCATGGACCAATATGTGATGACTTTGCTAATCTACGATCCATGCAATCAGAGCAATAATGTAGGCAAACACGTAAGGGCTAACGAGTTGCAAAAAATGTTCAGAAGCGCTTATATATCGCTGCATCTAAACTTTTCCAAGGAGAAAAGACTAGCTATAATGTTCGATATGAAAAAAATAATTTTATGAAGACTTCGCAAGATTAATGATTTAACTAGGTTTTTGAACATTTTATGAATTATTTTAAAGAGATAATATATCATCTTTATCTTTTTTCTTCACCTTATACTGCTCCTGGAACCGTTTCTGAAATATTGTAGGCTACTTCTGTTCCTCTGTAATCGTTTCTGCCATAGGCGGCTTAGGTCCATTGAGCTTGGGTGGCGTTTGTTAAAGAAGTATTGTATCCTACAGAGCCAGGACGATATGAGGCAGGGGCAGCGTATACAACAGGTCCGGCTGCTACACGAGAACCATTAAGAACGCGTGAGCCAGTTTGAACAACTTGTGAGCTAGAGTGAACAAAATGTGATCCATTTTGGACAACAGGAGCATTGAGAACTACTGGGCCGCCTACTACGCGAGAACCTTGAATGATACTCTGATTTTGATAGGCTTGAGAAGCGATTTGACCTGATTGCTAAGGATAGTGAACGATTTGTCTGAATCTATACGAAAATACCTTTAGACTGGCACGTATTCGTATCTGACAGTCTTTTTAGGGACTTGGATGTACTCTACAGTCTTTTCAGGCACATACTGAGGAACGTATTGTGTCACATGTTCCACTGCGTAATAGTCAGTGTAAGATACTTCCTTAGGGATAGTTTCGACTTGACGCTATTCTCTGTATTAAACTTTCTTAACTGTCCTGGGAACTCTTTCTATCCTTGTTTGATCTCTGTATTCAATTACCTTCTTCTAGTAGGGCACATACTATATTCTGCTTTATCCTTTGATAACTTATCCAGTGGCAACAGAAGTACCCACATTCGAAACCACTCTAGGTCCAATACGAGATCCAGTTCCAATACGAGAGCCTGTTCCAATAACAGCAGGATCTATCACACGGCCAGGGCTCAAGTAGGCTGGTCTTACAAGATGACCTGGTCCAAGGTGAGATGGCCCCACATAATGGGTTTGACCGACTACAGCTGGACCCAGACCGACCTGTTGAGCGGGCACATAAGTCGATACAGTAGGCTGGATGAGAGTGCGAGTGGCTGGACTCATAGGACGATCAAGAACTCTCGACATGTAAAATTTATAAAGGGGACAAATCTTAATAAAACCTACTGACAATATACGTTTACAAAGTTTTTTAAAATACTGTGGCAATAATTTTAGTTTTTATAGAATGTTATGTTTAAATACTGATTTTGATGTGATAATAGGTAAAGGAGATCACTTTTCTTTGTTGGTGAAGTTAAGGGCTCCAGATACAAGGTCTCCAAGAGTAGTTTCTCCTCCGTTTTTGTAGCTTTCACTACCAGCTACAGTTCTGTTCACATCACTTCGACCGTAAGGAACTTCAGTCCATTCACCAGCTCTGACACCAGTAGCACCAGAGTATCCAGCTCCAGAAACAGCGGTGTATCCTCCAGCTCCAGAAACAGTGGTGTATCCTCCAGCTTGTGAGTAGCCAGTATCGTAAACAACCTGGCCGGCGACTGGGCGGGTTACGGTTTGAGTCTCATAGACAACTTGACCTCCTTGCAAAACTTGATTCTGAACGGCACCCTGAGTCTGATAGACATAGGCCTGACCTCCAGAAATGGCGGGACCAACAGCAGGGACAACAGCGGGACCTACTTCAAGAGGCTGCTCGGGGTAGTGAACGATTTGTCTGAATAAATTTAGATTTACCTTTCAACGGGGATGTATTCGTATCTGACGGTCTTTCTGGGAACCTGGATATACTCGACAGTCTTTTCAGGAACATACTGAGGAATGTACTGTCTGAGATACTCAATGGCGTAGTAGTCAGTCACGGAAACTTCTCTGGGGATAGTCTCAACTTGACGCTCTTCTCTGTACTCGACTTTCTTGACGGTTCTGGGAACTCTTTCAACTCGAGCCTGGTCTCTGTATTCGACGATCTTCTTTTCGAAGGGCACGTATTCGATTCTGCTCTCACCCTTGATGACTTCTCCAGTGGCAACTGTAGTTCCGACGGTGGAGATGACTTGTCCTCCAATGCGTGAGGCAGGGCCGACAACAGCGGGACCTACAACAGCACCACCATAAGCAGGACCAACAACAGTTGTAGCTCCTCCATAAGCAACTCCGGTAGAGTAAGCAGGACCAGTGCTGTAGGCAGGGCCGACTACAGCGGGACCAACTCTAGCGGGTCCAACGGTGGTGCCAGTAACGACAGTTTGACCGACGACACCTGAAGTGGCGGGGACGTAGGTCGATGTGGTTCCTGGAATGTAGCTTGTGGCGTAAGTGCCAGCTGCTTGGCGGTCAATCACTCCTGACATTGTTTAAAATTTGTTGATATATCCAATCCACGCATTCACAATAAATAGGCCTAATAAAATTTATTCAACACACTCCATCATCAATAATCTACCTATATATTCCCAAAAAACAATAGCTTAAAAAAATTAGATTATTCTCCATTTATACACAAAAAAATATATAAGCTTTTGATTTTTCCCTTAATTAACTTTTGAACACAAATGTGTGACTTTAAAAAAAAATATGTGAAAGGTACAAAAAAATCTTTAATTTTGATAATAAACATCTGAAAATATTTTAGGGGAGGTAGTATTATATAATTTGAATGTAGGAAAATACGAATGTTTAGCA
>Ga0169931_10011824_pt1 | contig 12207 bp, 13 predicted proteins | sample Kivu_15m_20L_FD_129675 | JGI IMG/M metagenome (GOLD analysis project Ga0169931, IMG submission 129675) | Freshwater microbial communities from Lake Kivu, Western Province, Rwanda to study Microbial Dark Matter (Phase II) - Kivu_15m_20L... | ecosystem: Environmental > Aquatic > Freshwater > Lake...
CGATTTTAGGGGCCGGAAGGCACCTGGACTCGAGCGAAATCGTGGAGAGGGTCCATTCCAAGCATCCGGGCGTGGGAGCTGCGACCGTCTACCGAGCGATTAAACTCCTGTGTGACTCTGGGATTCTCGAAGAATCGCATCAGTCCTTTTCTAAAAAGACGGTCTACGAACTCTCAGGCGATGAACACCATGACCACATCCTGTGCACGGACTGTGGATCGATCTTTGAGTTTCATGACTCGCGGCTTGAGACCGCTCAAGAGCGCATTGCCACTCAACAAGGCTTTCAACTCGCAGGTCATCGCCACGTCCTTCTCGGAAAATGCGAGCTCATCAAAAAACCGAGCTACCAAAAGGAAAAATCACTATGAAACTGAGACTGGGGTCTCTGTTTGCTTTTGCAGTATTCACGGCAGCCACCGCACTCGCTGCCGCTCCAAGCCCCGAAGAACTGAGCCGTCGGATCGACCTCCTTGCAGGAGAACTCGAGACATTAAGACTGGGAGAAGTGGCGGCCAAGGCTGATCAAAAACAATTTGGCCTAGGGCCCGCAGCCTCCAAGGTTTATCGAAACAAACAGGGCGTATCGATCGGTGGATATGGCGAGCTGGTTTATCAGAACTTTAACTCCAAGCGGGATTCTGGCGTAGACGTCACCCCCCAGGACCAGATCAACTTTCAAAGACTGGTCATGTATTTTGGCTACAAATTCTCCGACAAGCTCATCCTCAACACCGAGCTTGAATTTGAACATGCTAGCAGCGCGGGCAACCGTGCCGGGCAAAATGGATCTTGGGGTCTTGAGTTTGCCTACATCGACTATCAATGGGACCCGCGTCTCAGTCTCCGTGCCGGAAACCTGCTCCTCCCGATGGGATGGATCAATGAGCTTCATGAGCCCACTGTTTTCTTAGGGGTGAGACGTCCTGATGTCGAGCAGACCATTCTCCCCAGTACTTGGCGTGAAAATGGCGTGGGCCTTTATGGAGACTGGCAGAGCCTGAGTTACCGCTCCTACTTGCTCAATGGTTTTGATGCCGGGAGCTGCAGAGCAAGCTCGTGCGGAAACGGCGGCTTTGATGCCTCGGGCATTCGAGGCGGCAGACAGAATGGCTCGCGGGCTCTCTCGCAGGACCTGGCCTGGGTGACTCGTGTGGACTGGACTCCAGTAGCGGGCGCAACGCTGGGCGGGTCTTATTACCGTGGGGATGCCGGACAGGATCAGACGACCGAGAGTACGCCCGATGTCCCCATCCAGATGGCTGAGCTCCATTTTGAGTACCGCCTGCAAGGATGGGAACTTCGAGGCCTGGGAGCCTCGACTTGGATCCAAAATGCCGCCTTGCTCAACGCGGCTAGAGATCCTGTGCTCACCGGAGCCTCCAGCATTGGATCGAGGCAGGTTGGCTTTTACGGCCAACTGGGTCGCGCCTTTGGCGTGGAGAGTGGCTCACCCTGGGTTAAAACACCTTTTGTTCGCTACGAGCAGTGGGATACGCAGGCCCAGGTCCCCAGTGGTTACGCCAGAGACCCGAGCAGACAACAGCGGAGCCTCACTCTGGGAGTTCAGTTTAAAACTCAGGACCAGCTGGTGCTCACGGCCGAATTTCAAAATTTTGCAAACGCCGCAAATACCGGCCTAGACCAAGTGAATCTCGGAATGGGTTTTATCTTTTAGGCGCCTCATGAAGTTCAAGGCTTTTTACACTTGGCTTTGGATCCTCACCCTGACCGGACTGGCACCTGGCCAGTCGGTGCAGGCCAAAGTCCTTCAGCACACTGAGAGTTTCTTGGAGGAGCTCGCCCCTCGATGCCCTCGGCGTAAGACCACTCACTATTTGACCCCAGAGCAAAAAAGGCAGATCCAGCCCGTCTCAAGCGCTGTGATCGTTCGGCATGAGATCTCGTGCGGCAACCGAGTGGTCTATTTTGATTCTCACCGAGTGAGATCGCAGTCTGAAACGCTGGCCGTGGTCGTCGACTCACAAGGCAAAGTGGAGCAGGTGAAGATCCTCGCTTTTGATGAGCCCGAAGAATACCTGCCTAAACAAAAATGGTTCGATACGTTTCAAAAAAAGGAGCTGAGTCCCAGACTTGCGCTCCAATCGGATATTCCCATGATCACGGGGGCTACCCTATCCGCTCGTGCGGCGACTGAGGCGGTGAGGAAGATCCTTAGGATTCATGAGACTTTGAACCCCTCTCAAGAACAGGTTCATGCACAATGAACCTTCGCACGAAGGGCGTTTTTCACACTTCGAATGCTCTGGTCTCGCTTACGGGACTTGCCTACGCGGTCGTACTTTGGTGCCTGGAGAAGCCTCCTTCGGATTATGGCAGCCCCATCCACCCCTGGGAACCTGGAGCAAAGGCCGTGCACTTACTGGGTGCGCCCCTGCTTGTTTTTGGTCTGGGTTGGATTTGGCACTCTCATGTGCAGGGGCAGCTCCGAAAAAAAGCTCCCCGCAAGAAAGCCTCGGGCCTGGGACTCGTGACCCTAGCCCTCCCCATGGTGGGCTCGGGCTACGCCTTTCAGGTCGCGGTTGATGCTCCTTGGAGGCAATTTTGGTCCCAGCTCCACCTCTGGAGCGGAGTCCTCTGGGTCCTCGTTTCGCTCATGCACCTCGACTGGGTCCAGGGCATCGGGGGAAGGCTGCGAAAAGTCCTCCGATCGTTTAAGATCCTCCCATGGGCTCGCTCCCGCTAACGGATAAAAAGATGCTCCAGAAGCTTGAGGATCTGTTTGCAGATCTTTCAGATGCCGAGCATTTTGTCGAAGCACCCGCTTCTTCGTGGATTGCCATCACCGACATCCTGGGCTCAACCCGAGCCATCCAAGAAGGACGATACAAAGACGTCAATACCGTCGGAGCAGCAAGCATCATTGCGCTTTTAAATGCGTGTAAACGAGAATCCCTCCCCTTTGTTTTTGGTGGAGATGGTGCGGCAGTGATTATCCCCTCCCAGCACCTTGAGGCGGCCCGCCAAGCCCTGCTGGGTTGCAAGGACATGGCACGGAGTGCTTTTGGGTTTGAACTCCGATGCGGATTGATCCCAGTCTCAGAGGTGCTGCGCTTCCAAAAACCGCTCAAAATAGCTCGCTATGAGGTTGCTCCAGGCGTGGGGCTTCCGATTTTTAGAGGTGGAGCACTCAAACTTGCCGATGCGCTTTTAAAAGGCCCTGATGGCAACCGCTTTGAAGTGAAACCGGCGCCAAGCTCTCCCACACCCCAAGCCAATTTTTCAGGACTGGAGTGCCGCTGGAAACCCATTCCTTCCAAGCGTGGGCTCATCATCAATCTCATTGTGGATTTTTTGGAGCCTTGCCCGTCTTCTGAGGCCCGCATGATTTTGGAGCAGATAGCCCAGGCTGCTCATTGGCGGCCTGGCAAACCCAGCCTGGATCGCTCCCAGCTCAGGCTAGCCATCACTCCTCGCGAGCTTCGCTCAGAAAGCCGTGTACTGGGCTTTCGACAAGGAAATTGGGTCATCGCCCTCAGAGCTTTTGGGCTCGCGATGCTATCACTCACTGTAGGTCGAGCGGTTTACGCCCTCATGCCCTCGCGACCGCTCCCGTTGAGCTGGCTTACCGACTGGAAGCACTATTTTACGGGCGTCCGCTACCAAGTGGATGATCGAAAGTTTGATGATGTTTTTCGAGCCGTGATCGACGCCAGTCCTCAAGACTGGACCCTACTCGAAACCCATCTTCTGCAAGCCAGAGATCGAGGGTGGATTCGATATGGAAGCCACGTCTCTACCGAGATGCTCATGACCTGCATGGTGTTTGATCGCGATCTCCAGCACCTGCACTTTGTCGATGGAGCCCGTGGCGGCTACGCAATGGCAGCCCGTCAGCTCAAATCCACCAGGACCGAAGCCTCATGACTCAGAAACGCTTTGGACCCCTCGCTTTGAGCGTGCTCACTCACATCTTGCTGATCTACTCGCTGTCTCCTGGGCATCATGACGACCATAGCGTCCTTTGGTTTGAGGGAACTCTGGAGCTCGGAGAGGCAGGCGACGGCCACTCCGAGCGCTTGCATTTCCACCAAGAGCCTTCACGTAAAAAACACCCGCCTCACTCAGAGGAGATTCAAAACCCCGAAGGGGCTGATCCTGCTGTTTCAGCTGCAGCTGCCCAGGCCGTGGACCTGAGTGCTGGAGGTAGCCCTGGCCAGGGCGGCGCAGCCCTGAGCGAAGGGCAACGCTACCTCCTGACTCTGATTCAGAGGCTCGATGCGCTCAAGACCTACCCCCGCGACTCCCTCCTTCGCGAGGAAGAAGGCCTGGTGATCCTGACCCTGGTGATTCATCCCAACGGACAAATTGAGAGCTCTGAAGTCTCCAATCCCAGTCCCTTTTTAAGCCTCAATCGCGCCGCACTCGAGGCGGCCAGAAAACTCCCGGCCCTTCCCCCACTCCCCTCGGAGTGGACCAAAAGCATTCGAGTCAAGATCCCCATCAGTTACCGTCTCACTCGTTAATGCAAATCACTTGCAATAAGCGAACGTCTGATTATTCTGCTCGTTATGAAATACTCTTTCGGTTCACTGGCCGCTCTCAGCCTCCTCATTGCGCTTACTGCCCACGCTAACGATGGAGAGTCCGAAATCGCTGTACCCGAAATCACGGTGCTTGGAATCTCAGGCGCTAAAAAATCCGTGCAAGAGTTTGTACCCACGGTCACCGAGATCTCGGGGAGAAAGCTCGACAAAAAACGACAAAGCACATTGGGAGAAACGCTAGCGCGAGAAACAGGAGTAAGCTCAACCCAATTTGGACCGGGCTCAAGTCGTCCGGTGATCCGGTCTCTGGATGGAGACCGAATTCGAATCCTCCAAGGCGGGATCGGCACTCTCGATGCCTCAGGCAGCAGCGTCGATCACGCCGTTGCGGGAGATCCTCTGTTCATCGACCGAGTCGAAGTGATTCGGGGCTCGGCCGCTCTGCTGTATGGTTCAAGCGCTATCGGGGGGGTGGTCAACACCACGAGCTCCCGTATTCCCACACGCCTGGACTATGACTCCAAAATCAAATTCGACTCTCGCCTCTCCAGTGCGGATCAAGGCAAACACGTAGGGATTTTAGTCAATCAGAGCTCAGGCCCCTGGGCCTACCACCTTGATAGCGTGATTCGCTCATCCAGCAATTACTCCACTCCCGTCGGAAGAGTGGGCAATAGCGAGGCCGAAGCCTTTGATGGAGCTCTGGGCCTTAGCCATGTGACCGAAAATGGCTACTGGGGCGCTTCGTTTTCGAATTTTAGCACCCACTATGGCGTCGTCAGAGAAGAAGATGTCGTCATCGATCTCAACCGTAAGCGCATGGATTTTGGGGGCGAGTTCAAGACCTCAGGCTGGATCGAAGCGGGCAAAGTGGCGGGCGCCCTCTCCTACTATAAACACGAAGAAGAAGGCCATGATCATGGAAGTGGCGGTGGCGGTGCAGAAGGGTCGGGCACCATTTTCAGAAACGCAGGCGGCGAGATCCGCGCCGATCTCAAGCATCAAAACTGGGGCGCTCTCCAGGGCATTGTGGGATTTCAAGCTCAGGCCTTTCGCTTTAGCTCAAGCGGGGCTGAGGCCTTTTTGCCCACCACTCTCAATTCCCAAGGCGCTCTGTTTGTGTTTGAAGAGCTTCAGGCCGGAGCCTTGACTCCGACGTTTGGCGCAAGGCTCGAACACTCGCAGGTCGAATCCCAAGGAGGCGCGTCTTTTGGCGCGGCAGCCACGCGGCGCTTTCTTACGCCGAGCCTATCAGCGGGCACACTCTATCGCCTGAGCGACACGGTAAGCCTAGGCCTCAATACCTCGTTTACAGAGCGTGCTCCCAACTACCAGGAGCTCTTTGCCTCAGGAGCTCACATGGCTACAGGCACGTACGAAATTGGAAATCCCAATCTTAAGCGCGAAATCGGTCGATCTCTTGAGCTGTCGTTACGGCAAAAGACCTCCCAATCCGAGGGACGCGCTACGGTTTTTGTTCAAGATTTCACCCGATTTTTAGCCCTCACTCCAAACGGTCTCATCACGGATGGCCTCCCTGAGTATGTCTTTAGACCCGTCTCAGCCGTGATTTTTGGGCTCGAGCTTGAGCACCGAACCCAACTTCCCTGGAATCTTTGGGATGGAATCTGGGAACTCGAAACGCGCCTGGATCTCACCCGCGGGCGAAATCGCAGCGACCGCGCTGCACTTCCCCGCATCACTCCGATCCGAGAAACTCTAGGCTTGAGCTACCGAGGAAATGCTTGGGGTGCAGAGCTGGAGCTCCAACGCTCCGAAGCCCAGCGCGAAGTGGCACTCAATGAAATCCCCACGCTGGCCTACACGATGCTCAATGTCGGGGCTGATTTTCCGGTCACCACCTCCTTTGGGGCCCTTCGAATCTCCGCAAGGCTCAACAATGCCCTCGATACGGAGGCCAGAAATCATGTGTCTTTTGTCAAAGACGTAGCCCCCCTAGTCGGCCGCAACTTTGTACTCGGAGTTCAGGCCCGCCTTTGATTTTTGGGGCCCCGCGTGCGAAACCCTCGGCATGAAACAGGCTTCCTCTCGACAGTTTCGGGGCTGGACTCTCCCAGGTCCTGATCCCACCACTGGCATTGAGCCCGAGAGTTTACCAAAGCCCGAGCAGGGCGAATCCTTGGATGCCCTGAGCGGACACTTTAAGATCTTTCAACTCAAAGACGGCCACCGTTTTTCGACTGATGATCTGCTCGTGGCCTGGTACGGAACCTCCTACGCCGTTCGTGCGGATCGGATCCTGGATCTCGGCAGTGGCCTAGGCACGGTTGCGATGATCGCGGCGTGGAGACTTCCTGGAGCGCGGCTCGTGAGTGTCGAAGCTCAGGAGATCTCCTTCAAGCTTTCTCAAAAATCGCATCACTACAATGGGCTCGATTCTCGCCTGGAGGCTAGGCTCGGTGATTTCCGCGATCCCACACTCTTTAGTGCTGATGAAAGCTTTGACCTCATCTTAGGGAGCCCCCCTTACTTTCCTCTCGATTCTGGGGTTCTGAGTGACCATCCTCAAAAGGTAGCCTGCCGTTTTGAGGTTCGAGGAACGGTCGCTGATTATTTTCACGCAGCCGCCCCCAGACTCGCCCCCGGCGGAATGGTGAGTGTGGTGTTTCCGGTGCGTCCACTGGAGCAACACACCCGCGTGATGGAAGGGGCAAAGTCTGCGGGTCTAGTCCTTGTGCGGGAGCGCTGGGTCAGACTCAAAGCGGACGAAGAACCTCTCCTTGGAGTTTTTTTATTCATGCGAGAGCAGGACATCCCCAGTCCGATGGCTTTCAGAGAACCGGATCTCGTCATCCGAACCGCAAAGGGCGAGATTCATCCCGAGTATTCTGCCATCAAGCTCTCGATTGGATTTCCACCCTAGCCTCACTCTCGATTCTCAGGGTAAACTCGATTGTGCATGGCCAAGAATCCCAGAGATCCAAAGAACTCCACTGGACCTAAAATCGGCTTAGAGGGAGCGCTCGAAATTTTAGAAGGGCTCGATCCCAAGCAGAGAGACCGGATTCTTGGAGAAATTCAGTCTCGCGAGCCCAAGCTCTTTGAACAGCTCAAGAGCGGACTTCTCAATATCGAAGCGTTGCTCAAGCTCGAAGACTCTGACCTCAGAATTCTCCTTCAGGAGGTTCCTCGAGAAAAATGGGCACGGGCCCTCAGAGCCTGCTCGGAGGAGCTTAAAGCAAAGCTTCTTTCCAACCTCCCCTCTCGGGCCAGGACAGAGCTGGAAGAGCTGATCGTGTCGATTGGTCCTCAGCCGCTCGCCGAAGTGAGACGCCTTCAATCCGAGATTGTGCTCCTCGCGCAAACTCGCTTCAAAAAGTAGCTTCAGCAAGCCGCTCGCTAGAAATCATCCGAGGGCAAGACATCTCCCGCAGGACTCGCACTAGGAGTCGCAATAGGACTCGGGCTTGGGACAATCGCCGCTCGAGGAGAAGGCTTGATCACGGGTGAGGGAGAAGCGGCAACCTTCGGGCCAGAAGACGCACCGGCTATGACCCCGCTTCCCACTCGGAGGGCAGGCTTAGGATAAACTTCCTCGTTCGAGAGAATCTCGGTAACCGTATGCCCCTTCGGAAAACCATAACCCAGATCAAGCGACTCACAGGTTTGAGCGGCCATGCGACCGAGTTCAAAGAGATTGGGATTCCACTCTGCTCGTGAATGACCCTCAAAAGCCTGAAGCGAAGAATGCTGCAGCTCATAGGCTTTTTGGTACTTAAACCAGATCGTACGGAGTGCGAGCGCGTCGGCTTCCCAGTTTTTTCCAAACTCCTTGGATCTCTGTACGCCTTCAATCTCGCGACAAAGCGCTAGATTCAGCACCACGGTTCTGACGATGGAGGACTCCACCATTCCGGGGTTATCAAAGGCCTCGACGCTGACTTCACTGGGCACACAGAGCCCATTTTTCTCTTCAAACCGATAACGAACCTGCCGACTCACACGATCTGCCAGGTACCGCTCCCCTTTGAGACGTCTGCGCGCATTCTCGGTCAGAATGGCTTTGGTCGCATTGTGGGTGAGTTCGATGCTTTCAAGATCCCCGTTATTTCTCCGGCGAATGAAAGTGCGGATCTCAATGGGTGGAGCCTCGCCTTTTCTGCCGGGAAACACCTGAAGAAAGTTGAAACTCAGAGGCGTCCGTACCACCTCTTGAAAGCCCTCGTTTTCATAGCTGAGATAGCGCCTTCGATTGGGGTGAAGGATGATACCCCCGCGATCGCTAAATCCAACCTCGGTTGAGCGCCAAAACTCATGACCCAAAAACTTGCTGCAAAGACGATGGTCAACGGCCCATGCCTCTTGCGAAGCCCAGAGCCCAAGCCAAACGCTCAAAAGGGAGATCCACCACGCGCTGCGCATCCCCTTTATTAGAGCATCCAATCCCGCTAGTGTTCAACTCATGCAGGACAAAATGGCCGGTATTTCGGAGTTCAGCGTCAACCTTTCGTCAGCGTCTCGCCCGCCCCATCAAATTGGGGGACGAATCCGGATTGTCCTGACCACTCCACGGTTTGCCCCGAACGTGGGCGCCACCTCCCGAGTCTGCGCTAATTTTCAAGTTTCAGAGCTCGTGGTTGTGAATCCTCAGTGCGATTGGAGTCAAGGAGAGCCCCAGAAGCTCGCCGTGGGAGTTGCCTCTGACTATCTGAGCGGAGCTCGGATCCTGGATTCGGTCGAGCAGGCAGTGTCCGGGTGCGAGCTCGCCATTGGTTTCACTCGCCGCGAGGGCGAGCACCGCCAGAGCACGCTCGAGCTCGCTGATCTAGCCCATCTCATTCATCGGTCGCGTGCAAAAAAAGTGTCGCTGGTTTTTGGAAACGAAGAAACTGGACTCACGGATGAGGAGCTCATCCCCTGCTCCCACTTTTGCAGAATTCCCACGGGAGAGAGCCTTCCCTCCATGAACCTAAGTCATGCGGTTGCCGTGGTTACGGCTCGCGTTTTTGATGATCTCTCGAGGCTCACTGAGGCCCCACTCATCACAGAGTCAGGCAGGATCACCCAGCCCGTTCCAGCCCCAATCGAAGAGATGCATGGTTTTTTTGAACACTGGCGAGAGCTCCTAATTCAATGTGGCCTCACTGAGGCAGGAAATCCCGATCGCTTGGTACGGCGCTTGGAGCGGCTTTTTTACCGCGTGCAGCCTAGCCTGCGTGAAGTGCGATTCTTGCGCGGGATTTTAAGAAAAGCGCAGTACTGGATTGTGCGAGGCCGAAATGCTCACTTACCCTGAAAAAGCTTGAGGTACTTGCCATAGCCTTCTTTTTCGAGATCTTTTACTGGAACAAACCGGAGGGCAGCCGAGTTGATGCAGTAACGGAGACCCTTCTTTCCAGGTCCATCATCAAACACATGCCCCAGGTGCGAATCCGCGCCACCCGATCTCACTTCAGTACGAGTCATTCCGTGACTCGAGTCTTTTTTTTCGGTGATTTTTGAGTCTTCAATCGGACCCGTAAAACTAGGCCATCCCGTTCCTGAATCGAATTTATCAAGCGAACTGAATAACGGCTCCCCCGACACGACATCGACGTAAATGCCGGGCTCCTTGTGATTCCAATAAGCGTTTCTAAACGGAGGCTCGGTCCCACACTGCTGGGTGACGTAGTACTGCTCAGGAGTGAGCTTTTTTTTAAGGTCTTGCATGGTCTTAGCGAATGCCTGCGTAGACCCGATGCACATCATCGTGCTCATCCACAGCATTAAGAAACTCGGCCACTTCTTTTTTCTGGTCATCGGAGAGCTCCACAAAGGATTTAGCAAGGTAGCTGGGTTCGGAGAGCGTGACGGTCCAGCCCATCTGCACGAGCGCCTTGTTGACGACATCAAGGTCAGGGATATCGCACAAAAACCGCGCTCCCGTGTGTCCTGCTGGAACCTCTTCGCCCTCAAGCGGCTCGACGTTTTGGGCTCCTGCCTCGATCGCAGCGCCCTCGATATCGAGCCCGCCCTGAGAGTGCGTCGCCTCGACCACGCCCAAACGATCAAACATCCAGGCCACACTTCCCATGGAGCCCAGTTGGCCTTTTCTAAACAGCACCCGCAGATCGGCCGCCGTGCGATTCTTGTTGTCGGTGAGACACTCCACGATCACGGGGACTCGGTGCGGAGCAAACCCCTCGTAGGAAATCGACTCATACACGACCTGTTCATCGAGGAGGCCTGCCCCTTTTTTGATCGCGCGGTCGATAGTGTCCCTGGGTACGGAGTTCTTTTTGGCCGCCTCGACGGCCGCCCTGAGCCTGGGGTTATTATCGGGGTTAGGGTCTCCCCCCTTGGCAGCCACCGTGAGCTCTTTTACGAGCTTGCTGATCAGAGCCCCTCTTTTTGACGAATTCTGTAATCTTCCCGCGTGCTTCCATTGTGCGCCCATAACCCTACTCTTAGCAGGACAAGCGTGCTAAGCAAGCGCCATGAAAACTCGACTACTCCTGTCAGGCTTGGGTCTGTTGGCCACGCTCTCCTCCAGCTTTTCCAACGTAGCGCTCGCTTTAGAGCCCCTCTCGATTCGAAGCATGCGAGGCTGCTCGGGCACTCAGGAGCACGTGCTTAGAAACGCAGAAGCCGATCTTCTCGGTCGCATCCAGACCGTGCGGAGCGAGCTCCCTCAATTTGACCTCCGCTATGTCTACGAAAACTTCATTGTTCCAGGTGAGCGCGAGTGGAGTGAAAACTCTTTAGCAAATCAAAGGTACTCTCGCTACCTGTTCGACATGAACCGCGTGTTCACGCTCATGGAGAACGATACGCGGAGCGGCCTCAACTTTGAGTGCAAAGACTCGATGCGCGAACGGCATTGCCGTAATGGGGAGGTCTACGCGTACGTCCTGTTTCTTTTTGGAAGCCCCCGCAAGACGATCTACTTTTGCAGTGCGTTTTTTAGGATGAGTCCTGATCAGCAGAAAGAGACCCTGCTTCATGAACTCTCGCACTACTCAGCCGCTACCGAAGATCTCGTGGGCAACTGGTCTGGCGGAAAACAAACCGACATCACTCAAGCCCCCAAGGACGCCTACCATATCGGTTATTTCATGAACGGAACCACGGAGCTGACTCTCAAGCGCCAAATTTGGCTCTGGAATTGGAAACGGAAGCCCTTTCCCCCGACTCAAGATTGATAGATCGAGTAATTCCCCAGATGTCTGGGCGCGTGCACCTGCGAGAGCCACGGATGCTCGCGCTCGATTAGATCCCGCGAGCGCCTTCCGCGGCCCACGACTTTAAACGCCACTCCGCGAGCGGCCAGGGATTTGAGGTCAATCAAGACCTTCTGAACTGCCTCACGAGTGCCAAAGTCATAAACAAAGTACGCCTGCGCTTCGGGAATCTTAAAGCGCTCATCGGCAAGATCGGCAACCTTGAGCTGGGCGGGATCAAGACCCAAGCTTGAGTAGACGCGCCTTCCCTCATTCACGCGATCGGTGGAAATCTCCAATCCCGTGAATTTTAGGTCCATCTTGAGCGCCGCAATCACGATGCCAAGCCTCCCGTAAGCTGCTCCGAGATCCACGATGTGAGCGCCCTTGGGGAGAGCCAGCTCTCGCAGCACATCCATGAACTCTAAGTAGGGAGTCTGAAAAACAGAAGGGCCCTGGGCGTGCCAGAGCTCGACACCTTCCATGAGCTGGATCGAAGCCTCGGTGCGCTGGATCCTAAAGCCAAGCCGCTCGTCCAC
>Ga0169931_10011825_pt1 | contig 12207 bp, 12 predicted proteins | sample Kivu_15m_20L_FD_129675 | JGI IMG/M metagenome (GOLD analysis project Ga0169931, IMG submission 129675) | Freshwater microbial communities from Lake Kivu, Western Province, Rwanda to study Microbial Dark Matter (Phase II) - Kivu_15m_20L... | ecosystem: Environmental > Aquatic > Freshwater > Lake...
GGGACTCGAAATTAAGTTTTGTCCGCCCTCATGAAAGCCCGAAAGTCTGACGACCCAGTCGAGCCGCTCCCGAGCTGACACTCCCAAAGAGTACTCACCCCGTGCACCCAACCAGAACTTCTCCGTTTGCGACATCCCAGGGCTTGTGGACTGCTGCCAGTCCAACCACACATTCAAGAGGGTCGATTCGTCTTGGCGAAAGATTTCTAAACCCTGCTCCACTGGATCACGAACCGGCTTCTCAAAATCCACCCAGGGGTCCGTGAGGCCGTGACGTGTGTCGACCGTCAGGAGGGTTCCAAATGTGAGTTTCCATGGGCCACTCTGATGCTGAAGCGTCAACGCGGGAGAAACTCGGTTGAGTCCGTCTGCACCAAAAGCGTCCTCAATCATCGCTCCCACCGACATCCAGGTGTTTGCAGAAACAGCGAACCGTAACCGAAGATCCAGCCAGTAGCCGAAAAGCGTATATCCGTCGGCCGAGTCATTAAAGTACTCGTTATTTTGAAGGTAACCCATCGCGTTGGCTTGCAGTCCAAGGCCGGTGAATGGACTCGAGGGGAAACCCTTCAAATGCTGGACGGGCGACGCTTCAAGCGGAAAAGAGGATGCACCTCCTTCACCCGCCTGAGCGAAAGCCAGAGGACGATCGGCAGCAACGAGAATTAAACTCATCAGTAGCGAACTGATGAGTGAACGGAGTTGAGAAAGAACCGATCGTTTTTTTAAAGCTTTAAAATTCTCGTAGGGGTTCATCCTCTCCACTGGTCCGAACTTCTCCAGCTCCTTTCAGAGCTTTTCGGTTCAGTCTCCAGTGTGCTGAATGGGAATGATTTGCCGTCCCGAGCAGAGACTCGACGGGTCACACTGAAAAATGAGATCAGTAGAAAGGGATCGATCGAGTGACGCGCTTAAAACTCTTGATCGTCGTTGTCGTCAGAGTCGTCAATCGGCCCAGTACCCGAGTCGACCATCTCCTTGAGCTCTTTCCCTACCTTAAAGAAAGGAACCCGCTTCGGGGGAACCTGAACGACTTGTCCTGTCTTCGGATTCCGACCTTGATAGCTGCCGTAGCTCCGATTCACGAATGAACCGAACCCACGAATCTCGATGCGATCATCCCGTTTCAGGGCATCCGCCATCATATCAAAGACCATGTTGACGACGGTCTCTGCCTGTTTGTGTTGAAGGTGGGCCCGCTCAGCTAGAAGTTCGATCAGATCAGCCTTGGTCATAAGATAATAAAAAGGCTAAAGACTGCATTCCACTTTTGCAAGCCAAAACACGAGGTTAGCCGACTCTCTCTCGCAGGCGGCCCCGCTATTGCCGTCAAAAAGACCTCAGCGCTGGCGAATCTCTTGAATCCCAGTCGTTGCCCACAATTCCAGAACAAACTTGCGCTGATTCGAGCGGTGACCACTATAACGGAGATTTAGAATTTGATCGCTCCCGCGCGAAACCATATCAAAATCGTCCAGAACCAGGTCATTTCGAGCTAAAGCTTGATTGATTGAGGAACGGACCTTCCCATCGGGATCCGTGACAATGATCTCCGAGGCAAAGGTCAATGATCGACCGAGGACTCGATCTTCAAAGTAATTCGTCGCGACCAAGACCAGAACCACTGATATCGAAAAAAGAAGCGCGATATCGGAATGCCCAATTCCAATGCAAAGTCCAATGGCAGCGACCACCCAGATCGTGGCTGCAGTCGTCAGCCCGAGGATGGTACCTCGCGCTTGAATGATCGTTCCCCCACCTAAAAAGCCGATCCCCGATACGATTTGGGCCGAGATCCGCGCTGGGTCTCCGTAGTGGTCGGTGCCCGCATGCGTGCTGGAAATGAGGACCGAGACCGAAGTGTAGAGGGCCGCCCCCATACAAATCAGAATATTGGTTTTGATCCCTGCCGGTTTGTTCTTGAGCTCCCTTTCCAAACCAATGAGCCCACCGCAGAGCAGTGAAAAGAGGAGTTTTGGTGCAAAAAATGAGATCAATTGTCCAAACGTCCACTGACTAGAGAAAGTGTCGAGCATTTTGCGTTTCGTCCTCCGATGACCGGCAAAAATCCATTTCAGTTGGCCACCCTACCCTCTTAGTGTAATCAAAAAAAAGGACGGAGCCGTAGTTAAATGGATATAACGGCTGTTTCCTAAACAGCAATTACAGGTTCGATTCCTGTCGGTTCTACCAATAAAAAAAAGCGAAGCGGACTCGAAGAGGCTGCTTCGCTTTTTTTATTGGTAGAACCGACCCGAAAGACCGACCGCGGGGAACGCGACGTCCAGGAGCGTTTCGCGCGGTGAGGCGCTCACGAAGTGCGACTTTACCCACCTTAAAAGCCTCTCAAAACACGATAAATGGGCGAATCCCTGTTTGACACTTTGCATTATTTTTCTTAGAGCCGGAACGTGCAAAAGGAAGCCTTAACCATGAAAACGATCTGGACCTTCGCCGCCCTCACAGTCACGTCCCTCGCTGCCTCTGCTCAAGCCCAGGACCCAATTGATATCGCTAAAATCTTGATTGGAGCCGGCCATCAGTCCGCAACCTATACCTGTGCCGACGGAGCCACGATGCAGGCTGTCTACGATATTCGCCCCGATATGGGCCCCACGGTCATCATTTCCCACAATGGGAAGGAAGCCTACAAACTCCATCGCTACATGAAACCCTCTGAGTATGAAATTAACCAAGCGGTTCTAGCCGTTTCTTTCGATAGCTCGAGCGCAATTGAAGTTTTCTACCGGACGCCCACCGAGATCGAAACGATCCGACTTGGCTATCGAACCGGTCAACGCACAGAGATGACTCACCGTTGCTCAGTGCGTTCCGTTACTTACGCGAAGTGATATCGGCCGAGGCAAGGCCGCGCGTTCGTTTCGATGACTTCGCTAATCCCTTTTGTGAGGGCATGACTTTGAGTGGATCCAAGGCCACTAGCCCTGAGCGAACTTCGAAGTGCAAATGCGGCCCTGAACTTTTCCCGGTATTTCCAGACAAAGCTATTTTTTGACCCGATTGGATCTGCTGCCCCTTCTTCACAAACAACCTTGAGTTGTGTGCATAGATCGTGGAGAGGTCCCCCTCGTGGCCCAAGATCACCATATTCCCGTAACCGGATATCCGACTACCTGCATAAAGAACCACTCCCGACCCTACGGAATAGACGGGCGTACCACTCGTCGCCTTTAAATCAATTCCCTCATGGTGCTCGCCACTTCGGGGCCCAAAATCAGACGTCACTCTTACGTTTTCCAAAGGCCAAGCCCAGTTCGAGGTAATCGAGCGTAAGCGTTTTTGAGAGGCCGAAGACTTCTGAGGTTCTGTCTCATTCGACTGCGCAATTTTTGAGGAGCTTGAGTTGCGCGAAGACTGAGCGCGACCCGAGGAGGTCGAACCTGATCGATTCTTACGATCCATTTCAGCTAAACGAGAAATAAAGCCACGCTTGCCGGAATGACGAGCGCGCGGAGTTGCGCAGGCAGTGACCACGAATATCAAAGTAAGCCCGAATGCCATTTGCGATATCAATCTGACCTTCATCGCGAGGCCTTTTTGGGGCCTTTCTTCCGACGCGCCGCCTCACGTGGATCTAAGCGCAAGCGATGCGGAACTTGGCGCCGAGGCGCACGCGCCGGGTCTGGTAGCTCGAAGACATGAGCAAGCTCAGACAGGTACTCAAAATCGGTAGAATCAAGCTTCAAAGGTGTGATGGAGGCATAACCGTCTGCAACGGTGTGACAGTCCGACCCGAGGTCTTCACGAAACCCTTCGTAACTCCCCCCTAACCAATAATAGTCTTTACCGCGGTGGTCACGTCGCTGAAGGACATGACCTGTATAATATCTAAACCCTTGTCGCGCGAGATGAACTCCACGTACCTCATTCAATTTCAAGTCCGGCACATTCAAGTTGAGAAGAGTATGATGTGGAATTTGAACCTTCCCCTGCTTCAGCAACATCGAGCGAATGACTTGAACGCACATCTTCGCTGCCGTCGCATAATGAAGGCTTTTTTCAGGTAATGCGCGAGCGAATTCCACATCCAGACTGACTGCGATCGAGGGGATCCCTAAGATACATCCCTCCCGCGCAGCAGAAACGGTCCCCGAGTAGTAGACGTCCTGCCCCAAGTTCGCACCGCGATTGATACCTGAGACAATCAAATCGGGAAGCTTTCCCCCCAGAATCTGTCGTACCCCCAAATAAACACAATCCGCCGGTGATCCACTTACCCCATAGACATGAGGTCCTAAGTGGTCGAGTTGCAGAATTCTCAACGGCTTGTGAATCGTCAGACTGTGCCCAGTTGTGCTCTTCTCTTCAAGAGGCGCAACCACTGTCACCGAGCCTAACTTCTTGAGCTCTTTCGCCAGAACATGAATTCCCGGAGCGTGCACACTGTCATCATTGGAAACGAGGATTCTTAGCATCTCTCTTAGTGTAATGGCCCAGAAAATCTTCAGCCATCACGTTTCTCAATAAAAAACAGATCACAAGGCTGCATTCCGGTCGGTTCTTGCCGCACTCCCTAAGTGGCGTCAAAAAACCGACTTCAATATTATATCACTTACCCCAACAAGAGCGGATCACGCACAGAAGCTTGACGCTCAAGCTCCTGGTTACGGACCTCCCCCTCAGGGGTATTCACGCTGGTATAGACACACCTCACCCCTTGTGCTTCTAGCTCGGCGCAAGCCCCGACCAGAATTGAGTGACCCAAGAAGACTGATGTCAACATCGAGAGCGGCCCTGCCTTGAGATCCGGCTTCAACTCGACACACGCGTCACCGCGAAATCCGCCTAAATCGACGGTTTCATCGCAAACCTCAAACAAGCGCTTACCGGAAGGGTGGCGGGACTTCACCGCACTCGAGTGCTCAATGCTGGTGAATGCCACGGTGTGAAGCCCCAGCTTTTTCGCTTCCAGCGCAAACTCAACGACCGCACCATTGATACCCGACTGGGAGGATATCCATATCATCTCTCCAGGGACTGGTTTTGCACGGGCAAGGAGAACGTTAGCGACGCCTGGCGTTCGCTCCAAGACACGGATCACGGGAGGCCCGGCGTTCGGCAAAAGATAATCGGCAACCAGTGGTAAAACGAATGAAGCTCCCCCTGCCCGGTGATATAACTCGAGCGGAAAAAGACCCGAGTGACCGCTCCCAAACACGAGTAAGTGGCGGCCCTGTTTCACATCACTGACTAAGCGGGCAGCTAGACTGGCCAGCGTTGCTTCGTTCTTCGTCAGGACGCTCTCGAGGTGAGGCAAAGCATTCTGTGCATAAAGAGATATCAGACTTTTCATTTCCATTTTCGCCCTCTTTATTCCCTACTCTAACGAATCATGGGCGGGGCTACACCACCCGCCACTTGATCAACTCCGAAAAAGCTGGAACCCGTCAGATTCATCGTCAAATTGAAATTAAACCCGTAACAAATACCCGTATCCTCAGCGCGCTGAATCGGACAAACGAATCGCGAACCGATCAACTCGAGCTGATAACAACGGGAGGGGTGTTGAATCCGAATTGCAGCATCAGCCCGTTGCAAACTCTCTGTCAGCAAATCCCAGGTCAGCTGCGCTCGCGGCATTAAGTAATCGTTTACCGAGAATGTCGAGCCCAGCGAAAGTAAGTTTGTTCGGTCTGCACCAATCTGCTTATGAGTGTAGGAAAGATTAAAGCTTCGATCGAAGGCAAGAATCTCCTGTCGAACCCCTCGCTCTGCCACGACGGTCGCTTGCGCTGTCACTTGATGACGACTCTGAGTCTCACTGATTTGTCCATAGGGCCAATAGAAGTAAAGCAGGTTCGACGTGAACCAACCGAGATCCGTGTTCACTCCTAAATTGAATCGAGAGAGTGGCCGAGCAAGATCAGCCGACTTCTGATATTCAAGAAGGTCAACACTCTCCCCCGCAGTCACTTCGACCGCGCGCCGATAGGTAGCCTCTTGCCCCAAGCGTCCTAAGCGCTGAATCAACTGCGAACTGAAATCAAACCCGATCGAGTGACCTTGCGGAATGAAGTAAACGTTCGCATCCCCAGTGGTCCCGAAAGGCACGGTATCATCAGAATCAAACTGAAAGCCCGAGAAGCCGTTTGACTCGGCGTAATTCAACTGCTGAATAAAGGGATGATTCGAATTCTCGTTGCGAAATGGAATGCGAGACCAGGTCAAGCGCGGCCGGATGATATGCTTCACTCGGGGGATATTGGGATCTTCAGTCTCGTAAACACGCTCGAGTTGGGCTTGAGCTTGGAGTTTTGCTTGGAGGTAACCCCGACCCAGGGTCTCAATGCCATCCGAGAACGAATAGAGATAAGCTCGATACTGAAGAGTCGGGACTAACGAGAACGCATCACCCGGCCGAATGACTGTGGAAAGTTTGGGAAAAAAAGAAACCCGCGTCCCCCGACGGATGGGGTCAATCCCCGGTCGAAAACCCTCACCCGGGAGGGCCTCCGTAAAAAGATCTCGATCAAAATAACTTCCCTCTCGCACGAAGTTGGAGAGCCCGACACTTCCACCCAAAGCGACTGCACCGTCAAAGAGGTACTTATCGTTGGTGGAGATCTTTGCCATCGGAAGAACCTGTACGGTACTGCCGTCCCGCGTGCGGGGGTCTGGATCCAAAGATACCAAATTCCGATAGTACTTTGTTCCAAGCCACGTACTGACTTCATCTGTGGAGTGACTCAGAAAAAACTCCGAACCGACAAAGGCTTCGCCGTTCCCAGGTATATCACCCACTCGACTCGGATAGAGCTGATCACTCATTTCATAGAGCTTGAGCTTTTGTTCGATACCAAAAGGCAACTCCTGGGTCTGCTCAATCGCCACCGCCCAGCGATGAGAAGAGGGCTCCAAACCCTTGCTGACTAAAAACTCTTCGAAAGCAACATCGCGAAGCGTGTAGATGTTCATTCTACCCGAGCTTCGCGGGGAAAGCACATAACGTCCCTCCCACTCAAATCGGACTCCACGTCCGGTGAAATAACCGAGGCTCAAAGTCATGTCCGTGCTACGCGAAATATCCCAAAAGTAGGGCTGCACAAAGGTAAAGCCCTCGTTCCGGTATCCGAAACTAGGAAACAAGAGACCGGACTGCCTGCGGGACTTCAGTGGAATCACCAGATAGGGAACCCAAAAAACCGGGACGTCCTTCACCGCCGCCATGACGTTTTTCATCCGCCCGTACTCTTCAAATTCCATATCCACTTCACTGCCTAAGAGCGTCCAACTCTGCGGACAGTCCATACAAGTGCTATAGGAACCTTCCTCGGTCAAAAACCGCCGACTCGCGACTCGCTTCAGGACTTTACCGGTCAAGCTGTAAGTCTTGCTCGATACCCGACCGTTCGTGATCACCCCTTTGCGGGTATCTAAATTAAAACTGAACGCATCACCCTGAATCACCATCTCACCGGAAGAGTAAACACAGTGGCCTCGTGCTTCGACCATCCGAGTATTTTGATCGATATCAATCACATCCGCTGTGATCGACTCACCGGTTCGATGAAGAGCGGCATTTCCCTCCAAGTGCATTCGATTTAGCTTACGATCCCAGAAGGTACGATCACCCGTAAAATGGATATCTTTTCCAAGGGGAGCGACACCGGTCACAGGTGCGGCGTGGGACTTTCCAAATGGAGAAAGACCGCTCAGGAATAAAAAGAAGACCCACGCCGCTACGACCGCAATCGAACGAGCAGGGGTCCACTCCTGAAACTCCCCCTCCTCTATTGAGACCGGTCCGAGAATTGCCAAAAATCGTTTGAACGGTTTGGCTCTCAGCTTCATGGACAATTAATTTTCCTTGCGGCGGCTTTTTGCGGATCGCCCGGGCGCTTTCAATTTCTGGGGTGTTTTCTTTTTCGTAGTCTTCTTCGACTTTCGCTTTACTTGAACAGCGCCTTCCGATGGCAATGCAGCCAAGCCCGGCAGTGAATCAGGCCCCTGAGACCAACAGGTCACACGCCCCAATCGCCACATCCAATTCACCAGCTCCTGAGACAATTCCCTTCGGTGCACGATACGATCCACGAATCCGTGCCGCACCAAGAACTCGCTCCTCTGGAAACCCTCCGGCAACGATTGACGGATGGTTTGCTGAATCACACGAGGTCCCGCAAAACCAACCAGCGCGCCGGGTTCCGCAAGAATAATATCACCCAACATCGCAAATGAAGCAGCCACGCCCCCAGTAGTCGGGTCCGCAAGGATACTGATGTAGGGAACCCCCAATTCGCGCAGCCGCTGCAAAGCTGCGGTGGTCTTTGCCATTTGCATCAGTGAAAGAATGCCTTCTTGCATCCTCGCTCCACCGCTCGAGGACACGACGACTGCAGGAATTCGCTCTTCGGCCGCTTTCTCAAACAGACGAGTCACTTTCTCGCCAACAACGACTCCCATGGATCCGCCCATGAACTTGAACTCAAACACACCAATGATATAGGGTAGCCCTTTGAGTTTTGCTTTTCCGACGATGAATGCATCGCGGACGCCTGTACTCACCGCAGAAGACCGCAATCGATCGCGATACGGTTTACGGTCATCGAACTCAAGCGGATCGTTTGAAACTAAGTCCTCAGCGATTTCCTCGAAACTTCCCTCATCACTCAATGAACGGATCCGCTCGGCCGCGGTCATCCGAAAATGGTGCGAGCACTCGGGACAAACGTGAAGTTGATCCTTCAAGACTTTCGACTGGAGGATCTCCCCACAGGAGCCGCACTTCACCCAAAGCCCTTCAGGGACCCGAGAAGCACGTTGAGAAACCTGTGACTTAATGCGCGGCGTCTTTAAATCGTCAAACCAAGCCATAAGAAGTGGCTCGAGACTACCGACGCTACGCTCATAACTCAAGATTTTTGGACGATGATCAAAGGAAAAGAGCCTCTCCAAACCATCAGGGCTCTTAAGAAAAACTACTTTTTTTGGGAGAAAAAGTGCCTCAGTTCAAGTTCATCCTAAACTCACTGAGGCCCGCGAGAGCTATGATTTCGTCTCCCAGAACCCGTCCTTGGATTCTTTCCACAACCACAACTATGAGTCTACGGAGCTTCCGAATCGGGTCAATGCTTTTTATTTGAATCACAAAACTTCACATTTCATTCACGGCTCAATCGCTATTCTGAACGATTCTTTTCTTTATTCTTCTGCTGAAGGATCCGGTCATAGACCACTTTGCGATCCACATTCCAAAGCTTCGATATCCACTTGGCCGACTCAGAATCCTTTGCTCCGATTTCCGAGAAAACCTGCAGAACGTCCTGCCAGGAAGGCATTCCCGATAACGGTTCCTGCGTGACACTTCCCTCAGTCTGGGGTTCCGAAGTGATATCACTCATCTGAATTGCAAAACACCATTCCCCGCGAACTCCTTCGTTCTGCAGCTCGGTACGCACAAGATTCAAAACTTGGCTTAAATCACCCGCGAAAATCTTTTCATACATTTTTGTCAACTCTTTGACGGCTCGAGCCTGAACGACTTGACCGCTCGCATGCTCGGACAACCACGTCAAAGCAGACTCGATGCGCTCTGGACTCTCAAAGAAGAACCAGACCCGGCATGAACCGCGAGAGACGAGAAGCTCACGCCAAAGCTTCGCGCGCTCTTGATCCGATCGCGGAAAAAAACCCAGAAATCCAAATGGAGTCTCACCGGCAAACCCCGAGATCGATGCGAAGACCGAAACCGCTGAGGGACCAGGAATGGGCTCAACCCTAAGCCCCACACGCAATGCCTCTTGAACCAATAGACTTCCTGGATCACTAATCCCCGGCGTCCCTGCATCTGACACAAGGGCAATCCGCGCTCCTGATTCAATTTTTTCGATCCAGTGAGGTACCGTTCGATACTCTTCATGCGAGTCGAGTCGCTCTAAGCGTTTCCCAGTAATCTGAAGGGCTTGGAGTAACTGAAGGGTCCGGCGTGTGTCTTCTGCCAAAATGATATCGGCACTTTCCAGTGCGTGTCGCATCCGAGCCGTGACGTCTTGGAGGTTTCCAATCGGAGTTGCCACGACCTGCAAATACCCATCAGAAACTCTATGCGTGATATCTCTCGGTAAATCTTGCCTCTTGGATCGTCGGTTCATCCTCTTTAACCTATCGGAAAGGCTTCGCTTGAGCGAGCGCTAGCTAAAAAAATCAGGCAGAGCTAATCCCCGAGCAGAATCAAAGGAGTGATGACGATGAAGACTCAGATCAATAAAAAAGGCGACACCCTTGTAGTGTCCATGGAAGGAAAAATGGACTTCGAGATGCAGGACACCCTTCGTCAAGACCTGCATCGCCTCGTGACTGATACCAAGAAAACAGACCAAACGGCTGCAAAAATTGTCTTTAACCTCAAGGACCTCGAGTTTGTTGGTTCAAGCGGCATTTCAAACTTCATTCAAACGCTCAAAGAGGTCTCCAGTAAGACCGATCAAAAACCCCGCTACTGTGAAGTCAGCAACGAATTTCGTCGAGTGATGCAAGCACTCGATGAGTCAAAGACTTTTGAGTTTTACGATACTGAAGAGCGAGCTCGGAAAAGCTTCGATCAATAATCCACCGGTTCCGGATTAGACTCCACTCTCGGCACGCCTGGCTCGAAGCGATTCGGCGTGCCGAGCTTTTTCTACGGCACTCATCTCGCACCAGCCGTCTGTGCACACCCCGCGATGAATCGCACTCAGCTCGGCCTGACTCCGCGACCGTCGTGGCAAGTACGGCCGAATGCGCGCAAAAACGATATACCCTAAATCCAGAAAAGGACGGAACACAGGTAACTTTGCAAATCGAGGGAAGTGCGAAAAAAGGGTCCCCGGCAGCTGCTCCCAAATCGCGATGAATGTATCAACCCCTTCAACAATTCCTCCATCCGCCTTCACCCCGTGCATCCGCTCGTGGATCAATACTGGGTCTAGCCCCCAAGCATGAGGGTCGAACTCGGGGTCCATGATATCAACAAAAGCCAGGCGACCGGCTTGGTTGCGCTTTCGATAAAGGTCAATCTCGTGACTACAGATCACGCACCGACCATCAAAAAACACCGTGAATTGGACATCTTGATTCGATGACTTCATTGTTTAATAGTACATGAACTATAATGAAATTTCCAGCCCCCAACCCACTGATGCCCGCCATGGGCTAGTCTTCAGGCCGAAAGGCATCTGCCACGTGTAAAAAACGTCTTCCATCCCAGTCAATGATATCAAACCGAACGCCGTGGGCCCTTCCCCGGTATCGCGCAAGATAAGTCCGTGCCGCGCGCACTAAGTTTTTCGTTTTCTTGGGTCCCACACTCTCCAGGCCGCTCACTAACCCGTCCCAGGAGCGCGCACGGACCTCGATAAAGACTAACTCAAGTACCTCACGACCTTGTGCACCTTTCGAGCCCCGCCTGCGCCGGTGTTCGAACACGAGATCAATCTCCCCACCTTTCGCTCGAAAGTTCTTCTCCAAAAGGCGGTAACTTCCCAACGAGAGCAACCACTCCGATGCACGCGCTTCGATCTCATGGCCGAAACCCAGACGATGGATTCTCTGTTTTTGGATGGGCTCAAAAGGCATAGAGGCTCTCCGTTCTGAATGTTTTCAGGAACACTTTCAGAAAGAGTGCCAACTCAGTTAGGTGATATCAGTGGAGCGAACTCTGGAGCGAAGGCTCCGTCACAGCTAAAGAGCCCAACGCTTTCGCCACCGGCGCAAACGATCTGCGATGAATCATCAAGGCACCTTTTTCTGCGAGTGCTTTTTGGTGAGCAGGCGTGGAGTACCCCTTGTGGGCACCAAAACCATAACCAGGATACTCTGCTTCATACTCATCTAGAATCGCATCGCGATGCACTTTCGCTAGGATGGAGGCACAAGCGATGGTCACTGAGCGCATATCGCCTTTCACGATCGCTTGCCCCTTCAAGCCGATAACGGATAAGCTTTTAGGAACCGCATTCCCATCGATCAGTGCGATTTGAGGCAGAGTTTTCAAGCCCTCGATGGCTCGCTTCATCGATAGGTGGGCTGCGTGATAGATATTTAACGTATCAATTTCCTCGACCGAAGCTTCCCCCACACTCCACGAAAGCGCATAAGATCGGATCCAAGGCGCCAATCTCTCACGCTGTTGCGGCGAGAGGAGCTTGCTATCACGAACCTCGTGGAGCTCCGCCGGCCAGTCGCTCGCCGTGAAAAGATCAGCAGGCA
>Ga0169931_10011827_pt1 | contig 12206 bp, 10 predicted proteins | sample Kivu_15m_20L_FD_129675 | JGI IMG/M metagenome (GOLD analysis project Ga0169931, IMG submission 129675) | Freshwater microbial communities from Lake Kivu, Western Province, Rwanda to study Microbial Dark Matter (Phase II) - Kivu_15m_20L... | ecosystem: Environmental > Aquatic > Freshwater > Lake...
AGAGTTGATAGATATCCCAATTCCACGAGCAGTTCGTGTCTCTGAGGCTCCTTCTTATGGACAGACGGTGATGACTTACGATCCACTCTCAACTGGCGCCACCGCCTACATGGCAATCGCTCGCGAGATAGCAAATCGTGGCGCAGGAATAACAAGTGAATCTCTGACGGCGAAAGGTGCATGATGAGCAAGCGTGGTGGACTTGGCAGAAATCTGGATGCACTTATTCCAACGAAATCAACATCATCGAACTTTTCGGCAGATTCACAAGTTGAGGATGATGAAAAGTTCGCGCGTATTGTTCCCATTTCATCTATTCGACCTAACCCCAAACAACCACGAACCATCTTTGATGCCGCTGCCCTCAAAGAATTAAGTGACTCGATTCGTGAGGTTGGCTTACTGCAACCTCCCGTAGTCCGTGAAGTTGCCAAGGGTCAATACGAGTTGATCATGGGAGAGCGAAGGTTTCGTGCGAGCCAAGCGGCGGGTCTTCGGGAAATCCCGGTAATTGTCCGCGAAACCAGCGATAAAGAGATGTTACGTGAGGCGCTGATCGAGAATATCCACCGTAGTGAACTCAACGCTCTTGAAGAGGCATCCGCCTACACCCAACTCTTGCAAGATCTTGGTGTCACGCATGATGAGCTAGCTTCAAAGGTGGGTAAGTCTCGAGCAGCGATCAGCAACACGATTCGCTTGATGCATCTTCCGGCTTCGATTCAGAGAAAAGTAATTGAAGGCGCAATCACACCTGGCCACGCACGAGCGCTTCTCGGCCTTACCAATCAAATGGAGATGGAAGCTCTCGCCAAACGAATCATTAAGGAGAATCTCTCGGTACGAGCAACAGAGGAAATCGTCGCAATATCTGGAGGTAAAGAGCGAAGTGGTAAGAACGCGAAGAAGAGTGACCCCTTTGCTCGCGCGGAGTTTAAAGAGCTGGAAGAGAGATTAGAGAATCAACTCAACACACGAGTGAAAATCGAGCGGAAGAAGATCGTGATTGAGTACGGTGACGGCCAAGATCTACAACGAATCGTCAGAGTGATTGAAAGTTAAATTAGAGAATCAAATTTGCCGGTTGAGATATGAAAACGAATATTTGTATTACTGGCGAATGCCAGCGCGGCGCAAATCTTCGATTCGAAGAGTTCCGGTCTTGGCATCACTCTCGGCATCGAGATAGAGACGTTGGATTGCAACCACCAGCGCTTCGGCGACGATATCCCTAAATGAAGGGTTAACTATCCGTTCTCGATCGGATGGGTTAGATAGATAACCAATATCAATTCGAACTGTAGGCGACTTGGTTAACCGAAGCAGGTCCCAACTCTTTGCATGGGTCCGGCAATTGAGCATCTGGGTTCTTGCGGCAATCTCACGCTGTGCAAGCGTGGCGAAACGTTCGCCAATCACTGACTTGATTCCTTCACCTTCGTTGCCGAAGTAATAGGAAGCAACTCCCTCAGCGCGCTCATTCGTGTAGTTGTCACAATGGAGTGAGACGACGAGATCTGCACTTACCTTGTTTGCGAGCTCAATTCGCGCGGGTTCACTAGGAGATTGATCCGCGGTCCGCGTTAGATGGACCTCGACCCCTAGTTCGCCAAGGCGTTTACTTAACCGTGAAGCCAAATCAAAAGTGAACTCAGATTCGGTGATGGCGCCAAAACTGTGGCCCGGGTTAGCCCCACCCCAACTCGGGTCCAAAACAATGACTTTTTCCAAGAGCGATGGCCCTTTTCGATTGCGAAGCGCATCTTCTCTAAGCGCAGTCGCGGGTCCGCCTGCGACAGTTCGAGTTAATCTGATCAGCGCGACCACTGTGGTCTCACCACAACGCCCATCACCTTCTAGCCCAACCGAACGCTGGAATTCCTTGAGCGCAATGACGCTCTTGGGCCCAAAAATCCCATCTGCTCGACCTACATCGAATCCCATTCCGAGCAATCTCCGTTGCAATGTTGCAACATCATCCCCCCGCATCATCGGAGTGGTCAGCTCAATAACCCGATCACCTAAACGCCACCGAGCCTCTTCGAGTGCTTGAAGTGTCTTGTGATCACATTCACCGGTTACCTTCAACCCTCGGCTCTGTTGCAGAGCGCGTACCGCTTCCACCACGCTCTCATCAAAAAGTGAGCCGACCTTTGTTAAGAAACCCAAGGAATGTAAGGCGTTAGTGAGTCGCGCGACAGAATCTCCCGAGTCGCCACGAGCCAACACCTCGCCCGTCATACCAACTCCTCGGTCATCGAAAGGTCATCATCGAAAGCTCGAACTATCTGATGAATTCATCCAACTCTTTAAGAAGAACTGGCTTCGGCTTGGCACCAATGATTGCCTTTACTACTTCACCACTCTGGAAGACGCTCATATTGGGGATCGAGCTGACGCCATATTGCATCGCCAGCTGAGGTTCCTCATCAGTGTTGATTTTGACGATCTTTATCTTGCTCGAGTACTCATTGGAGATCTCTTCAAGCACGGGCGCTACTGCTCGACATGGACCACACCACTCCGCCCAGAAGTCCACAACAACGGGTACTTTGCTTTCAAGCACAACGCTCTTGAAATTAGCGGACGTAACTTTTTCAGTTGCCATCTCTCTATCTACCTCTCATTTTCATTCTGCTAATGATACTTAGGAAAAATCGATTAGCTATGTTGCAAGAATCGCTCGGCATCGAGGGCTGCCTGACAACCAGAGCCAGCGGCCGTGATTGCTTGGCGATAGGTATGGTCGACTAGATCTCCGCAAGCGAAGACGCCTTTGAGGCTGGTCTTTGTCGATCGCCCTTCCACCTTTACATACCCCTCGCTATCGAGATCGACTTCGCCTCGCACAAGTTCACTTCGAGGGAGATGGCCGATAGCAACAAAGAGACCAGTGAAATCCTTAACACTCTCCTCGTTGCTGTTGAGATTTCGAATCTTTAGCCCGGTTACCTTCTCGCTACCCAACACATCGATTACTTCTGAATTCCAGAGGAACTCAATCTTTGGATTTGCCATGGCTCGCTCTGCCATGATCTTGGATGCGCGAAGTGAATCGCGTCGATGGATGACTGTCACCTTTGAGGCGAATTTCGTGAGGAAATTTGCCTCCTCCATTGCTGAGTCGCCACCACCAACTACTGCGATCGCTTGGTCACGAAAGAAGAAACCGTCGCAGGTAGCACACCATGAGACGCCGCGACCAGAGAGACGCTTCTCATTCGGCAAACCAATTTCCTTGTAAGCAGATCCCATAGCAAGAATCACGCTCTTTGCTCTCACCACAGCTCCAGAGCCATCAGTGAGAGTCTTTATCTCAGAGTTCAATTCCATTTTGACGATGTCATCGGTGATGATTTTTGTACCGAATCGAAGCGCTTGGTTTCTCATTTGGTCCATGAGATCAGGACCCATGATTCCTTCTTTGAATCCAGGAAAATTCTCGACCTCAGTGGTGTTCATCAGCGCACCACCCGCAGTAACCGAACCCTCATAAAGGATCGGAGAAAGCTGGGCTCTGGCGGTATAGATGGCGGCGGTGTAGCCAGCAGGACCAGAACCAACAATCACCACATCGGCGATATCTTTATTCACGCTTCCCCCTCATGCATCAGGGTGCGACCTTACCTCGGGTAAAGAGAGCCACCACCTCGCCGACCTCTTTGACACCCAACCTCTTTGCTACAAGGAGATAGAGTGGAGTCACAAGAGCAAGAACCAAGACGAGGTAGAGAGTATTCCCCCATCCTTCGTTGATTTGCACGACACCTACATTCGAGGCAAGTTGTTGCAAAACGATGGCAACTACAAAAAGTGCCGATGAAATAAGGGCTAACTTGAGGTAAAGCAAGAGATAGAGACGGTGTGGCAGGTGTTGCAGGGATCTGCGAAGGCCACGGTAAGTGACAAAGACGCCAATAAAGTAACTGATTGAGAAAGCGATGGCCATTCCAAAAGTCTTCCACTGAATCTCTAGAATCGAGTAGGCAAGGAATGAGAGAGATATCGCGATCAGATTGATCACGGTATTTGCCACTACTTGATATCTAGTGTTTTCAAAGGCATTGAGCGAGCGAGTAAAGATCATGTTAAGTGCCAGCGGGATTCCGGCTAGCGCGAAGGCAGAGAGCAGTTTTCCGATGAATCTTGCATCCTCTACTGGGATCCCGAAGAAGATCGCGCTGCCCAAATTGCTGCCGAAGAGTGCAAAGAAGATCATCGCTGGGACCAAAACCACTCCGAGGAGTCTTAGCGAGTGAACGAGATCTGAGCGGATACCTTCGAGATTGCTCATCTGAACTTTACGTGCGAGATCAGGGAGGATGGCGGTAGCGATAGAGATAGCAAATATTGAATGCGGCAAGAGGAAGATGAGATAAGCATTCTGGTATGGCGTGAAACCAAGTCCAGAGGTAAGAAGTGAAGAATCATTAGCAAGAATTGCTGCCTCTTTTGTGATTCGGGTTCCTAAGTTGACGGTGATTGCGAACCCGATCTGTGTTATCAATGCGTAAAGAAGCGTCCAACTTCCGAGAGTTATCGACTTCCTAAGTCCTGCGCCACGAAACTTGAAGTTGGCTTTGATGCCAACCTTTAGGCCCTTGACTACCGGGACCAAAGCCAGGGCTTGTATTGCAATCCCCAACGTTGTGCCAAGGCCGATGATCGCAACATTTTGGTCGGTGATAGTTCCAAGCGTGATCTCATCAAACGAAAGAAGGAAATAGCTAAAAAGTGCGATAACCACAAGATTGTTAAGTATCGGACTCCACATCATCGGCCCGAAACTTCCTTTGGCATTGGCGATCTGGCCAAGTAGTGTGTAGAGACCGTAAAAGAGTATTTGCGGTAGGCAGAACCAGATGAAAAGGAGTGTGACCTGAGCTTCTCGACCATCAAAGGAGGGGGCATAGAGCGTAAGAAAGAAAGGTGCAGCAATCATTGCGAGAGCTGTTAAAGCCACCAAGATGCTCATTACCAAGGTGGCAAGTTTGGATATGAAGAGTGAACCACCATCAGGATCTTTAGCAGCACGAACTATCTGAGGCAAAAAGACGGCAGTCAGCGCACCACCCAGTATCAGGTTATAGATGATATTTGGCATCGTGTTGCCAACGTTGTATGTATCGCCAAGGAGTGAGGTGCCCAGTAACGCGACTATCAATATGTTTCGAATAAATCCCGTGATACGAGAGATCAATGTACCGAGAGCCATTAGCGCTGATGACTTGATCATCGCCTCACTCATGATCGGCCACCTTAGTGGATTGATTCGCGGTCTTGCGAGAGCGCCTTACTCGTCTCATGCTCTGAATTATTGCCGCGATGAGTAAGACGAGACCAGATCCAGTTGTGATCCATGTAGTGAACGGACTTATCACAGTCAAGGTCAATGGAAGACGTACTTGGCCCCCAACATTGATGCCACTACTAGTTCTCATAGTGATAAGAAGTTCAGATTGACCCGATGCAAGAACTGTGACAGGTACTTCAACCGAGAGTTTGGAATTCGCATCGACTAGAACGAGGTCGGTTGACTCGACAACTACTTTGCTGTTGGTCGACTTGATCTTCAATCTGATTTCCATGGGATTGTCGAAATCGTTGATCAGAGTGATAGGAACTTCTTCGCTGCTAGATGTAAGTGTGAAGCGCCCTTTACTGATTCGAATTGAATCTTGATATAAAGATATTTCTTTCTGCAATTCTCTAGTCAGCTCCAGAGTTCGATCCACAGGAACCTCTGGGTTAAGAATCAATCCAATGCGAAGACGAAATGAGATTGTTTTTGGATTATTGGCGTATTGATTGATCGATCTGATCGCCCTACGCATCTGCGTATAACGGTCGGCTATCGGAGGATCAATTGAAACCACCTGGCCAGTGATCTCTGGAGGGTTCACTGAGACTGGTCGTGCAAGCAAGGCTTGAAGTAATTCAGCAGAGAGGCGATGGTGGATGCTCAATTCACTGGGAGCTGCCCTTGCTAACCACGCCAGATTCGGTGATCCGTAATTGAGCGCGTTGACTTCACTCTCACCTACAACGATCTTTAGACGCTCGAGCCATTGCCGGGCATTGGGGCTCTCCGGCACTTCGGTTCCATCGATTATCTGGAAACCATCTGCAAGATCGTTGACTTCTTCGATCAACATAGGATCTATTGCAAAACTTCGCTTCGGTACCGAAACTTTGGCCGCTTCACGAAGTAACTGACCAAGAGAGCCAGTATCACTGAGTTTGGCTTCCAAAGATCTATCAAAGAAAGCACCATTGATATTTCGATTTGGCAAGTCAGAGACAATGATCAAGCTCTTACCATCGCTCAACGGTTTGATCTCGCCGTGAGCAGGTGGCAAGAGTGTGAATGAAATCAAGAGGAAGGAGAAGATCAAGCAAAGCAAAAATCTTGGAGAGAATCTCTGTAGCGTGATCACGGTGTGAGGTCGCCTGATCGAGCAATGAGTTTCTTCTCATCAGGATAGGCAAGTTTGGCGACGATCTCCTCCAACGGAATCCATGCAACATCATCAACTTCAGTAACCTGTGGTTGCAATGAGCCGCCCACTTCCTTGAAGAGGAAGTGATGGACTGTCTTATGAATTCGTTTTCCACTTGCCATAAACCAGAAATCAATCACTCCAAGGGAGCGTGCTATCTCACTCGTTATCCCGGTCTCTTCGGCGACTTCACGTAGTGCAGCAAGTTCGGGAGTCTCCCCCTCCTCGATATGCCCTTTTGGTAGCGACCAGATCAAGCGAGTGTGATCCTTCTGATCACGCCGAGCAATCAAAAGACCACGAGTTCCTGTTGAGTCAACTACAAGTCCTCCAGCGCTGACTTCATCGACTCGCTTGGCATAACGAGTGGGACGGTTGGTCTTTCTCTTGGCACCTTGATTGCGTGATGAAGTTGGCTCTGAATTATTTTGAGCTATCGCGGAGGCGGATTTCTTGCGACGCGGGCGCCTTCGCCTGCTTTTCTTACGCTTCTCTTCGCCACCCGCACTTGGTGCCGGGGTCATGAGTTAAGGGTAGTGGCTTCAGTTGCATTTCGATAAGAGGAGAGCGTTCGAGAAATTCAAGTTCGGGGAGTTTTTCCTTCAGTAGCCTTAGCCGTGATGGATCCGATCACGCAAGCAGGCGTAGAGATTGCAACAAGTACGTTGATGAAACGTGCGCCAATCGCATTCGAGCTCGCCAGAGATTTTAAGTCGCATGGCAAGCGACTGGCATTAGTTGGTGGGTCAGTGCGAGATGCGATTCTCGGACGATTGGGAAATGACCTTGATTTCACGACTGATGCGCATCCGGATCTCACCAAACGAATCCTGAGTAAAAGGTTAGAACACCTCTGGGATACCGGAGCGCGTTTTGGAACCATCTCTGGCCGTGGCGTTGGATTCCTTATCGAAATCACCACCTATCGATCAGAGAGTTATCAGCAAGATTCACGAAAGCCCGCGGTGGAATTTGGTGAGACGATTGATGTCGATCTCTCCCGCCGAGATTTCACTATCAACGCTATGGCTTTAGAGCTAACCAGCGACACTCCGGAATTTATCGATCCATATCACGGTGTTGTTGATCTAGCGAAGAAGTTGATTCGAACTCCGCTAACACCAGAGATCTCTTTCTCAGATGATCCATTACGAATGCTTCGAGCGATTCGTTTCGCCGCACAGTTAGGTTTTGCTATTGGTGAAGATCTCTCCACTGCGATCGCAGCAATGCGAGGACGGCTAGAGATCATCTCAGCAGAGCGAATCCGAGAGGAATTCACCAAGATCATCCTCTCTGATCAACCTCGAATCGGAATAGAGTTATTGGTAGAGAGCGGTCTTGCAGAGATCTTCATACCCGAGGTACCAAAACTGCAACTCGAAGTTGATGAACACCATCATCATAAAGATGTCTACCAACATTCACTGAAAGTCCTGGAACAAGCGATTGCGCTGGAAGATCGCCTCGGCGGTCCCAATCTGGTGATTCGCCTTGCTGCGCTCTTACATGACATCGGCAAACCCAAGACAAAACGATTGATCGACGGCGGTGGCGTCTCGTTCCATCACCATGAAGTAGTTGGTGCGAAGATGACGCGAGAGCGATTGAAGAATCTGCGATTTGACGCGAATTTAATCAAGGAAGTTTCACATCTTGTCTTCCTTCATCTCCGGTTTCATGGATATGGAAATGGTGAGTGGACTGACTCTGCTGTCCGCCGTTATGTCCGAGATGCTGGTGATCTCTTAGAGCATCTCCATGTTCTCACTCGTGCAGATTGCACTACCCGTAATCGCGCTAAGGCCGATTCTCTTGCGAAGAGTTATGACTCCCTCGAAGAACGAATCACCAAACTTGCTCAAGAAGAGGAACTTTCGAAGATCCGGCCAGAGCTAGATGGTGAAGAGATCATGAGAATTCTTGGGATCAAACCAGGACCCGTTGTCGGTAAGGCTTATGAGCACCTCTTAGAACTTCGACTTGAAGAGGGGCCACTCGGGAAAGAGCGGGCTGAAGAAGAGTTGCTCAACTGGTGGCGCTTGAATGGAAATACTTAGGGCGAAGAAGCGCGATCGCAACAAGAAGATAAGAGAAGCAGACTACGAGGGGCAGTAATCCACCCGCGCCATCCTTCGGTAGAAGCAGGGCAGCGACTAGCGCACCTGTGACGATGGCGGAATTAACTATCACGTCATAGACAGCGAAGACGCGTCCGCGATATTGATCAATGATCTGTGATTGAACGAGTGCGTCATTAGTGACCTTAACCCCTTGACCACATGCTCCGGTGAGAAAACCCGTGAATAAGAGGATGGGTTCACTCTGCTCGAGCGCCAAAAAGAGCGGTGCGATTGCGCTAGCGATAAGCATCCATCTGATCCACCGGTGGCGCCCGAATCGCGCCACACCAAGCGGCGCCACTATTGCGCCGAGTGCAATCCCAACGCCAGCTATCACTGCTGCTAGAGCAAATCCAGCGAGACCTGCGTTCGGTTCACTGGTTGAGTTGAACGAATTTCGTTGCAAGATAAGTGCCATCAAGGTGAGCGCGGTGAGGCCACTGCGGTGTACACCGGTTGCGATGATGCCAAGCATCGCATCCCGACAATCCTTGAGACGCCTAAATCCATCTCGCATCTCATCAATTCCGGCGAAGAAAGAAGCCTTCGTTATCTCGTGACGCTCTGGCCCAAGTTCGTCTTTACGTAACAAGAGTGCAAGGAGTGCGGTAATGAGGAAACCAGCACCGGCAAGAAGAATGACGATTGAGTCGGCATGGTTGGCGCTCACCTCCACCATCAGATTTCGAACGCCAATCCCAACACCACCACCTAAGACGACAAATACTGTGCCACCCGTTACAGCGGTCGCATTTATCGCCACCAATCGCTCTCTAATTTTTTCGTCCTTTGCAACAAGCAGTGGTAGCGCTGCTGAGAGCCCAGCAAGGATCAACCGATTGACGCCGAATGCTGCGAGAACGAGTGTGACCATCAAGATCCCGGTGGCGCCCTGCCAAATCAAGAGCGCGACGAGTGAGGCGATGACCGCGCGCGTTAGATTGCAATAGAAGAGAATCCGCTGTCGAGAGAATCGATCAAGAATCGTGCCAACAAATGGTCCAATAATCGAATACGGCAGTAAGACAATGGCAAATGCGGTAGCGGCAGCGAGTGCATTGCTCTGACGTTCAGGTGAGAAGAGGATGAAAGATGCAAGGCCTGATTGAAAGATTCCATCGGTCAACTGACCGCTCCAGCGCAAGGCGAAGAGACGAGTTATTCGTGAGTTTCGCGGGATAGCCACTCTCATCTCAAATTCACCTCAGCCCTGATTGTGAGTGCCTCTATTGCGTGAGCCTATTGCGCTTGGCATCACTACCATAAGCACATGTTTTGGTCGCAGCGCGCTCGTGTCGACTACACCTTCAGAAAGCGCGCGACCCTTGCCGCTCTATTCCAAGGACTCTCGAGCGCGATGGATGCATGTGATGCCGACCCCTACCTACGACGCGCAGCGAAATTTCATGGTGAGCGGACTGATCGTTCCTGTCCAGTCTGCCGCAGTAAGAAGATGGTCGAACTTCGCTACACCTTTGGTGATCAACTCGGTCAATATTCTGGGCGGATAAAGAGTTTGGCAGAGTTACGCGATATGCAATCTGAGTTCGGCGAATTCCGCGTCTATGAAGTAGAGGTCTGTAACGATTGCGGCTGGAACCATTTGACCGCCTCATTCTTACTTGGTGATGGCGTCAATCGAAAGCCACCGCGACGCGCCAAGACTGTCGAGGACGAGCCGTTGCAACGAAGATCAGGCTGAACGGACGCAATACTCGATGGCAAAACGTTGGCGCAGAATCGTTGGAAGAGTTTCAATCTTGCTTGGCGGTTTTGGGTTTGTCGTGGGATCGGTCGTCTTCGGCATCGCATATTTCATGGTCGATATCCCGGACCCAAATGAGTATGTCAATAGCCAAGCCACCATCATTCAATATGCGGATGGAAGTGAACTAGGTCGACTCGGCGCACAGAATCGAACTGTCATCCCACTGGCAAAGATCCCACTGCACCTTCGCCATGCAGTCCTTGCCGCTGAAGATAGGAATTTCTACAGTCAGAGCGCAGTAAATCCGATAGCGATTGCGAGAGCTGCGATCAACAATCTTTTGGGCCGCCAGTTGCAAGGCGGTTCGACCATCACCCAGCAATATGCCAAGACTGCCTTTCTGACATCAGAGCGAACCTGGACGCGAAAGATCAAAGAGTTGATCATCGCAATAAAGCTAGAGAATCAACTCTCCAAAGATGGGATTCTCGAGAATTACCTCAACACCATCTACTTCGGGCGTGGTGCTTACGGCGTCGAGACCGGGGCGCAGGCTTACTTTGGTCACGGGGTGGAGTCGCTATCGGTGAAAGAGTCTGCGATCTTGGCATCGATCCTTCGTTCGCCCGGGCTTTATGATCCTTACTATAAAGATGGAAATCAGAGCCGTCTCGATTCTCGCTATCTCTATGTCATTGATGGAATGGTTGAAGCTGACTGGCTCAATGAGACCAGAGCCACGAAACTCAAAGGGTTGAAAGTCGAAGTCAATCCGCGCCTTTCTTCGGGTCGACTGGCTGGGCCACGTGGGTATTTGATCTCATGGGTGCAACGAGAACTCAACATCCTCGGTTTTCCAGATGAGGAGTTGATGATTGGTGGATTAGTCGTACGTACGACACTTGAGAAGCAAGCGCAGGAAGCGGCACAGATTGCTGTACAAGAAGTCGGGCCTAAGGATGCCCCGGAAGATCTTCATATCGGTCTCTTATCGATTCGCCCTGGTACTGGCGAGATTGTTGCGATGTATGGGGGCGAGGATTACCTGCAACGTCAACTCAATGATGCGACGCAAGGAATCACGCAAGCGGGTTCAACATTCAAAGTCTTCGCATTGATAGCAGCGCTAGAACAAGGAATCCCCTTGACTTCTATCTGGAACGGCGATTCACCTCAGTTTTTCGACGATCTGGGAAAGCCATATAAGGTCAATAACTACGGTAAAGAAGATTATGGTGATGTCACACTGTTACGTGCGACTGGATCTTCCATCAATACGATCTATGTGCCACTTGGAATTGCCGCGGGTCTTGAGAATGTTGTCAGCGCTGCTCGGCGCGCCGGAATTCCAGAGTCGGTTGCGATGCTTCCCACACCATCTGTTGTCTTGGGTGTCTCAAGTCCCCGAGTGATCGATGTAGCCGCTGCATATGCAACTTTTGCCGCCGAAGGTGTCTACGCTAAACCGTTTATCGTCAATGAAGTCCTTGGTCCTAATAAAGGTGTGCTCTATCAAGGGCGAATCGAAGCGCAAGAAGTCTTCTCATCTGACTTGATGCGCGATCTCAACTACGCCCTCAGGCAAGTAGTCCTTGCAGGCACCGCAACATCTGCAATCAAGGGACTTGGAAGACAAGCGGCAGGCAAGACCGGAACTTCAAATGAGAATACTTCGGCATGGTTCACGGGCTACACACCGGAACTTGCGACCTCGGTCGCTTTCTTTCGCGATGATGCTCTGACAACTCTTCGCGGTATCGGAGGAATAACTTCACTGACCGGCGGTACTTTCCCGGCGCGAATCTGGACCGAATATACGAAACGGGCACTCGACGGCGTGCCAAAATCAAAGTTCCGACCACCGGTGAATATCAA
>Ga0169931_10011828_pt1 | contig 12205 bp, 12 predicted proteins | sample Kivu_15m_20L_FD_129675 | JGI IMG/M metagenome (GOLD analysis project Ga0169931, IMG submission 129675) | Freshwater microbial communities from Lake Kivu, Western Province, Rwanda to study Microbial Dark Matter (Phase II) - Kivu_15m_20L... | ecosystem: Environmental > Aquatic > Freshwater > Lake...
GACCAATCTCTGCGACATGTTTTGGTGTCGATGAGATTTTTCAAAACCGTCTGTAATCCATCCGTTTTTGATCCATGGATCAAATTTGTGCGACGTGGTAAAGACGGTCTGTGGACCAAAATAGTCGTTTATAGCCGTTTTTTTTTTGATACATGGACTAAAAAAAGTCCATGGACCAAATTCGAGTTTCCGTATCGGGCCACTGTCGTTTTTTTTTAAAAAGTAGTTCGAGGGGAGAAAAAGATGGGAGATCGAAATCAAATTCGAGACACCACTGTTGAAACTCGGATTCTCCTCCTAATGAACAATTTAATCACTTTCTTGGAATCAACCACTCCGTTGATGGTGGTCCTGATATTCTCTTGCTTCAAGACCTCACAGGAATGACGAGACCCTAGAACCTTCACCAATTCCTCTTTATTCTGTACGTAGGAGCTGACTAGAGTAGTTGAGGACATGGGTGTCTCGACCTCGATTTCGATCTTGTGTCGAGCGAGAATGATGATTTCGGAATTGCAAAAGACCCTCACGTAGACTTCTACGTGTTGTCTGGTAATACAAGACCGAAAAAAGGGGAGGAAAAGAGGAAAACGACAGTTACAGTAAAAAAACGACAGGATTTCAATAAAAGTAGATAATGACAGTGTGATCTTCCTTTGTATGAGCTTTCCCCCCTTCGTATGCTTGGATCACAACTCGCAACAAATTTTTTGAGGCTTTTGCAATATTTGTCGGCAGTTCCCAGAAGAAAATGACCTCTTGTTGACTTTCACAATGCACAAGAGGTTATTTTCTTCTGGGAACTGCCGACAAATATAGCAAAAGCCTCAAACAATTTATTGTGAGTTGTGATCCAAGCATACTAAGGGAAAAAGCTCAAATCGGTATACAAAGGAAGATCACACTGTCATTTTATATCTACTTTTATTAAAACCTCGCCTTCTGCGTATATAATAGTGCCTCAATGTGTGATTATTATGCATGATATCAGACGAGCAAAGGTTACATCCCATTCTGAGCTGAAATCTCTCCAGGCGAAACTCGATTCAGTGACACAAGAGCTAGCTCTTTGGAAAACAAAAGAAAAAACATATCTGGATCTTATTGCTACCAATCAACAATGGATTCGAGATATTCAATGTCAGAAATGTTGCAGTCAACTAGGTCTTGGTCTGATTGAAAATAATGTACATTCCGTCATTGATGCGACAAGACTATCTACCAGCTCACTGCAGCAAAAAGGGAATGAATTTAATTCACAGTTGGCCATGAAATATCCTTCTCACTATCATACGAATGATAAGAGGGGAAAAATCTACGACCTTGAAACTCAAATTGTTAAGCTTTGTTTGATCAACACAATCATAGGGGATCGGAAAATTCTTCAACAGAGAAAGGAGGAAGTAGAAAGGCTACAAAATAATCTTAAAGAGATATGTGTAGAGTTGGTGGATATTGAAATAGAAAAAAAGAAAAAATCTCTGCCAAGTATATGTCTCGTTGACGACTCAAAGTGTGTGAAGGAAAAAGAAATCCTTATCCGAGAGAAGGAAGAGCTTCTTATGGAAAAACAAGCAATAGTAAGTCAAGTGCAGGATGATTTATCTAGGATCATTCCGCGCATTTCTGCGGATTCATAGCTACAGATTCATAAATAATTATTCCATGTACTTAGAATTCTCTTCATTCATCGCTATGATTAAATGCTTTACAAAAAGCTGGAACTGTAAATATTTTGAATGATCCGATCCGATTGACGTTGGCATGTCCCTTGTTGCATACATGAATTGCTGTCTTGTGTACCACACATCGAGGTAATGCCATTGTCTGTCGAGAGTTGTGAGTGAGCCTTTTATCCTGTGTGACTATAACGTTTTTTCACTATGTATTTTTCAAAGTTTCGCTGGGGGTTCATACATTTCATATTCGAAGTCTTTATTTTTCAATGAGATGTATGATATTCGTTGCACGGTCAAATCGTCTACTCTCAGATGGTAACGATATGAACGACTTCAATGAGGATGATCACTTTCTGTTACCCATCTCTGATATCATCCACATCGTTACCATCTTCAATAGACAATAACGGAATCCAGAGTATACGGATCCCCACATGATGGAACGAGTGAAAAAACAAAACTGTGCGCTAATTTTATATAAAAAAAAAGTGTCTAATCGGTATTGCGAACACCAATTTGTAATGCATCCAATTGCTTTCTACAAGGCCTAACGGTGTTTTCCATGTACCAGTCTAATCTATTTTCCAGGAAGTAAGCATAATCCCAATCGTGATCTTGGTCTAGTTCTGATGGGGGATTAGCCCATAGATAAATATTCGTTTCATGTTGCTTCCATGATGATGTAGCGATCACCGCCTCCTCCGAAAGGGTTTGAGTCTGTCCACCAACTTCTGTTGTCCCGAGATTCGTATTACTACTCGGAATCCATACGGATACAATCGATCGTAGATACGCCGTATCTTCATACCAATCAAAAACTTGAACTTCTTCTGCAGTCAAATCGGTCAATACCATTCCTTCCACATAATTTGATCCTATAGATTCCAGCGGATGTGGTAAACTCAAGCGATTCGACACAGGTTTCGGAGTGTATAGTTTCTTATCTATAGCCGGTATAACACCAGGGAATACAAGGTTGCGTACTGGATATCGGTGATATCCAGGCAAAAATGCTGAGATCATTTTGGGAACACGGCCAATAAGAGTTTCAAGTACGGGCGCTGACATGAGAGTGCCGTAAACAAAGCAGGAGCAAGTCGACAGCGATGATGACTGCTGTATAGCTGCCGCTGTTACAGAGGCAGGACGTGGTGCGATCATCGTCCAAAGCTTGTATAATCTGCTATCTGCTGCAAATGTTCTGTATATAGGGAAAGCCTTCAGAAAAGGAATAATTCTGTAATCCTTCGCACATCAAATGTTAGTCCCGAGTCGTGCCAGAACTTAACAGATACATACTTGCAGGACACCCCCGAAACAAACGCCGGATTCAGTCCACAGACAAAGTCACGCACGGCATAATACATGAAAATATTGAAATATGTTCATCATGGATGGATAGTCTTGGTTTGATTTCCCCAATGAATTATTGTTAATTAAGCATGAAGTTTGTCATCAACTGCAAACAGTATTCTCTATTGTTGTTTGCCTTGATACGCGTTGGTCATGATTCAGTAACTGGATTATCTTTCGTGGACTGGTTTTACGGCTATGATTCCAATACCACACGCACAAAGGTCTCCAATTTATCAGCCTTGACTGATTTATCGCAACTCCGTGTCCGAGATTTAAAACGACGATTAGCCAGACAACATGGCTATGGAGCCGATGAAATATCAAAGATGATTGACAAGAAGGATTTAATAAATACTCTGCTATATGAAGAACACAAAGTGTATCAAAAGGAAGAACAGCGGAGGAAACGAACCATGTATAGGCGTCGGATTATGACATCTCTTATTTGTATTGCCATCGTCATGTTTAGAGACTTATGGATTCAGTTGTATGAATTAGTCAGTGTCAATGTCCTTGTATATACGGATAAGAAATTATATGAAATAAGTCGCTGCCGAGAATACAAGAGTCTCAAGGGTTTGATAGGAATCACTTTCATGATTATTTTAGATCTATTGCAAGGTGAGGTGTTACAATGTACATGTTCAAGCATATGTTTTTGTCTAGACTCGTACTGAATCCCAACCGTAATCAAATGTTTTTAGGCTGGCTTACATTATCTGTATTACTATCTTGGTTTATGACATCCTCCTATTTCTTTCCCATTCCAAGCATACCAATAAAACCTGCCCAACTATTAGCTACAATGGCAGGAAGTTCCAAGTCAGCGGGACCTTTGTCAAATTATGGTATCAATATAGGTTCCATGGTCATAACTTGGTTCTTTCGTTTCGCGTATGGTCGTGTTGAAGGTTGGACGGGAAAGAAACTTTCAGAATCATATGCTCAACGGAGAAAAGAGGAAAAAGAGGCTGCCAAATCCAAACGGCATGAATCGTATGATGAGAATTGGTTACAACAAAGAGAAGCTCGGCGGGCGGCTAGAGAAGAACGCAGAAAAATGAAAGAGAGGCGTAGAAACCAAAATCTTGAAGAACAAGATATTCTGAGAAATCTTGCAACACATGAAAGGGAAAATGACTTTCACTCACTAAATGAAAATAGAGAAATAGATAAGGCTGATGACCATGATAGCCATCAGGATATGAATCAAGTAGATTAAATTTACATATTCGTAAATTAGATGAAATCATACTTTCCTTCTTTGAGACTTTTCATATCTCGTCGCTGACCTTTACCTCGACTTGCATTATCATGATTTTTGGAGTTTGAATACTTCTTTTTCACATTATCCTCATTCCCTTTTGGAGGAACCCATGCGTTCGGAACGACAATTGGGTTAGGGTAGTCTACTCCCAAACGTAGACCATATTGCTGCTGTTGTTCCTTATTCATCTTCCAAGGCTCATGGACCAAAGAGGTGGGTAGATTGGACAGCTCAGGGCACCAATACCGAACATATTCACCTTCAGCATCGTAATCTTTCGACTGCTTGACAATATTAAATCGATTGAGACGTCCTCCAGTCATACCTGCAGCTGAAACCCAGTTCCCCCAATTGGAATACACATCATAATCATAGAGAAGCGTTTCAAAATGATCTGCACCATATCTCCAATCGATATTCATATCAATGGCTAAGAAGCTTGCAACATTTTGTCTTCCTCTGTTAGACATGAAACCCGTTGCTGCAAGTTCTCGCATATTCGCGTCAACTAGTGGGTACCCTGTTTTCCCGTCCTTCCATGCTTGTAGTGTTTTTCTATCCAAACCCCATCGACGAGAATTGGGATGTGAGCCATGAGCTGCTGTACCTAATGTCCCATCTAACAAAAAGATTTTATTACCATGCTTCTGTGCAAAAAATTTGAAGAAATCTCTCCATAAAAGTTCAAATACGACCCAGTACGTCGATTTATTCGCGACTCTTTCATTTTCATATCGTTTACATTCCATGGCAATATATCTTGGAGATAAACATCCCGTGGATAACCAGGGAGCAAATTTGGTGGAGTAGTCTGTTGTAGCAAGCATCCCGTTCCTCGTATCAAAATATACTTTCAATAGATCTTTATCCCATATATAATCTTGAACTCTTCGTAAGGCAGCTGATTCTCCACCTACAAAAGAGACGACACCTTGATGAGATTCTTCATGTAATGACTCAATTTCTTCTGGTGGATAACCCAACTCTTCTAATGTGGGAATGTAGGTGAGTGAGCATTGTGGTATCGCTCCTTCAAAAATGTTGAGTATACTTTTGTCCTGGATTAAAGATAATTCAGCTTTCGTTGGTGTATGCAAGGGCGTTCCAATTTTACAATGCTTCATCAGTTGAAAGATGATATAAAACAACAACGAAAATATTCTGGTGTAGGAAAATAGATAAAGGTATACAAACATCATGAGTAAAAACTAAAAAAATACCTTTTCTACTTGTGTTCGAAAGGGTGTAAAGACATCTGGAATACCACGTGCTCCACCAACAAAAGGTAAATCCTTGGGATGATACAAGGTAGAACCCCAAACTTTGACCAAATTGCCTAGTACATGTACCTCGGACGTGGGTATATCTGTCCTTCGTAGTATATTTTCCATAGCTCTATCAACCGCTAATTCTTCACTGGCTACTTCTTCTTGACATGAAACTTGTATTGTTATACTATTTTCGGTGTGTCGACAATATTTTTCATATTCTTGAATAATATTAGCAAACACGTTCTCAGGTTTACCTAGTGCAATAACAAGGCCACTTCCTTTTTCTTTCAAATTATTTCGTAAGTCTTGAACGCTTTGTAGCAGAAATTGTGCTCTTCGAACACTACATTTTTGTGAACCAAAAGGCGTAATCGTTTTACCACTTATAAAACGTGGATCAAAACAAAAGATAGGGAGTATACCCGAACCTGGTACTTTCGACGATGCTTGAATGGTTTCATGTAAAGCTGGATTATCATGTAAACGTAAATTTTGTTGTCGAAACCAATGAATAAAAATCTTTTGTTGTGTATTGGTAGAAGTTTTGAGCTGAGATGAGGCTATAGATAACGATGGCATTGTATGGACCGCAAGTATGAAAATGGTAGAATAAGCAGCTACAAAATTGAAGTATATAGCGATTTTCATGTAGGAAGGAATAAAACAGTTCAGCGAGTCGAAATAAGGCCAACTATTAGACAAAGAGTGGATGATTTGAAATGCTTGTGATTTGATAGTTGATATACTAATAAGAAACGATTTCAATTTCGATGACTCACTAACTCCTCTCTAGATGAAAAACGTCGTGATGTTGCATCATACGTAAACAATGTATACTGTACAAATAATCATCAACTTATTCGTGCTCAATGCCTCCTCGCATCATCTCAGTCACGCGAACATGATTCCCGAAACTCAATGAACTTGTATGAAAATGAATTATTGTTATACGCAGCCAGCCTCCCACTCTTTTTATACAAGCATTGACATTATCAATCCTTCGTCAAGTTCTTTGATTTTCATAGTTCCCACCAGCGCATCCAGTCATGAGTTCAGGAGAATGTCAAACTCGTAATCGAGGTGATTATGATGATGAGGTCAGTTGTGACTGTATGCAAAAATATAGTCTTATCCGACTTTTTATATCTTTCATAACTCATGCATGATTTTTAATATCATTTTGCATGGAATGCACAGGAGGAAACGAAGGTAGCTCCGCCTCTAGATGAAGGAGACATTGCTTTATTAAAAACATATGGTCTTGGTCCATATTCAACGTTAATCAAGGCTGCAGAAGAAGAGGTGAAGAAACATCAACAAACCGTGAAGGATCTAATTGGGATTAAAGAAAGTGATACAGGTCTGTCTCAACCATCACAATGGGATTTAGTGGGGGATAAACAAATGATGAGTGAAGAACCCCCGTTGCAGGTTGCACGATGTACAAAAATTATTCAAGGTGGTGGAGCTGATGATACGACCAATTTAGATGCAGTCGGCGGAACAGGAGGGAGCAATAACAATCCATCTACTTCTGGAGGATTTGGAGGTAGTGCAATCAATTCTTCCAATGCTGCAGGAAATAAATATGTCATCAATGTCAAACAAATTGCAAAGTTTGTTGTGGGATTAGGAGAAAAGGTTGCACCCACCGATATTGAAGAAGGAATGAGAGTCGGTGTTGACCGTGCCAAGTATAGTATTCAGATCCCACTCCCTCCCAAAATTGACCCAACCGTAAGTTTAATGACAGTGGAGGATAAACCAGATGTAACGTACGAAGATGTGGGGGGAGCTAAGGAAGCTATTGAGAAACTAAGAGAAGTTCTAGAAACACCTCTTTTACATCCTGAACGATTTGTTTCCTTAGGAATTGATCCTCCCAAGGGGATTCTACTATATGGTCCTCCAGGAACGGGTAAAACACTAAGTGCGAGAGCTGTGGCTAATAGAACGGATGCTTGTTTTATTAGAGTGATTGGAAGTGAGTTAGTTCAAAAGTATGTTGGTGAAGGTGCTCGTATGGTGAGAGAACTTTTTACCATGGCTCGATCCAAACGAGCGTGTATTATCTTCTTTGATGAAGTAGATGCTATTGGTGGCGCAAGATCTGGCGGAGATGAAAGTGGAAGTGACAACGAAGTTCAACGGACAATGCTTCAAATTGTTACTGAACTCGATGGATTTGATGCAAGAGGAAATATCAAGGTATTAATGGCTACGAATCGACCGGATACTTTAGATCCTGCGTTATTGCGTCCCGGGCGATTAGATCGAAAGGTTGAATTCGGCCTACCCGACCTAGAAGGACGGACACATATATTGAAGATACATTCCAAACGAATGAATTGCGATCGTGATATTCGTTTTGAGCTTATTGCAAGACTCTGTCCCAGCACCACAGGGGCAGAACTACACAGTGTTTGCACGGAGGCTGGAATGTTCGCTATACGAGCGAGAAGAAAAAGTGTCAGTGAAAAGGATTTCCTGGACTCGGTCAACAAGGTTGTTAAAGGATACAAGAAATTCAGCTCCACACCGAAATACATGGTGTACAACTAAGAAAAACTAATGTAATAATCATCCTCTTTTGAAACTTTATTTAGTTTTAAAAAAGCTTTTCTAAAGTAAAACTCTCCGCCGTATAACATGCTCCAGCAATGATGATCGCTTCCAATGCCTCTGTAGCCGTATCATCTCCTCATTGAGCACCGTATCTCGTTGCCAATATTCCGGATTGTAATTCATTCTTTGTGCTAAATCCTCTGTGTTGATTCTTATTCCCAGTGCTCGACACAAAAAGCGTGCCCATTCAAACGCAACTTGGTCATCATCAAAAATACGATTTTTTCTCTGTGATATCGCGTGAGAAACTTTTGCGCGATACTTGCGATCTTTACCAAGACGAATAACCTTGGATATATAATCTGACGGGTCGCTTGCGACACAGCAAGCTGTAGCTGCTACGTTCTCGTCGATTTCATGAAGCGCCATCGTAATAAAGAAATTCTGAGCCATTCGTCCTCTTAAATATTCCGTAGGGAAAGTTACTAAAGGAACACTAGCATTTATAACATCCGAGGCAGTTTTTGATCCATCAAACGGAAATGGATGTAGGATTACTGTGGCCTTTTGAAATAACTGCAAGAGTTTGTTACTCTTTACTCGAGGAATAAAGTAGATGCGCGAAAGAATAGCCTTGGCTTCTGGGCATGGAGATGATTCATCTATGCAAAGATCTGTAGATACGGACTTGATCAGTCTATCAATTACTCTCTTGGTTTTTGAGTAATCCCTTGCAGATTGTAGTAGAATGATTCCATAGGGGTCGGCAATTAAAATCTTTGTGATGATTGTGTCAAACAGCGGATGTAACTTGAATAAGCTCTGGAAACACATGTATATTGGTACACTGGAGTTAACAGAAAATTCAAAGGTTTCGCCTGTGAAGTTTGTATTCTCACCCAGGGATGTTACTACACCGCGAGCCTCGCCAGCTGCTAGGAGATCATCTTGGGTGGGATAATATTGATTTTTTGGAAATGATATTGCCTGTCCGTCCAACAGGACGACTTGCTCTGTATAGGGCTCATACAATATTTGATCACCACTGAGCTGAGTGCGGAAAGGATGTTCCAATCTGTCACCAGATATAAAATAATCTATGGACAATACACCGCTAGTGATAGGAGCTCCCATGCATAGAATCTGTATTTCAGCATATCTCTGGAACAAGAGAAATTGCATGATACCGTTATTGACATGCTCCATAAATACAACGCAATTCGGCTGTAACGAAGTAAGCAGAATGCTTGCCTTCGTGCTATCGTTACCGACGTGATAGTAGGCGGCTACTGCATCAAGGAATTCAGATTCTGGTCTCTTCACTCCGACACCCATGGCAATAATTTCAAATATATCTTTCGGTAAACGCTTCAAGACATCCAAAATCAGCAACCCATGTGGCTCGTCGCCACCGAAAAGGCATGAGACAAACACAATTCGTTTCAGTTTTCTGCCAGTAATAGAATCTTGAATGTATGACTTCTGTAAAGTGGATACGCTAACTTTACGATACATGGCTGAGACAAGCTCATTCAAATGCCGATCATGAAAACCATAGTAATGAAAAAAGAAATGAGGTAGCTGTACATTCATCGCCCAATCATCAAACGAGAATATTAGCGGGGGTATCATGTCGATCATATCAGTAGAAGTAATATTGTTCGAAAGCCTGAATAAATTGTTCCTGTCATCCCCCATAGTCGCTCCTCCGTACTCGATGATTTTGACAAGGTCCAGAATCCTATTACGAAATCTGCGCTCAATATTGATAGCTTGCTCAACGGAGGACGAAATACTTGGTACTAATATCGCTCTGCGAATTAAAAAACCCTGTTCCGACGAAGGTGATGACATTGTATGGAAATTGATTAATACATAAAATCGAACTACGAGTAGCTAGGAATCAAGGTCAAACTTATCTTCTTTACGTACCGGGTTGATCTTTTCTTCCTGAAATGATTTCCAAAAGGCTTTGATAAAAAAATCAGCTGCAGCGTCCTCGTCACCCAAATTATTATGCAGATCACCCAAGTTGGCGTAAATATTCGAAAGAGAAGAATCATTCTCATCAGCCAACTCTAAAGCTCTCTTGTAAAAGAGGAGAGCAAAACTATTATTGGCTAGTTGTATGTGTACGGAGGCATACATATTCAACGCATAGACACAATCCGATTTATAAGGTGATGTTGGAATACAGACAGGACCGTATAATTTAGCGTCTCGGTCTAGAATGGATGATGTCTCGTCGCCATAAATTCCCCCGACTTGTTGAAAGAATTTACCTAACAGAGCCTTTGCATGATGAGGCTCTCCAGCTGTCAACCTTAGCAATGCTATATTTGCTAGGACAAAGGAATAATCTGGATACTCTTGGTGGATATATGTATACAACTCCATAGCCTCATCTATTAAATTTATTTGATGTAGACATACGGCGAGTTTCATAAGATTTGTATCACGATAATTCGATTCAATCACTTGATCAAGGAGAGGATGACACTGTGAAAAGAATGATTTCTCATTGTGTTGAAAGATTGCTAATGGTGGGTGTGGAATTTTGTTGACGGGATGTGAAGTAAATACTGAAGGGATGAGTACGAGGTGACAGAACAAAGGTATAAGCACATTTGACGCTAGGAGAAGCATTATTTGTTTTTTTTGAGGAGAAGAGTTGATACATGTGAAAATACTGTAGACCTGAAACTCCTGGTCAGAATGTTGAATCATGAAATATTGATTATTTCGAATTTTGAAAATGAGAATCAATTTCAATCGTAACAAATTATGTTACCTTGAGTTTACACTACAATCAACGATACTCCACATTTATTGTGATCAATAGCTATTGGCTACCATAAGTTTTCACTGCGGCAAGTCAATGAATGATACCACCGTGGTAGCTGCATGATTCTAGAAAAAGTATGGTCACACAAATATTCAAATCATTCATGGTTTTCTTCACTGTTTCCATCATTCATGCATATAAATCTAAACATCCCATTCTCAAGTCTCCAACGTATAATATTAGATATTGTTATAATCATCATAATCAAAGCATTTCATCTTCAACTCCACGAAGATATTCACCAATATCTGCTTGATGTAAAACGACGTTGGATCCTGATTCCAACTCTTTACATGCATCAGTACTTTGTGCAGCAACACCGAATCCAAGTGGAATATCAGCCATGTTATATACCACAACGCCAGCATATTGAGGTGTAGATTCAGTGATTCGTGATAATCCTGATTTGATAACATTATTTCCATAGAGAAAGGACATTTCTGCACTTTGTTTTACCCATACTTTGTACTATACAAGTATCATAATAGACAGATCAGGGTGAATGATAGAATGTAAATTTAGAATTCGTTTACCGTCAATGATGTTGAGTTGACTGAAACTTCATACTTTATAAAGCCTATGCCTATGCATATAGACAATACTTGCAAACGTACCATACAGAACTGTGATAAGTATTCCAAGGCTGTAATATGCAATCTAAACTTCCCACTTTTTGAGAATTTTCCAAAGCATGTTCCCATACTTAAAATAGAATCTCTAGATACGGATGCTGCTGCTTTCATCACTGTTTCACTAACGTAGTATACCCGATCTTTGATCATACGGAAACAATATCTTTCATCTGATCGATTGATCAATCTTTCTATTGATTTACCAATATATTCAGAGAGTTTCCGAAAGAAGACTTTGGTTTCTTCCTCTGTTAGAGGTCTCATATTCGCTTTTTATGATATGATGGAGTCGATGTATCATAAAAGTAAGGCCTTGTTGCTCGTTTCAACAATAAAATGAATGGGTATGGTGTGGTTGGTGGTTGGTGTTGTTGGTGTCCACACTTTTTCAATTTTTCCTTTGGGCTCTAAGTCTTGCTTGCGATGTATGGATGTAGTGCACAGTACTGTATCCCCTTGCTTTCTGCTTTCTGCTTTCTGCTTTCTAGCTACATAGAGGAATACACGATGACCGTACGTATAGTCCCCAACTGTACAGCGCTACGGTACATAGACACTGTAAAGACGAATACAATTGTCCTCTCGTTTTA
>Ga0169931_10011829_pt1 | contig 12204 bp, 8 predicted proteins | sample Kivu_15m_20L_FD_129675 | JGI IMG/M metagenome (GOLD analysis project Ga0169931, IMG submission 129675) | Freshwater microbial communities from Lake Kivu, Western Province, Rwanda to study Microbial Dark Matter (Phase II) - Kivu_15m_20L... | ecosystem: Environmental > Aquatic > Freshwater > Lake ...
ATCGGCCAGACCTTCCCTCGGCGCGAAGCGGGGGCGTGGCATGACCGCACGCCATCCGCCAGCGATCGGGAGCCGCCCTGCCCTCACCACGCGGGACCGCACGACCTTTTGCGAGCGCACCAGAAAAGTTCAGCTTCGCGCCAGCGGCGGCGAGCGACCCCACGCCTGCCGGCAATTGACGAGGAACCATGGTGAGAGGGTACTGGCGCACGCGGTCCCGCCGATGTCCGAGCGCTGCACGCACTCTTTGTTCGGGTACCCACATTCCAAGCGAGGTTGCCGATTTTCGTTAACGCTCCTTCCAGCGCGCGGGTAGCCTCTTGGCACAGGGGAAAGGCGGCCTTCGCAGGCGTTTCCCTGTCATCAACCCAAACTGCCTCAGTGAGGAGCCCCATGAACGCCCTGTCGCAACGCCGTCGCCAGATCCTTCTCGGGGCTTCGGCCCTGCCTCTCGTCGCGACCGTGGGAGAGACACGCGCCGCCCCCAGCGGCCCGCCCATCGTGATCGGGCTGCCTCTGGCCCGCAGCGGCCCGGCCGGCGTCGCCGATCACCAGGATCACTGGAATGGCGCCATGCTGGCCGTCGAAGAGATCAACGCCGCCGGCGGCGTGCTGGGACGACCGCTGGAACTGAAGGTGGTGGACACCGACATCATGACCCCTGAGGGCACGCAGGCTGCGTTCCGTAAGCTCGCCGAGCTCAAGGTGCACGCCGTGTCCTCCCCGTTCGTACTCATCCCCCAGCCAGCCATCGAAGGTCTGGGCAGCCACAAGGCCCCCTACCTGCACGGCAATACGCAGGAGGCTGGCGTCGAACTGGTGCGCAAGAACCCCCAGAAATACTGGAATGTCTTCCAGGTCGACCCCTCGGAAATCAACTATGGACTGATGTTCCCCACCTTCCTTGAGGAGCTCGCCGCCTCGGGCGCCTGGAAGCCGAGCAACAACAAGGTCCACATCATCCAGGAGCAGATCGCATATACGCAGACCATATCCAGATACGCGCAGGAAGCGTTCAAGAAGTCGAAGTTCGAGGTGGTCAAGGTGACCGACATCCAGTTCCCGGTGCAGGACTGGGGCCCGGTGGTTCAGGACATCAAGAAAACCGGCGCAGGCATCGTGATGGTGAATCACTGGGTGGCTGCGGAGTTCGCGGCCTTCTGCCAGAACTTCGTCGCCAACCCCCTGAAGGGAGCCCTGGTCTACCTGCAGTACGGTCCCTCCCAGCCCGAGTTCCTGCAGCTCGCCGGGCCGGCGGCCGAAGGCTTCATCTGGAGCACCGTGCTCGGCGTCTATGCCGACAAGAAGGGCAATGAGTTCCGCGCAAAGTACAAGAAGAAATTCCCTGGCGTGATGGGACTCGCCTACACCGGCATGGGCTACGACTCGGTCTACATGCTTGCCGCCGCGTGGAAGAAGGTCGGCGATCCCGACAAGTTCAAGGAGGTCTGCGAGTTTCTGCGCAAGACCCCGTTCCGGGGAGTCACGAGGGTCTCGGCCATGAACAACGACGGTCAGGCGGGTGTGCACTACCCCCTGCAGACCAAGGATCTCGACAAGGGCATGGCCCAGCTGTACCTGCAGGTCCAGAACGGTGAGCACAAGATCATAGGCCCCAGCCCCCTCAAGGAGAGCGCTTTCCGCAAGGCCGCGTGGATGTGACGCTGAAGCGCCCGCCCGACTGCATCTCGTTATACGCGTGAGCACCTCGCTGTTCGGTGAGCCGATCTTCGGCTGCGAAGGCATCGGACTGTCCCTGGGCGGGCGCCAGATTCTCGACGACCTCACGCTTGCGGTGGCACCACACGAGATCCTGGGCGTGATCGGACCCAATGGGGCGGGCAAGACCAGCCTGTTCGAGGTGCTCTCGGGGCGCTACCGGCCACAACGAGGGCGCGTCCGACTGCGGGGTCAGGACATCACGCCGTTCCCCATCCACCGTCGCGCGCGCCTCGGCATCGCGCGCACCTTCCAATCCCCGGTGGTCCCCACCGCGCTGACGGTCGGAGAGGTCCTGAAGGCGGCCAGGGAGGCATTCATGCCATCTCTGACGCGTCACCACGCCGAGTGGGCATGCCATCTGGTGGGCCTCAGGGTGCCCGAGGACGTCGCGTGCGGTGCTCTCGAGACCCTGAATCGGCGGAAACTGCTGCTTGCCTGTCTGCTGATGCGCCGTCCCGCCGTGGTCCTCATGGACGAACCGGCCGCCGGCCTCATCAACTCCGAGATCGACGAGATCGACGCCATCGTCCGCGTCCTCGCCAAGGAGATGGGCATGGCGGTGATCGTGGTCGAGCACCGCCTGGAACTCCTGGCAGCCATCGCGGATCGCATCGCCGTGATGGATCTCGGACGCAAGATCGCCGAGGGCGTCCCGGAGCATGTGTTCGAGGATCCTGCGGTTCGCGCAGCGTACTTCGACGTGGCAGCGTGAGCATGCAGCAGGAGATCCTGAAGGTCACGGGACTGTCCGCCGGCTACGGTCCGCTGCGGGTGCTTCACGATCTTGATTTCTCGATCCACCCGGGAGAGCGCGTTGGCATCGTCGGGCTGAACGGACACGGCAAGTCGACCCTGTTCCGCGCGATCGCTGGCCTCACGGACTGGCAAAGCGGTTCGGTGCTGCTCAACGGCGTCGAGGTCGGCGGCCGGCGCAGCCAGGGGCCCGGCCGTTACACCCACAGGATTGTGCGTCGCGGACTGGCCCTCATGCCGCAGGGCGATGCCATCTTCCACGGTCTTACGGTCGCCGAGCATCTCGACTCCGGGGCCTTCACATCGCAGGCCTGGCGCAATCGCCGAGAACGGCGCGAGCGGATCCTCGAGATCTTTCCGCCGCTGCGACAGTTGCTCGACGTGCCGGTGGGTCGTCTCTCGGGGGGTGAGCGCCGCATGGTATCCCTGGGGCGCGGCCTCATGACAGATGCCAGGCTCTACCTCGTCGACGAGCCCTCGCTGGGACTCGCACCGAAGATCAGCAAGGCGATGATCGAGGCACTCATGCGCATCAATCTGGATCAGGGTGCCATGGTCATCGCGGAGCAGAACCTGTCCTTGTTGGAGGGACGGGTGACTCGGCTTCTCGGTATGCACGGGGGCAAGCTGAAGCGTGGCGCGGACCTGCCGCTCGGTCACGGCGCCGCCATGGAGATCTGAGCGGTGATCGACGGATACGTGCTCGTCTCCGCGGTTACGCTGGCCTCCATCTACGGCCTGCTGGCCATCGGCATCTCCATCGTCTGGTCCAGTCTGGGCATGCTCAACATGGCCTTCGGATTCACGTTCGCAGCCTCTGGTTACGGCGCCTGGTACATCGCCCAGGTGTTCCCGAACAGTGCCACGGCCGTGCTCGCCGGTGGCATCCTCACCGGCGCGATCATGGGAGCGGCCACCTGCGCTGTGGCCTTCATCCCGCTGCACGACAAACCCAATTTCACGGTGCGTGCCCTCATCGCGACTCTGGCGATCAGTCTGCTCGGCAGCCAGGCCCTGCTTGCGGTCTTTGGCCCGCGCGTAAAGGCCCTCCCGAAGATCTTCGGACTGCGGGCCTTCGAACTGACCGAGGACGTGGTGATCACCGCGGACAAGCTGGGCTCGGTCGCCAGTTCCATTGTGCTGCTTTTGCTGGTGCTGGCGTGGATGAAGACGAGCCGCCGCGGGCTGGAGATACGCGCCATGATGCAGAACCCGGAGGGTGCGGCACTCGTGGGTATCGGTGTGCGCAGTACCGCCTTCGCGGTCATGGCCGTCACCGGGGCGCTCGCAGGCCTCGCGGCCGTATTGCTTTCCCAGACTTACTTCGTCAGTCCCTACTCGGGCCTGCTGCCGCTCATCAAGGGTCTGATCGTGGCCCTTGCAGGCGGCCTGGGCAGCGTGTCAGGGGCGCTCATCGCCGCATGCGTGCTGGGCTTCACGGAAGCAGCCACATCGGCTGTCCTCGGGGGACAGTACGTGCTGATCACCCAGTTCGGGCTGATCATCGCCATCCTGCTGGTGCGCCCGCGCGGCATCGGCGGACTCCTGGACGAGACACGCGAATGAATACGGCACACCATGCTGCGGATTTGCTCACGCGATGTGACGAATCCGATGAGATGTGTCGCGGGTGCACTGGAGCCGCATGGTTGCCGGACCTTGCGTTCGCTGCCAGCGCCGACCGGTCCGGCCTGAGTGACTGGCACCGGCTGCGACCTTGCGTTCATCACGTGCCGTCGCTCGCCGTATGGGGGCAGCGCGTGCCCTTCCGCATCTCATGGCGGGGGGCGCCGTCAGGATCGGAGGACTTCGCATGAGCGCATGGAAGAATCCGCAACTGAAACACGATCCCGCTCGCCGGAAACTTGAGCCCCGACTGAGGCTTGTCGGCCGGCGTCGCTGGTGGTTCAAGCTGAAAGGCCAGGGAGAGCGGCTTTGGCGCCGCACGCGTTATCCCTTCACGAGGCGCACTGTGCTGCGCATCCGTGGCGAGTACAACCCGAAGACGTTGGTGCGAGAGCGCACGGTGTTGGACAAGCGCCCCATCTGGTGGCTTATCGGGCTCACCCTGCTCGCAGCCGTGCCGCCGCTTTCGGGGAACGCGAGCCTCCTGTCCGCCGCTACCATCTTCGCGATCTACGCAGCGATCAATCTCGTGTGGATGCTGATCATCGGAACGGCGGGCATCTTCTCGCTCGCCACGCTGGCTGTGGTGGGTGCATCCGCCTACGGGGCGGCCTGGCTGTCCATCACCGCCGGACTTCCCTGGTGGGGAATGATCGGTGTGGGCTCCGCGATCGGACTCGCGTCTGGCGTGATCGTTGCGATTCCCGCTGTCCGCCTGGAAGGCTTCTATTACGCCCTCCTCACTCTCGGCCTGGTTGAACTGTGCCGGGTCTATGTGGTGCAGTCCAAGGTGTTCGGCTCGGCGACGGGCGGCCTGTACGGTGCGGACACCTACATTCCCGAGCCGCTTCAGGACACCGACAGCGCGATTCTGCTGGGCTACGCAGCAGCTTTCGTCCTGCTGCTCGCCATGCTCGGACTGTACCGGCTCGTGAATGGTCAGCGACTCGGCAGACTGCTGCGTACCGCGCGCGAAGATGAGGCGTTCGCGGAGGCGGTCGGCATCGCGTACGACCGGGCACGCGTGCAGGTGTTTCTCATCTCCTCCACGGCTCTGGGCGCCATCGGCGGCTTCTACGCCTCTCACTTCAAGGGTGTGTCGCCATCGATCTTCTCGACCGACCAGTTGTTGCTGATGCTGGCGATGATCGTCATAGGCGGTATCGGCACCTCCGAGGGTGCCGTGGTGGGAACGCTGATTGTCGTCTTGCTTGACAAGATGCTTGTGGAGTGGGGACCGATGCGCCTGGTCCTCATCGGCCTGATCATGCTGGGCACCGTCCTGTTCACACGCGGTGGTCTGTTCGGCATCAAGGCGCAGTTCCGCGCGTGGCGGGAGCGCATCAAGAGCGAGCGGCGCGCCGCTCGGACGGAAAGAGGAGGCGAGGTCGTGCCCGAGGAAGCGACGGACATCCATGACAAGCAGGCGATCTATTTCAGGCGACAGGACAAGATGATCCGCGATTACCTGAAGACCCTCGTCACCGATGAACTCATCGAGGAACACCGGCTCAAGCCGCTTGGCCAGCACAGCGACGCCCTGGAGCGCCTGCTCAACTACTTCCGCCGTGGACCGGTGCCGGACAAGTATGCGGTGATGGCCATCAAGCCGTTCGAGGCCTATCGGGTCGTTGCGCTGGCGGGCCGGCGCGGCGTTCCGCCCCGTCTGGTCGAGGATCGCTTGTATGCGACCCTCGAGGAGGCCTACCACGCCGTTTTCCTTCGACGCATCAACGATCTGCTCGAATCCTGACCATGGCGCGCACCAAGATCTTCGGTTATGCGGACCGCATCAGCGCGCGTCCCGGCGACTCCCTGGCCATAATGGTCAGCGCCGAGGGCGCCCCCCGGATTGAAGCCCAACTCGTGCGTCTGATCCATGGCGACGAACACCCGGAAGGCCCCGGGTTCATCGAACGAGAGGTGGCGTGGTCGGCGAACGGCCAGCACGTCGCACGGAAACAGTACGCCCAACTCGGGTCTTTCCTGCGGGTGCCGGACCCGGACGACCGTCTGGCGCTTCCCGAAAGCTTCAGCCTGTACACTTTCGTCAATCCCGGACTTCCCCTGGCGGGTCGCCAGGCCGTGATGAGCCGCTGGTGCATGGAGGCGGCGAGCGGTTATGGCCTCGGCATCAACGCCGATGGCCACGCGGAATTGTGGATCGGGGATGGACGGATGGTCGACTACGTCTCCGCGGAAGTGCCTCTGTTCGCGCACTGCTGGTACTTCATCGCCGCGACCTACGATGCCGGCTCGCGAGTGGCCACGCTCTATCAGGAAGCGGTCATCAATCGCTACAACAGCCTGCTCGGCCATGTCGCGCCCATCGACTATGGCTCCCACGTAGAGATGCGCCTGCGCGTCCAGCCCAGGCACGACCAGGACATCCCGTTTCTGATCGGGGGTGCCTCGGATCGGAACCAGGCGCGTGGTCGCTTCGTGTCCCATTGCTACAACGGCAAGATCGATCGATGCGGCGTTCACGGTCGGGTGCTGACACGCCCGGAACTGGACGCCCTGAAGGAGGGATCGGAGCCGCCCGCCGACGCCGTGGTGGCACGCTGGGACCCGACCCGCGGCTACACGGACCGCGGTATCGGCGACACGGTTGAAGACGTCGGCCCCCACAGCCTGAACGCGCATGGCGTCAACCGTCCGGTGCGCGCCATGACCGGCTGGAACTGGAGTGGACGGGACGACAACTTCCGACTGGCCCCCGAGCAATACGGCGGCGTCGAGTTGCACGAGGACGCCCTGATCGACTGCGAATGGCAACCCACGCTGAGCGCGCCACTGCCCGATGATCTGCGCAGCGGCGTCTACGCGGTGCGCCTGCGCGCCGGTGAGCCCGGTAACGCGGCGGAGGAGCACGTGGTCTTCTTCGTGCGCCCCCGCGCACCCACCGGGCGGATCTGCATGCTCATGCCCACCTCGAGCTACCTCGCCTACGCCAACGAGCACCTGTCCTTCGACGCCCCCATCGCCCAGGTGATCACGGCGCACTCCATCGTCCTGGCGGAAACGGACATCGAGATGTACCGCAACCGCGAGTTCGGACTGTCGACCTACGATCTTCACGCCGACGGGGCAGGCGTGTGCTACTCATCCTGCCGCCGACCGATCGTGAACATGCGCCCGCGGCACCGCATGCCCGCCACCGGGCTGCCGTGGCAATTCCCTGCCGACCTGTCGATCGTGTACTGGCTCGAAAAGATGGGCTACGACTACGACGTCCTCACCGACGAGGACCTGCACCGCGACGGCGTGGCCGCACTGCAGCCCTACCGCATGGTGATCAATGGCACACACGCCGAGTACTACTCCGAGCGCATGCTCGACGCCACGGAGGACTACCTGGCGCAGGGGGGGCGGGTGCTTTACCTGTCCGGAAACGGCTACTACTGGGTGTGCGCCTACCGCGACGACGAGCCCTGGGTGATGGAGGTGCGGAAGCTCGACTCCGGGTCCCGTGCCTGGCAGGCCCGCCCGGGTGAACACTATCTCGCCACCACCGGCGAGCGCAGCGGCCTCTGGCGCAACCGGGGACGGCCACCGCAGAAGATCGTCGGGACCGGATTCACTTCGGAAGGCATGGACGAGTCGCGCCCCTACCGTCGCATGCCAGACAGTTACCACCGGTCGGTCGCCTGGATCTTCGAGGGTGTCGAGGATGAGATCATCGGAGACTTCGGTCTCGCACTGGGCGGCGCGGCCGGCGTGGAGATAGATCGCTATGATCTGGCACTCGGCACACCGCCACACGCGCGCATCCTCGCGTCGAGCGAAGGACACTCGGACAACTATCCCAAGGTATCCGAAGAGATCATGTACAACTTTCCCGGTATGGGCGGTACGCAGGACCCGCAGATCCGCGCCGACATGGTGTACTTCACCACCCCCAACCACGGGGCGGTGTTCGCCCCCTCCTCCATCGCATGGGGTCAGGCGTTGCCCTGCAACGACTGCGACAACAACGTGTCTCGCGTGATGAAGAATGTGGTGGATGCCTTCCTGAGGGAAGGGCCGCTACCGGGAGCGCAGTGGATCGCCGAGGAAAAGCACTGGCAATGACGGCGTGTTGCGCTGACGCGGCTGCTCAGGAGCGCGCGCCTCGCAGCGTCTCAGACGGTAATTCGCCAAACATCCGACGGTAGTCCGCCGAGAACTGGCTGAAGTGCCAGAAACCCCACCGCGCCGCCACATCCCCGATACGCACGCCCGAGACGTGCTCGCGCAGTTCGCGCCGGACGCCATTCAGTCGGATGGCCCGGAGGTACTGTACCGGATTGACGCCGAGCACGTCGTGGAAGCAGTACTGCAGTGTGCGTCGGCTGACACACAGGAATTCACACAGCTCAGTGACCGTGACGGGCGTTTCGCGTCGGTCCAGTACGTACTCCTTGGCGCGCTCCACGAGGCGTGTGCGCGCGTTGCGCGAGGCGGCGTGCCTGATCGCCCCTCCCCCGCAGACCGCCCCGGACAGCACCCCGGCAAGCGCCGACACCACGCTTCGCTGCGCACTCGGGTGACGAAGCGCAGACCCGTCCACTTCGACAGTCGAGAAGAGTTCGCGCAGGTACGCGCTGAGCTCATCGAGATCGGCAGAGCGGCCGAACACACGTGCCGGCGCCGTGGCGGCATCCTGCAACGAACTGTCCCCGGTCGCGTTGCCATTGGCCTCGATCCAGTCTCGCGACAGCGCGATGCCCACCACATCGAGGCAGCGCGGAGTTCGCAAAAGGAAGTCTGGCGCAGATCCTAGCGAGAACCCCCCCCCGTTCGCGAGCGGTGAACCCTGGATCGCGCCTGCGCCGTCGCTGTCGAGCACGACACCGAACACGAAAGCACCGCTCCAGGCCCGACCCCTTTGGTGAACGATCTGGTTGGTCACTTCCCGGAAGATCTGGATGTTCCCCATCCAGAGATCCGTCAGACGCCCCTCGAAGCCACCCGGCGTGAGCTGTTCGTAGCGCTGGTCCCAGGCGCGCAGCGCCTCGGCATGCTCGTCGGCATCACGGGTCGTGCGCGACGCGCAGGAAAACCCCGCAGTGGCCGCGCGCCCCGCGACCCAAGCGTACGATTCGGAACCATTCGGGGACACGACCTGCGGGTTCGTCACCAGCGTGCTCCAGAGACAGCAAGACGACGATACCACCCATGGGCGGGTGCGTTGCCGCCACTGTGGGGCAAAAGCAAAAACGGTGGGCAAGCGCCGCTTTCGAAGGAGGGTACTGCGCCGTGTTGCCTTGAGCAAGCAGGGGCGATTACTGCGGCATCAGCCCGCGCGAAGATTTCGTCAGGCCACGCAACGATGACGGGGCTCATCGCGAAGCACTCGGAAACGGGTGATCCCGCCGGGGGTGACGAAAGCGTGATTGGCTGTAGGGCCTAGCCGAGCCGACCGACGCCGCCGGCACCCGTATCCGGCGCAATTAACCCGGGTTAAGTCCGGGTCCAGCCCCGCTGCCGCCGGCTCGGATCCGGGCGTCGGCCCCGGATCCGGCGCCTGCATGCCATGGGTGCCGCTCGCCACGACTGGGCTGCGGGCCGGAACAACACCTACTTCGGCAGGTCCGTCACCGCACCGACGGAGGCGTTGGACACCAGCCTGGCGTACTTCGCCAGCACCCCGGTGGTGTAGCGCGGCGCCGGGGGCTGCCAGCCGGCCAGACGCTCGCGCAGCTGGTCCTCGCTGAGGTCGACGTCGAGACGCCGGTTCTCGACGTCGATGGTGACGAGGTCGCCATCGCGCAACGCGGCGATGGGTCCGCCCTCCGCCGCCTCGGGCACGATGTGGCCGATGACGAAGCCGCGCGTGGCCCCCGAGAAGCGGCCATCGGTGATGAGGGCCACCGTTTCGCCGAGACCGGCGCCCTGGATCGCGCCGGTGAGCAGCTGCATCTCGCGCATGCCGGGGCCTCCGATCGGACCCTCGTAGCGCAGCACCATCACGTCGTTGGGCTGGATGCGGCCCTCGCGGATGGCGTGGAAGGCCACTTCCTCGTTGTCGAAGACGCGCGCCGGGCCGCGGTGCACCGCCTTCTTCTGGCCGGAGACCTTGATCACGCAGCCACCCGGCGCGAGCTTGCCCCGCAGGATGGCCAGCCCGCCTTCGGGTTTGAGTGCCGCCGAGACCGGCTTGATGACGTCCTGACCTTCGGTCTCGCGCGCCACGGCCACCTCTTCGCCGAGAGTGCGGCCGCTGACGGTCCTCTCGTCCGTGTGCAGCAGCCCGGCCTGGGCGAGATTCCGTCCCACCACGGCCATGCCGCCGGCGTCGAACATCTCCGGCGCGGTGTAGGTGCCCCAGGGCCGCATGTCGGCGATGACGGGCGTGCGCCGCGAGATGCGGTCGAAGTCCTCGAGGGACAGCTCGACGCCGAAATCGTGGGCCGTGGCCAGCAGGTGCAGCACGGCGTTGGTGGAGCCGCCGGTGGCCATCACGCCGGTGATCGCGTTCTCGAAGCTGCGGCGCGTGACCAGCGAGCGCGGCGTCACGCCTTCGGTCAGCAGGTGCATCACCTGCCGGCCGCACTCGTAGGCGACATCGACCTTGGCGGGGTGCAGCGCCGGTACGTCGTTGAAGCCCATGGGCGACAGCCCCAGCATGGCGTAGGCGGTGGCCATGGTGTTCGCGGTGAACTGGCCGCCGCAGGCGCCGGCCGCGGGACAGGCGTGGTCCTCGACGTCCTTGAACTCCTCCGCGTCGATGCGCCCGGCGGTGAACGCGCCCAGCGCCTCGTAGGCCTCCTGGATGGTGAGCTTGCGGTCGCCGAACAGGCGGTTGGGCTTGTGGCAGCGGCCGCTGGCGATGGAGCCGCCGTAGAGCGTGAGGCCGGGGATGTCGAGCCGGCCCAGCACCATGGCCATGGCCGGGATGGTCTTGTCGCAGCCGGAGATGGTGACGATGGCGTCGAGCATGTGGCCGCGCGCCACCATCTCGACGGAATCGGCGATCACCTCGCGGCTGACAAGCGAGGTCTTCATGCCCTCGGTGCCGGTGGTGATGCCATCGTTGATCGCAACGGTGTTGATCTCCACCGGCGTACCGCCGGCGGCGCGGATGCCGTCCATCACGCGCTGCGCCAGCGCGCGGTGGTTGAGGTTGCAGGGCATGGTACCGATCCAGCAGTGCGCCACGCCGACCTGGGGCTTGGCGAGGTCGGCGTCGGTGAAGCCGGCGGCCTTCATCATGGCGCGCGCCACGGCGCGCTCGGGGCCGTCGAACAGGGCGCGGCTCTTGTGTCGGGTGTCGAAACGCATGGGGTCGTCCTTGGCTGGGAGTCTGAATGGCGGCGAGCCCGGGCATTCCGCCGGGGTCAGGCCTGAGGCGCGGACCGGGCAACCGGGGTCGGGTTGCGGGGACGTGGTGCGCGGCCCTGAGTCATGGGGCCGTTGCGATGCTGCGGCGCGGGGCGGATTGCCGGCGGCGGGAAGGATCGCGGAGAGGGATGATACGTTCGGGGCTCGGCGCTGTCATGGCGCGCGCCGGATCGGACAAGTCGCACGAGCGCGAGCTGCCCGTCCCGCCTGGGAGGTAGACGGTGCCTCCGGGGGAACTGCGATCAGCGGCTGAGCATGGCCTGGAAAGCGGCGGAGCGCAGCGGTCGGGGCCGACCGGTGTCCACGCTGAGTCCGCGATCGGCGCCGGGACCGAGCACCGTGATGAAGTAGCCCACGGTCGCACCCAGTTCACCCACGAGCCGCGCGATGCTCACGTAGGCCGGGCGCTCCTCGCCGTCCGGCGAGGGCACCGGCCGTTCGCCGAGCCAGCTGCCGGTGGTGGCCTGCAGGGCGTCGAAGCCCGCCCAGAAGGCCGCCGCCTCCGGGCGCCGCTCGAGCAGCGGCACCGTCTGGCCCAGCACACCCTCGGGGCCTGCGCCTGCCATGCGGAACCACGCCGGATTGGCGCTCACCGCCCGGCCCTGGACGTCGGTGATGACGCAGGGCTGGGGCATCAGGTCGAAAACGCGCCCGCGCAGGCGGTTCTGCTCGCTTTCGATGACCTGCTCGTTGACGTCGATCACGCGTGCCATGAGGCCGCAGGGCATGCCCTCGGCGTCGCGCTCCACGCCGAGCTGCATCTGCACCCAGACCAGC
>Ga0169931_10011830_pt1 | contig 12204 bp, 9 predicted proteins | sample Kivu_15m_20L_FD_129675 | JGI IMG/M metagenome (GOLD analysis project Ga0169931, IMG submission 129675) | Freshwater microbial communities from Lake Kivu, Western Province, Rwanda to study Microbial Dark Matter (Phase II) - Kivu_15m_20L... | ecosystem: Environmental > Aquatic > Freshwater > Lake ...
GGTTTCGGTGGATTAGCTGCGGCCATTCGCCTCGGCGCGCGTGGGTACAAGGTCACGGTGCTCGAGCGTCTCGATGGGCCGGGCGGGCGAGGGTATGTCTATCGTCAAGACGGATACACCTTTGATGCCGGCCCGACGATCATAACCGCGCCGTATCTGTTCGAGGACTTGTGGCGGATCTGCGGCAAGCGTCTTTCTGATCATGTCACCTTGCGCGCGCTCGATCCATTTTACGAAGTGCGCTTCGATGATGGTGACGTGTTCCGCTACACCTCCGATCACGAGTTGATGCGCGAGCAAGTGGCGAGAATCGAGCCGCGTGATGTTGAGGGCTTCGATCGATTTCTGGCATGTAGCCGCGAAATTTATGAAGTCGCCTTTCGCGATCTGGCGGAACAACCTTTCCACGAGATCGGCACGCTGCTGCGAGCAGCGCCTGATCTGATTCGTCTTGGTGGATATCGCTCAGTTTACAGCGAGGTCAGTCGATTTTTCCGTAGCGATAAATTGCGCACCTTGTTCAGTTTCCATCCGCTGTTGATCGGCGGTAATCCATTCACCACGACCGCCTACTATTGCTTAATCGCGTATCTCGAGCGGAGCTTCGGTGTGCACTACGCTGAAGGAGGCATGGGCGCCTTGGTGCGCGGTCTCGTCGGGCTAATTGAGGGTCAGGGCGGAGAGCTGCGATACAACTCGCCCGTCGCCGAGATTCAAGTAAAAGAAGGCCGCGCCTGCGGTGTACGGCTTGAGAGTGGCGAGGTCATCGATGCGGACGTCGTGATTTCAAACGCGGATGTCGCTACCACCTACGAGCGGCTGCTCGGTTCGACGCCGCGCCGTCGCTGGACCGATGCCAAGCTGGCGCGGGCGAGTTACTCGATGAGTTTGTTCGTGTGGTACTTCGGTACCAATCGTCGCTATGACGATGTGTATCACCACACGATGGTATTGGGCCCGCGTTACCGCGATCTGCTTGACGATATCTTCAAGCACAAGCGCCTTGCTGAGGATTTTAGTCTCTATCTGCATCGACCGAGCGCGAGTGATCCGAGTTTGGCGCCGCCTGGCTGCGATTCGTTTTATGTCCTCGCGCCTGTCCCGCATCTGGATAGCGGCACGGATTGGCGGGCGCAGGCAGAGCCTTATCGGGCGGCCGTACAGCGTCGCTTGGAGTCGACCCTGTTGCCCGGTCTCGGTGATGCGCTAACCACATCTTTGATGTTGACGCCACTCGACTTTCGCGACCGGCTCGCCTCGAAGAAAGGCGCCGCCTTTGCGATGGAACCCAAGTTGTTCCAGAGCGCTTGGTTCAGACCGCACAACAAAAGCGAGGAAGTCGAGGGACTCTATTTTGTTGGTGCGGGCACCCATCCGGGTGCGGGACTGCCAGGGGTGGTTTCGTCCGCGAATATTTTGGACAAGATCGTTCCGCCGCCTTCGGCATCGCGCTAGGCGAAATTGCGCTAGTCCGTATCGCGCAGCAAGCACGCGGCGGCCAAGCGTCCGGACAACGTGGCCATCGGGACGCCAGGTCCCGGATGAACACTGCCGCCCGCAAGATAGAGTCCCTGAATCGGAGTGCGCGCATTCGGCCGCGCGAAGCTCGCGAAGGCGCCGTGGTTGGCTGAGCCATAGAGACTGCCGCCAGTGGCTGGAAACAACTGCGCGAAATCTTGCGGCCGTGTCGCGACGAGATGCTCCGGTTTTCGCGAGACGATCAAGCCAGACGTCTCGAGTCGCGAAAACACGCGTTGCTCCAATCCCGCAAGCGCGTCATCCGTAATCCCGTCGTGGTCGCCATCGGCAGGCGCATTCACGAGTATCAAAACTCGTTCGGTATCACCAGCGCTCAAAGGAGAACTGGCCTCGCCACGATCCTGCGCGCAAAGATAGATCGTCGGTTGAGTGGTGATTTTCCGTCGCTCGAAGATGTCGGAGAACTCGCGAGGGTAGTCGTCGCCGAAGAAAACGTTGTGATGGACAAGATCGAAGCCCCGGGTTGGGGCATCGACGCACCAAGTCACTGCCGATAGCCCGCGCTCGGATCGTCGACGGGACGTTACGGCACGGCGTACGTCTTCTCCGAGCAGGCCATCGGCCAGGGCTTGGGTATCGCCGTTGAATATCACGTTGTCGGCAGGAATGAAGTCTCCATCCTCGAAATGAACGCCTACGATGCGGCCGTCGCGTACCTCGAGGCGACGTGCTCCATTGCCGAGCCGCAGATGCGCACCGCAGTGCGTCGCGAGGCTGGCGAGTGCCTGGGCGACGCGACGCATACCACCTTCAACCAGCCACACACCCGATTGTTCGACATGCGCGATCAGCATCAAGGTGGCCGGCGCTTGCAAGGGTGAAGAGCCGACGTAGGTCGCATAACGAGCGAACAGTTGGCGCAGTCGTGGATCCCGAAAGTGCTCAGCCAGCGCGCGCCAGAGCGTGAGCCACGGTGGCGTTCGCCACATCGTGAGCATGCCGGCGAAACCAATTTCGCGCATCAAGCCGCTCGTCGTCGGTCGGGGCGACATCATGAACGGCTCGCGCAGACACTCGTGCAAGGCGCCGGCTCGATCGAGAAATTCACCGAAGCCGCGAGCCTCGCTAGCCCCCGCGAACGCACCGATCGCGTCCATCGAACGCTGCGGATCGGCGTGCAGATCAAGAATGGCCGGATCGCTGCCCCAGACGTGTCTTGCTAGTAACGAGGCCGGGTGCAGACGCAGTTCATCCTCGAGTCTGCGGCCGGCATCAGCGAACAGCGATTCGAAGACGTGGCGCATTGTGAACACGGTGGGGCCAGCGTCGATCGCTCGGCCTTGTGGCTCGAGACTGCGAAGCTTGCCGCCGACGTACGGCGCTTTCTCGATTAGCGTGACTTCGCAGCCACTGCGTGCAAGATCGACGCTGGCGGCGAGGCCGCCTACGCCTGCGCCGATGACCACGATACGTCGCGTCGATTTCACGCGTTCTGCGGGCGTTGCCGCGTTATGGCGTAGCGGTGATAGATGATCAGACTCAAACCGACGACCAGCGGTATCGACCAAAGACCCGGATGCAGTGCCAAGGCCGGGATCGTTCGTACAGCGCCGAAGGCAAAAAACGCGGTGTAAACCGAGATGCCCGCACCGACCAAAGCTTTGATGTGTTCTTTGAGCCAATCGAGCGGTGCAGGCTCGCTCTTCAGAATGAACCAGAGGTTGGTGGCGACGGTGGCAAGCCCAATGGCCGGCATACCGAGCATCAGGGGTTCACCGATGCGCAGTGACTCGATCAAACAGACGATCGAGGCGATCGTGAGCAGTACTTGCAAACCCAAATTTCGCCATTCACGATGACCGCGATGTTGCTCGCGATGCTGGATGCATGACCAGCCATACCAAGCGAGATTCACGGTAAGAATGGCGAGGCCCAGCATCATCCAACCAAAGATGCCGCGTATCCAAACGGGGTTTTCCAAATGCGGATGGGTGGCTAGCGGGTCAATCAAGGTGCAGAGGCTGATGCCAATGGCCGCAGTGCCGGTGACCAACATGGTCCAGGTAAACACGCGACCCCAGCGTCGGTGGATCGGGCTACCTTTGCGGCCGAGGACCGGGATCCAGAACGCGACGAGCCCCAAGCTGCCAAAGAGGATGTGCAGCACCACGAAGGCGTGAAACAGGCTTACGACAGGTTCGGTCACCGGCGTCATGCTGCCGATGTCGCGCTCTAGTGTAAAGTACGGTTGACGTATGTACTGTCCACCGAGACCGCAGCCGCTCGCGGCGCTGGTGTCCTTGCTGCGCGTGATGGCGCGCGGCGATGGCGACCTGCTGAGTCTATTGCCGGCAAAGGCCTACAAGGTCGAGACCGGTTGGCTCGGCTATTCGCGTCGCTCGATCCTCATCGTGAACGCGCCAGAATTGCTGCGCGAGGTGCTGACCGATCCCACGGGCATCTATCCTAAGAACGACCTAATGGTCGGTGCGCTCGAGCCATTGGTGGGTAACTCGATCTTCGTCTCTAGCGGAGCCGTCTGGAAGCGTCAGCGGCAGATGATCGATCCAGCCTTCTCGCATATGCGCCTCGGTAAGGCCTTCCTGTCGATGTCGGCGGCACTCGATGACTACGAGCGGCATCTCGACGAGCAGGCCGCCCGAGGCGAGAGCTTCTCGCTCGATCTGGCGATGAGTCATCTCACGGCCGACATCATCTGTCGCACGGTGTTCTCCACGTCGTTGCAATCGAAAACGGCGGTTGATGTTTTTGAGGCCTTCACCGTTTTCGAGCGCACTTGTGCGCAGGTGGAGTTGAAGCGCTTGATATTCGATGAGCCGTTCGCGCAGATTCCCCAACACCCCGTCGTGCTCGAGGCTTGCGAGCGGATTCGGCATCATCTTGGCGATCTCGTTGATACCCATCTCGGCGAACGCACGGCCGACTACGACGATATCGCGAGCGCCGTGATCGAGGCGCGTGACGTCGACACCAACGAGGGTTTCACTCGCAAAGAGTTGCTCGATCAGCTGGGCGTGATGTTTCTGGCAGGTCACGAGACAACCGCGAGCGCCTTGATCTGGGCGTTCATGATTCTTTCGGTGCAGCCGCTTGCGATGGAGCGGGTGCGCGCCGAGGTCGAGGCGGTGGCGGGCGACGGACCCATCAGTCTCGAGCAAGTACGCCGCATGGGCTTTGTTCGTAACGTTTTCAAAGAAACCTTGCGCTTGTATCCGCCGATCACCTTCATTCCGCGGGTTGCCGCCGAATCGGCGCAGATCGGCCGACACCGAGTGAAGAAGGGCGCTATGCTGATGATTGCGCCGTGGACCATCCATCGGCACCGTGATTATTGGCAAAACCCGCATGCCTTCGATCCGGATCGCTTCTCCGCCGAACGTGAACACGAGTTGGTGCCAGGTGCGTATCTGCCTTTTGGGCTTGGCCCGCGTGTCTGCGTCGGCGCAGGCTTTGCGCAACTCGAAGCGAGTTTGATACTGGCGCGCTTATGCCGTCGTTACGATTTTAAAGTTCATGACGTAAAGCGGATCCGACCGGTCGCGCGATTGACCACCCGACCGGCCGAGCAATTACGTGTCACCGTGACGAGGCGCGCGTGACGACCGTGTTGCTCACGCTCGGTCGGCTACCGAAGGCGCTCGAGTTGGCGCGCGCCCTGCATTCCAGCGGTTGTCGTGTACTGGTGGCCGAACCTTTCGCGCGTCACTTGACCGGCGCGTCGCGAGCGGTCGCGCATAGTTTTGTGGTGCCAGCTCCCGCGATCAATCGCGAGGCCTATCTGCAGGCGCTCACCGATATCATCGTGCAGGAAAAAGTCGATCTCGTCCTGCCTGTGTCCGAAGAAATTCTGCATGTCGCGGGTTTGCATGGGCGAGTGCCCGACTCGGTTCGTATCGCGTCGATGCCGCTCGCCAGTTTGCTATCGGTCTACGACAAACAGGCCTTCATTGCGCGCTGCCACGAGGCCGGACTTGCTGCACCAAAAACGCTATCACTCGACGATCCATCGGCGATCGAACTCGCGCAAGCGGGACGGACCGTCGTCAAGCCGCGGCATTCTTGTTCGGGTCGTGGTGTGCGGTTTCTCGAGAGCGGTGCGATGCTGCCAGTCGTCGATGAGCCTACGATCATCCAGTCTTTCGTGACTGGGCGATTGATCAGCACCTTTGGTTACGCACGCCACGGCTGCGTGCACTCGACGATTTTGTATCGTGCGGCCGTGCTGCAGGGCACTGTTGCAGTGTGCTTCGAACGGATCGAGTTGCCATCCGTTGTCGAGAATTGGATTTCGCGCTTCGTTGCGCACACGGGCTTCGACGGCTTCGTATCTTTCGACTTAATGTTGGATGACGATGACATCGTCTGGGGCATCGAGTGCAATCCGCGCACGACAAGTGGCATCCATTTCGTCGAGCCTGCCGATCTTGCGCGTAGCGTGCTTGATCCCGATCATCCGCAGTCGTGGCGCTGCAAGCCCGGGCGGCTTCGGCAGCAGTTCTATCCGTGTCTGACCGAGACGCAGTCTTCGATGTTCACGGCACGTTTTTCGGCCAATCTCCGCCATCTTTTGCGCGCCCGCGACGCCAGTTGGCAGTTAGACGATCCGTGGCCATTCATCGGTATGCCATGGTCGTCCTGGCCCATCATCGAGGCTGCGATGAAAGCGCGCTGCAGCTTTGGCGAGGTTGCGATGCGCGACTTCGATTGGCATGCGGCCGACAGGGCGATCGCATGAGAGCCTCGCTCGCCTCGGATGCGGATCGCGTTGCGTGTCGAGAACTCATCCGGGTCGGGTCGAAGACTTTTCACGCGGCCTCTTATCTTTTGCCGCAGCGAGTACGTGAGCCGGCCTTGGCGCTCTACGCCTTTTGTCGCGAGGCGGATGACGCCATCGACCAATCGAACGATTCGCAGCGCGCATTAGTCGAGTTGAATGAACGATTGGATCGTATGTATCGCGGTGATCCCATAGATCGCGCTGCCGATCGTGCGATGGCTGATGTCGTGGCGGAGTTTTCGATCCCGCAGGCGATCCCGGCCGCGCTACTCGAGGGCTTCGCCTGGGATGCCGAGGGACGGCAGTACCGCGAGTTTTCCGAGCTACAGGACTACGCGGTTCGTGTCGCTGGTACGGTCGGCGTGATGATGTGTCTACTGATGGGAGTGCGTGCGCCCCGCGCGTTGGCGCGCGCAGCCGAGCTCGGTATCGCGATGCAGTTGTCAAATATTGCACGCGATGTCGGCGAGGACGCTCGCATGGGACGAGTGTACTTGCCGCAAGCGTGGTTGGTTGAAATGGGCTCCTCGCGAGAGGCGCTGTTATCGACGCCGACCTTCAGTGACGCGATCGGCCGAATCGTCGATCGATTGGTAAGCGAGGCGGAGAGTCTCTATGTGCGCGCCGCTGCGGGTGTTGCGGAGTTGCCGCCGGAGTGTCGTCCGGCCATTCATGCGGCGCGGTTGATGTATGCCGAGATTGGTCGCGAGGTATTGCGCCGATCTGGCGATTCCATCTCGCAGCGCGCGGTGGTTTCGGGTCGTCGGAAGGCGCTCTTGCTGGCTAAGGCGCTCTCCACCGCTGCGATGGGAGCGCCAAACGATCAGCTGACTTGGCCGGTCACGCCGTCAGCGGTTTTTTTGCTCGATGCCGTCGCCGAGCACGATGCTGCTCGCGGAATCGTTCCGGACCCGTTAGCGGCGGAATCCGTTTTGACGCGGGAACTCGTGCGCTTACTTGGCGTGCTCGAGCGCATCGAGCTGCAGGAGCGGGCGGGCCAGTCTTAGCGTTTCGATACGACTCGCGGTAGTCGAACCGGCAAGAGTGTCTGAACCCAGCGTGTTGAAAAACGTCGCAGCGAGACGCTCTCGTGAAAGCTCTCGAGACGCTGACCATCGAGGCTGGTCTCGATGATGGAGCGTGCGTAGAAAGGGGCGCTCTCCAAAGTTTCGATGACGGCAGGCTCTGCATCCCGGTCACAGCGTGTTTGTCGCTCGATCCCCCATCCCGTCGAGGCGAGCGATCGCAGTGGTGGTGGCGCGTAGTTACGCACGCTGCCATCTGCATCGAATTCTAGCGACCAAGAGCGATTCTGATTTCCGGCCGTGCCGATCGTGTCGTACAGCACGCGAGCTCGATTAGTGCCGTGACTGCGCGACCAGTTCCAGGACTCGAAATCTCCTTCGAGCGGCGCGAGGCCTTGGTTCGCATCGAGATAGGCCGCGCCCTGCCAGCTCAAGGCGGGCATGTCGAAGCTCACGCTGACGCGGGCGAGCGGTGCGATCGGCCACCAAAGATGACGAGCTGCGTCATCGAGCGGGTAGGGTGTGGCATGTCTGACTGTGGGCGTGACGCGGATCTGGCCACGCAGTGTTTGTGGCCAGGGTGAGGTTTTCTCGTCCACGTCAATGTGCAGTTCGTCGCCGCTCCATATCACGCGACTCGGACCGATGGTCAATTGATGCTCATCGCGGGTCACCGCCGCGGCGTCGCGCTCGGTCATAGCCCAGCGACGCCCTTGCCCACGATAGAGCACTACATTGAGAGCGGAGTGCTGCAGCGGATCGACCGGGCCGCGGCGCCTCGCGCGCGCATACCAAGGCGAGAAGACGCAACCGAGCATCGCGATGACGGTGAGGCCGTGGCGGCCACAGTCGCTCAACGCGTCGAGATACCACCAGGCATAGCCATTCGGTGCCAGCGACGCCGCAAAGTCCGGGCCGGTTTGACTCGCCACCGGGTGGTGTCTATATTCCATGACACTCTAGTGTGACAATCTGAACTGACATTCGCCAGCGATCAGGTTTCCCACGCAGTTCGCCGAGCAGGTGCAGGCATGAAAAATGCGTCCGGATCCGGAATCGAGCAAGCCCTCGAAGTGGCGGTCGAGTCGTGTGAATCCTTAGGTTGTCCGCCGCGTTTGGCTGCGGCCATCCGCTACGCTGTGTTCCCCGGCGGCGCGCGGATCCGTCCGCGTCTTTGCCTCGCGATCGCCGCGGGCTGCGGTGAGCCGCAGTCGCCGCTCGCGGAGGCGACCGCAGCGTCCATCGAATTGCTGCATTGCGCATCCTTGGTTCACGACGATTTACCGTGTTTTGATGACGCTGAGTTTCGTCGCAATCGACCATCGGTGCATCGCGCGTTCGACGAGCGCATTGCACTGCTCGTCGGTGATGCACTGATTGTGCTGGCATTTCAGAACGTGGCGCGTGCGTATGCCCAGCATCCGGTACGACTGCCCGGTGTGGTGCTTGCGCTCGCGCGTGCAGCCGGTGCGCCGGGCGGCATCGTGGCGGGGCAGGCCTGGGAATGCGAGGAGACGACGCCGCTCGAGGAGTATCGCCGGCTGAAAACCGGCGCGCTGTTCGTGGCCGCGACCGTGGGTGGTGCGCTCTCTGCAGGCGTAGATCCGACCCCGTGGCGCGAACTCGGTGAACGACTCGGTGAGGCCTATCAAGTCGCCGACGATATCCGTGATGTGCTTGGCACCGATACCGAGCTCGGTAAGCCTGCGCATCGTGATGCCGATCTACTGCGCCCAAGTTGTGTCAATGAATTGGGCGTGGCAGGCGCAGTCGCGCATTTCGAGTCGCTCATTCGTGCGGCCAACGCATCCATTCCCGATTGTCCCGGTGCGGAGTTCTTGCGCGATCTGCTCGACCTCGAGGCGCAGCGCTTGTTGCCTGCCGCTCTGCTCGAGCGCGTGGCCGCTTGATCGGCGGTTCTACGGGCATTTCGACAGGTTTTTAGGGGAGTGCATCTACCAGGTTGGCTAAAGGATCGCTGGCGTCACTGGCGCAATGCGAAACTGCTTGATCCGCTGGTTCAAAGAAAGCTCTCTGGATTCTGGATAACCCGCCGGCGCGCGCAGCGCGAGGCCGCCGAAACTTTTGATCTCGTTGCCGGGTTCGTGTACTCGCAGGTGTTGCTCGCCTGTCACCGCCTCGGCGTGCTCACGCAGTTGCGCGGTGGCCCCGTGTCGCATTCGCGCCTGTTATCCACTCTCGATTTATCGCCGGAGGCGGCGCTCACGCTGCTGCGGGCGGCCGAAGCCTTGGATCTGCTCGAGTGCGACGATTCGGATCGCAACGAGGTGAATTGGTGGCTGGGCTCCAAGGGAGCGGCGTTACTCGGCAACGCTGGCGCACTCGCGATGATCGAACACCATGCAGTGCTGTATCGCGACCTCGTCGATCCGGTCGCTCTGTTGCGCTCTCCACGCGGCAGCACCGAGCTTGCGCGCTACTGGCCGTACGCAACGGCCGATGCGCCATCGGGCGCGGTGCCTGAGCAGATTCAGGCTTACACGGCGCTGATGGCGGCGTCTCAAGGCCTCGTCGCCGATGAGATCCTTGACGCCTACGAGTTCAGCCAGCATCGCCGCATCCTCGATATCGGCGGTGGCGACGGGACTTTTCTTCGGCAGGTGCACAAGCGCGCTCCGCAGGCACAACTGGTGCTCTTCGACTTGCCAGCCGTGGCCGCTGAGGCTCGGCGGCGATTTGGCGAGACGAGCGGCGTCGAGTGCGTCGGTGGCGATTTCGCACACGACGCGCTGCCGACGGGTGCGGATCTCATCACCTTGGTGCGCATCCTGCACGATCATGACGACGAGCTCGCCAAATCGCTTTTGCATCGTGCGGCAGCGGCGCTCGCGCCGGGTGGGTGTCTGATCGTCGCGGAACCACTGTCGGGCACGCCTGGAGCCGTGCGCATGGGGAACGCCTACTTCGGGCTTTATTTATGGGCGATGGGCAGCGGACGGGCGCGAACGGCGGCCGAGATTAGCGCCTGGATGCGCGAAGCCGATCTGGTCGACATCGAGGAGCGAGCCACCCGAATTCCCTTGCAAACCCGGGTAATCGTGGCCTGCCGACCGAACTGAGCTTACTGGGATGACCGTCCCAGGCACCATCGGCCGCCTAACATTGTCTTTATTAGTTGACACTTTAAAGCGTAAGCGTAGACTGACACTTGGATCGTCAGGCCTATCAAAGGAGCCTGCATGGCACAGGGATGGAACACACTCGCCGTGGTAATCGAGGGACCGGAGCGTTTAGCACTCAACCGGCTCTCTCTGCCGGCGCCTGCGCCCGATGAGATCCTCGTCGACATCGAGTGGAGTGGCATCAGCACCGGTACCGAGCGATTGCTTTGGTCGGGGCGAATGCCGACATTTCCCGGGATGGGATATCCACTCGTTCCCGGCTACGAATCCGTTGGTCGCATTCGTGAATTGGGCTCTGCCGTGACCGGCTTTGCGGTGGGTCAGCGCGTTTTCGTGCCCGGTGCTCGCTGCTTCGGCGAGGTGCGCGGACTGTTCGGTGGCGCGGCATCGCAGTTGGTAGTTCCGGCGGCACGTGTCACCGCGGTCGATGACGCTTTGGGTGAACGTGCGGTCCTGCTCGCGTTGGCCGCGACCGCCTATCACGCACTCGCCCATCCTGCGGCGGCACCGGCTGATCTCATCGTTGGTCACGGGGTGCTTGGTCGACTTCTCGCACGCATCACGATCGCGCTGGGTGCACCCGCACCGATGGTGTGGGAGCGTGACGAGCGTCGCCGTCAAGGCGCGACGGATTACACGGTCATTGATCCTGCGACGGACCAACACCGTCGATATCGCTCGGTCTACGACGTCAGTGGCGATGCACGGATTCTCGATGCCTTGCTCGGCGTTCTGGCGCCGGGCGGTGAGGTGGTACTCGCCGGGTTTTACACCGAGGCCATGCAGTTCGACTTCACGGCTGCCTTCATGCGCGAAGCGCGTATTCGCGTCGCGGCGGAATGGAAGGAGCCGGATCTCAAGGCCGTGATCGCGCTGATCGAGCGCGGTGCCTTGTCGCTCGATGGACTCATCACGCATCGGCGCGACGCGCAGTCAGCCGATGCCGCTTATCGCCAAGCTTTTGGCGATCCGGATTGTCTCAAAATGGTTCTCGATTGGAGGCACGCAGCATGACCCCGCCCGGTGACACGGTCTCCATTCCTGTTGAAAAACTCAAACGTAGTCTACGAGCTGAGGCTGCGATGGCGCCGCCGTCGGTGACGCCGACGCAAGTGACCAAAGAAACGCAGATCATCGCGATCTACGGCAAAGGCGGCATCGGCAAGAGTTTCACACTCGCCAACCTGAGCTACATGATGGCGCAGCAAGGCAAGAAGATCCTGCTGATCGGTTGCGATCCGAAGAGCGATACCACGTCCTTGCTGTTCGGTGGCCGCGCGTGCCCGACCATCATCGAAACCTCGTCAAAGAAAAAACTGGCGGGTGAGCCGCTCGAGATCGGCGACGTTTGCTTCAAGCGCGATGGCGTTTACGCGATGGAGCTCGGTGGTCCCGAGGTCGGCCGCGGCTGCGGTGGTCGCGGCATCATCCATGGCTTCGAAACCCTCGAGAAACTTGGCTTCCACGATTGGGGTTTTGACTACGTATTGCTCGATTTTCTGGGCGATGTCGTTTGTGGCGGCTTCGGCCTGCCGATCGCTCGCGATATGTGCCAGAAGGTCATTGTCGTCGGTAGCAACGATCTGCAATCGCTGTACGTGGCGAACAACGTTTGCTCGGCCGTCGAATATTTCCGCAAGCTCGGTGGCAACGTTGGTGTTGCAGGGCTCGTGATCAACAAAGACGACCATACGGGCGAGGCGCAGGCTTTCGCGGCTGCTGCTGGTATTCCGGTGCTCGCCGCCATTCCGGCGCACGA
>Ga0169931_10011831_pt1 | contig 12204 bp, 14 predicted proteins | sample Kivu_15m_20L_FD_129675 | JGI IMG/M metagenome (GOLD analysis project Ga0169931, IMG submission 129675) | Freshwater microbial communities from Lake Kivu, Western Province, Rwanda to study Microbial Dark Matter (Phase II) - Kivu_15m_20L... | ecosystem: Environmental > Aquatic > Freshwater > Lake...
AAAGACTACTATTCCCAATGACCACACATCGCACTTGTAGTCGTAACCTTGACCTTCCCACACCTCAGGACTAGTGTAGAGAAGCGAGCCAGTCTTAGTGGTAGCCAGTCTGCCCTGAGCCACTATCTTGGAAACATTCATGTCTGCCAGCTTGTAAGTCTAACCACTCCGAACTATGTTTGCCGGCTTTAAGTCGCGGTGCATGATGCGGTGCTCATGAAGATAGGCCAGACCTGCATTTAAATTCTACTACCTGAACTAATCTGCAACAAAATATTCCACACAGTAGACTAGGTAACCTACTAAGAACCTTATAGTAGAGCAGACAGATCGCCGTGAGTGGCATACTCCATGAAGATGTAAAGTTCTTCTTCGCTGTGGTCGAAGGTGGCAGAGTGAAACCTGACTACATTCGGGTGATCGATGCTGGCCAGAATGCGCACTTCGTTGATGGCACTGGCTCGCTAGTACTCGTTCATTCCAAAACAACCTATCTAAGTTACAACTATTTTATTTTTTTAACTGCAAACGACTAGTTAGTGGTGATGTGAGTTGCCAAAAAAACTTTGCCGAAAGCGCCCTGACCCAACTGCCTACTATACATGTAGTGAGGAAAGGCTTTGTGGAACTAGTGACTGTCAGTTGATGACTCAAACATTTGGTAGGAATGAGTTTGGTTTGACTTTATTTATAATAATCTAGAATAAACTTAGCTTGAATAGAAAGTAAATAATCAGTTTGGTATTACTCGATTTATAATAAGCTAGAATAAACTTAGTTCAATAGAAAGTAAATAAAATGCCAACATTTTTTAAGGGCTGCCTAAAAATAATTTTTAAACAAAATCCTTAAAGACAGTATTTTACATATTGAATATGAAGTTATATATAGATTTATCTTAGAAAGATAAATTTTCATTATACTATAACACAAAATTATATCTTACGCTTCTAAACTATACAATATAATGCAACATGGATGATTAATTGTTACTACAAGATAAATGCGATGATTAATGATAGACAAGCTGGGATACAATCAAAACATGCCGCCTCCCATTCCTCCCATTCCCCCCATGCCTCCCATGCCTCCCCCCGGAGCAGCTGGTTTTTCCTACTTCCTCTCCACAATCATGCACTCAGTAGTAGTCATGTAGGAACTCACTGAAGAGGCATCCTCCAAAGCTACTCGCACTACCTTCGCAGGATCAATCACTCCTCGCGCCACCAAGTCAACGTACTCTCCCTTGCTGGCATCAAAGCCGAAGTGATTATCCTTACTAGCCTGCACTCTCTCAATAGTAGTCACTCCTTCAAAGCCAGCATTGTCAGAAATGGTCTTGCATGGAATAGTTATGGCTTTCTTTATTATTTTTATGCCTAAGTCCTGTTCTGAGTTAGCACCCTTGAGAGTATCCAGTACGCGACCGGCGTAGATGAGAGCACAGCCCCCTCCCACTACTATTCCTTATTCAATGGCTGCTTTTGTGGCGCAAATGGCATCTTGCACTCTGTCCTTGACTTAGCCGACTTACACTTAGGACGCTCCTCCTACCTTGAAGATTCCCACTCCTCCTGACAACTTAGAAAGCCTTTCCTGCAGTTTTTCCTTGTCATAAGTGCTAGTGGTGTTCTCGATGCGTTCTTTAATCTGAATGATTCTTTCCTGGAGAGCACTCCTACATACACCCACAAATACTTGTCGCCGCTGCCCTGTAGCAGCACAGTGTCCTCCTTGGTGATTTCGATCTTGCCCGCAGTGCCCAGAATGGACTCATCGCTATCTTCGAAGGTCACACCTACTTCTTCCGAAATGACAGTTGCTCCAGTGATGCAAGCGATGTCGTTAAGGATGGCCTTACGATTGTCTCCGAAGGAAGGAGCCTTGACTGCGGCCACGCTAATGCTGTTCTGAATACGGTTGAGTATAAGGCTAGCCAGTGGTTCGCTCTCTACGTCCTCAGCGATGATCAAGAGAGGTCTTTTCCTCTGGACGGCCACCTACAAGTACTTGAGGATTTGGTTGAAGTTGGTCACTTTGTGCTCAGAAATAAGGATCAAGGGTTTTTCGAACTATATTTTCTGTGTTTTCTGGTTATTGATGAAGTAAGGCGAAATATAGCCACGATCGAACCTCAGTCCCTACACGAACTCAATCTCATGCTTGAGAGTCTTGCTTTGCCCAATCGTAATCACTCCAGCATGGCCCACCTTCTCAATCAGCTCTGCCAGCAACTGCCCGATCTGCTAGTCCCCGTTAGCCGAAATCGTAGCCACATTTTTTATCTGCTTGCTGTCCCTCACTGGAATGGAAATCCTCCTGAGCTAGGCCACAATAGCTTCCACTGCGGCGTCTATCCCCTTCTTCATCTCGCTCAGATTCACCCCAATCTCCACTTTCTTCAAGGCTTCTCGGAAAATGGCTCTGGCAAGCACTGTGGCAGTAGTGGTCCCATCTCCAGCCTCGTCGTTGGTCTTATTGGCAACCGATTTGACCAGACTGGCACCCATATTGGCGAACCTGTCGGAGAACTCTATGGCTTTAGCCACGGTGACTCCGTCCTTGGTGATTTTGACTGGTCCGAAGCCCTGATCGATGAGTACGTTGCGGCCGTTGGGTCCAAGGGTGACCTGGACGGCGTTGGCGAGTTGGTCGCAGCCTTAGAGCATGCGGTTGCGGGCTTAGTTGCCGAAGAGGAGTTCTTTGGCTGCGAAGTGGAACTTGAGGGATTGAGCAAGCTGTTTGGCAATACGGTTGGCCTGGATCTGCATGATATAATTTTAATTCTGATTTCAACAATCAAACTTCACTCACTAATAATAATAAAGCCTATTCTAGTGTATTCTGGAAGAATGGGTAAAAAGAAGTTAATTGACTAGTTTAATAAAATATAAACCAATTCATTTCTGTTTGACTAGTTTAATTAAAATACAAACCACTTCATTTATGACCTTTCGTAGCATCAACTCTCTAGCCTACCTTTTACTAGGCAAGACGCCCCGCTCTAAGTTTGGGATTATGATCCATCTCAGTTTCGTTACTGTTATCTCCACGCTTCCATCCCCCCTAGTGCTTTCTGCCCTGCAATTAACCTCCATCTTTTATCTTCTACCAGCAACTTTGCTACAATCTCTTTTCCGCAAAGCTTTTATTTAAGGGTCTCTCATATTAGCACAAATTCTTCTTTTTTTAACGTTAAATTTCTTGCTTTGTCCTTCCTATTTAAACTTACTCGTCTTTTCTGCTCAGCGCTTTTCCAAATGCCCTTCTATTTGAGTGTTATTTGTTTTATAATATTGCTGTTAGTCTTTTGCCTTCGATCCTTGCTAGTTTGCGTCTGGCTACTCCGACTGTGGCATGGGAAAGCGCATGTTGTCGAGGTCTGCCCCTGTATTTGCTGTTTGTGTCATCGCTTAGAGTCTGTAGCTCTAGGAGAGGACTACGTAGATTGAGGGCTTCGATGTCTCCGCCCATCGAAGCATAGATGTTTTTAAACCTGGCTATTTTTACATTACGGAGGCAGCGACTACAGGAACAGATGCCTAGGCAGAAGGGGCAGTAGCTGTTTTACTGAATGTGGTCGTGAGGGTAATATTCCTTGAGACAGCTGAAGCAGTACTTCCGTCCACAAACATATTAGTCATCTTTTTAAGGCTACATGTACGAATTTTGGAGTAGCTGGTCATACAGTTTCTTTGTCGACCCACGAAACGCTGCGAAAACCTATTCCTTTGGCTAGACAACTAGCAGTCTTAAGTCAAATTAGGGTCGAAGGCTGCCTCCTGGCTCATCTTGGGTAGTGCCTGCTTGTCTGAGCTGAACTTACAGTCAAAGAGTAGGTTTTCTGGTAGCAGCAACTTGCAATGATGACACATATGAAAGCCATTCATTTGGACTGGAGGGGACAAACTGGCTGCTTTTCTCATCATTTGCAGCATGCTCTTACCCTTGAACCTGGCAGTAAGTCCCATTCGGTCGCGCATCATTTATTGGAAACCCACAAACTAAGTCAGAGCAGAGGTACGTTGTGGCAGACGAAGGAGTAGGGTGACTTGGCTGCCGTTCTATTAAACTGCAGCAGTGATATCTACCTCTTTTAGTTCAAACTAGTTAGCTCTCTCTCACTCACGAAACAAATCTTCATGTTCATCGCCTTCTCAAAACCAATCTGGAAAACAAACTTCTCTTTCGACTACTCATTCTCCACCCTCCGCAGTTCTTAAACTGTTTTGGTCTCATGTAATTCCCTTGGCATTTATTGGCAATTAACTACTTTTGGCGTTTGTTGGCATGCCACTATCTTGGACACTGACTCTGCGATCTGTTTGTGCTCAAGCTGGCAGATTAAAAACTAGAGACAAACAAGGTCGTAGGGCTGCCCTATCTCAGTCTGCTCCAAGTGTTTTTGCTCCTTTTCAACCATCTCTGCTAGCAGCTCAAGTATGGGCTGAGTTTATCGCTAGTTGTGTTCTAGCTGAGCCTGTAGCTGGGCTATTTCGTAGTCTATCGCCTGTGTGGGTTTTTGCAGAGAGGCGATCTCAGTGATGAGCTGTGAGAGTTCAGTGTGGTCTGCTGCTAGAAGCTGGTTGATTATTGTTTTTGATTTAATTGTGCGGCGTTGTTTTCTATTCTACTTTAGCTTGCTGTTTATAACTTTAGACCTCTTTCCTTTGTCTCCCACCCTTTCGAGGCCTGCTTACTGCCCCTTAATCTTGGCATAAACATGCTTCAGCCACTCTCGTGCATCTCCTTGACTCCCCCCGTCTTTCTATATCTTCTGCAGAGTCTGCCACCCTAGCACTGATAGCAGGTCTTGTTGAAATGCCCGATCAATAGCCAAAAGAGTCACTAAACTGTTTTCCTACTACTCATCTTTGATTCTGCATGTTCTTAGCAGTTGCTAGGCATATTTAATTCGTTTGAGCTCCTCATCCTATATTTTTTTAAAGTAATGGGCGTACACGTGGTGCCAGAGCTGCCTTAGCTGCCCTTCTTCAGAGTTGTTGCTGGAGTTGGTGAGCTGGTAAGAAACTCGGAAGTGGGTGCTGCATAGTAAAGAGCATGAAGAAAGAATCGGCAGGCGATCCGCAAGACGAGTACCTGAGCAAGTCGTCCCGAAAATGGAAGTTACAGTCCTTGGAGTCCACTCTGAGCAGTTTCTAGAGATAGACTACACTCTAGGCCTATCTTTTGGCCCTGCTTTGGTGGCTGCTCATTAAATAAAATAGGTTGGAGAAGAACCCGCCTTAGCATCGAAAAGCATAGCTTGCCCATAAAAACGATAGTTACGCACATACTATCAAAATGTCAGCTTGCTCATAAAAACAACTTCAATTTTGAAGATTCAAAAGATATGCTTTCAAAGAGAGAAAGACAAAAATTTATTAAAATAAAAAGATGGCTTTTAATTTGCAAATATGAGTTGTGCAACATACAAAATGTCCAAATACGCTTATACGCCTGGAGACACTAAAAAACCATTAAGAACAGTTGCGATCATATATAAAGCTTGTTTTTTGTTTTATTTTATACCTAGTAATTAAGGAGCTAGATTCATAGCTTACAGCCATCAGTTCGTAGCATCACAGCTACAACTTCACCTTGCCGTTTGAACTCACAAAGGTCGGAGTCTACTCGATCATCACTCCTCCCTCCTCGTCCAGCCGCAGCTTGTCTCCAGGCTTAAAAGCAGGCAGACCCTTGTAGGGACATGTGCCACACCTGAAGGAGTCTCCCAGGAAGCACTTTCCGCAGCCGGAGACTCCCTTGCCATCGTTGACAGCTTGCACCAGTTGCTGCTTGGTGAGGGCAGGCCTAGCTTTTAACAAAACTACTCTTCTTTGTCCTTGCGGCCACAATTGCAGTTGGCGCAAGCTTTGGGTTTGGTTTCGCATTTCTAAGCCGTCTACTTCTGTATTTTCAGGTTTTCCCCCTCCATAAGCTCATCCTCGTCCACCTAGTCCTCCTCAGTGGAATGGAAACCAATAGCCAGCTTATCTTTTTGAGAGTGACTAGTTTGGGGTTTAGTTCTCAAAAAAGCACTACCTTAAAGGGCTTAATGGAGCCCTAGTTTGAGCAGGAGTGGTTTGAGCTGTTTGTTTTCTTGGCCCTATATGCAAACCTTGCCCTGAATTGTGACTGATTTACTGTTGGTTTAAGAATTCTGGTGAGCTGAATGAGAAACTTGAGGTCTTGAAGTGCCACTTGAGCTGGTTCGTGCAGAGCGACAGTTTGGAAATACTAAGAACGGAGTAGTGGCAGCATGTTGTTGGCCTCGGAGTAGGTAAAAACGCATGTATTCGGTTGCTGGTGTTGGGGTTAGGAGTTGCTTATGCGAATGTTGTTCATTTATTATGGCTAAACTACACGCCCATAATCACCTTTACTACACGCCCAAATCAACTTAAACTACACGCCCAAATCAACTTAAACTACACGCCCAAATCAACTTAAACTACACGCCCGTATTAAGTTAAGGTCAAACTAAATCCAGTGTATATGTGTATTAGCTATTTTAAACTCGAGTTTATCCCAAAGAGTATAGAAAAGCAACGGAATCAGACATTTGTTAAAGGGATTATAAGCCAACATCATCTATTGAGCAACGAAGACATATCAATGGTTCATAAGATTATATTGGCGATCAGTCTTCAGCTGTAGATACGTTTTGACTTCAGCAGAAGGGCCTAGTAGCTATCAAAAATGTCCTGCTTTTCCTGCGCCCGTCTCTGAATCGACGACAACTGGCTCTTTATTTCGTTTTCACTGAATGAGCCTGTCGCCTACAGAGAGCTACGATTCTCCTCGTAGGCCTTGTTGATCCGCTTTATCTCCAGCGACAGCTTTTCTTTCTGCTCGCCGATCCACCCCTCCAGAGAGTGCAGTTCCTCCCTTAAGATTTCCGATGAGGCATCTTCGATCTTCTGGCTGACTCTTTCCCTCCTGTCAGTGAGTTCCTGGCTGGCTGAGCTTCCCTCTACGTCTGCCTTGATGTAGAGCACTTCCTTGGTGAGTCCGCTATACTTATCGAGTCTCTATCTGAAGGACTCGCTGAATATTTCTTCAGAGGGAGCTTCTGGCTGCTGTGATTGATGAGAGACGGCTTGGTGGGGCTAGTCCTGTTTGAGTATTTTCTTGGTCTTTTTGGGAGGCATAGGCTAAGTAAATGATATAAGGCACACTCATTCAAATCAAATAAACCTCCAAAACTTAATCGATTCTAAATGCACCCATATAGTTCATTATAAACAAGTCATCACAATATATCTTTATTCTGCCATTACAATATATATCCACACTATCTTCACAATATAAATCCACAATATCTTCGCAATATATATCGACACTATAGGCTGATTTCGATGATTAGTCGAGCTTAAATAATATTATCGCGACTATCCTGCTTATCATTTTAGTGTAAGCTATTAATATTGCAACCATACATTTTAGCGTAAGCTATTAATATTGCAACCATAGTGTTTTATTTAGGTCTAAATCAGCATTATTAGACTATCATGTTTATTGTACTCCATCACACAATCACCATGTCTTGCTAGGTACCCTGATGGCTACCATCACTATTAGTTCGCATCTGGCTGCGATCACTAATCGATGGCAGCTTAGGAGTGTGACTTGTACTTTAGGTCTTCCCCTTCACCAGTTTGCGCAAACGCCTTGCACTTTAGTCGCTGCTCATCTTGCTCCTCGACTACCGTTCAATCATCACCGACTCAAGCCTGCTGAGCTACTCAAGCTGCCTTGACCGCTACTACTGCACCCGGCTCACCTGCATGGCATCCTCTGCATCTCGTTTTCTGATCTACTCGATTTTCGACTAATTGAAGCGACTCACGTTTTGTTTTTGTTTGCTTTCGTACTACCGAACCTCTTCCTGCCTCCTGCGTTTCAACACCAGCTCCTACTGCCTATTTAGTAAAACAGTTTTTTATATGTCTTTTAGCAGCTGTTTTGCGTTTTTGTAGTCCTGGCTCGAACTGTTTCTGAGCACTTCCTGAGCGTTAGCTAAGTTAACCTTATGTTCGAGTCTTTCGTGGCGTGCCCTAGTCTGATTGCAAGCGATCTTTTCGAGCATGTGCTTCAAGTGCTAAGCTTTGTCCATTTTGCTCTGCTCAAGCTACAACTGCATCTGTCGATGAAACTAGTATCTCTGCGAGTTCAGAATCGCCCGATTTTAGTTCCTCTCTTCCCGAATCTGCAGGAAAGAAAGTCTGCCTTTAAGCATTTCCTTGCGGTCGTTGAACTGTTTGAGTTTCCTGAGGGCGTTGGAGCTGGTTTGCAGCTACTCGGGAACCTGGATGGCAGAAGGAGACTTGGTTATTGGTTTGCTTTAGCTGTGGAAGTGGGCCTGCCTGTGAGAGTTGCCCAACTCGACCTCTTGTTCGTGAATGTACTTAATCATATTTATTGTTGCCCATTCTAAATCATATTAATGATTTCCATACTAAATCAATTAAATATTTCCTCGACTAAAACTTATCTACTAAGCCCCTTGAAACTATCAGTAGAAGTCGAAAACAATATAGCTAAGCCACTGCAACCAAATAAATATATAATTTAATTTATAAAATGATCATAAGAGAATAAACATAATCATTGTCCAACTTTCGACTTCTCCTTTGAACAGTTAGATTGTTCGAGAACTGAAATTGTTTAGCGTCTATTTTTGGGTTTAGGGAAAAGCACCTTAGCGTCAAGACGGAACTGATTTTTAAGCAAACTTAAAAGAGGTTCTTTTAAGTTGTGCCTTCTTGTTATATGTTTCTAAGAATCCAGCCTATAGCTTCCGTAAACACTTTTGACCCTCTCCCACCTTCTTTTCTACTTCTCGTGGTTGTTTCTCAGCTGCTCGTCTAGCTTCGAGTACTTTGAGTGTCGCATCAAACTGTTAGCCCTTTTGCTTTTGTTCTCTCTCTACATACTCGGTAAAGCCACCTTACTCTTGGCTTCAAATCTTGTGCCATTTTATAGTTTTTGTATAGCCAGCTGGCTCTAGAGTTTATTATTACTGGGAAAGAGTTAGATCTGAGTCTGGGAGTGGTGTTTTCTGCCATAGGTGGATATGTTTTGGTTGCGGAGGACGAGATCGTGCTACCGCCTAGTGAGTTCTTGCTGCTGGTGGAATTATGCAGCATTGTTTTTTATTCTTACATGCTGGTTGGTGAGATAAAAATGCTGTTGTGTAATATTTTTGATCTTCTCCAGACTATCTACTTTGTTGATGCTCGCCAGGCGCTTTTTATGTCGGCGATAATCGTCCTCGATCCTGTACAGTTACATAATTCGCATTTTTTATAATAAAAACTAAATAAAAAACTTTTTCTTTACTTTTATATTACTTTTGAGTTGTTTATGGCTGTCGTCCCTAAAGTTCATCGATCAAGAGCTTCAGATTAGATCCGACCTTTCGTGACTGTGTCGGTCTTAACCATTCCTTGTTTATAAATAGTTTAGAATCTAATTGTTATCAGTTTTCAAAGATGCTTCGAAGAACTAATCCCCCTCCTCTTCCCCCCTCTCGATAGCTCATCCCAAACCACATACAACAACGACATCTAGTTAGAAGTCCTCCCTCCATCATCAGCGAACTCACATCTCCAAACAATCGGCCTGTAAATGTGCGTTCTGGCAGTCTAGCTCATAGACCCAACTCCAAAGCCCCATCTTTAAGTAAGCCCAAAAAACAAGATGCACCAAAAACAACAAAATAACTGTATTCTTTATCTAATCACTATTTCTCAGGCACTGCGAGCCAGTTGAGAGCTCCCTAAAAAGATTTTCAGACAAGCAAGCTGGACAACGAATGCCTGTTCTCAGACGTGCTTCCCCATCCATCTGAATCGTCCTTGATGTCATGGGCAGACAGTCATCGCAACGTCAGCAAATTTGTATTTGAAGAGGACAGCACTTCCAATAGTCAGTAGTCTGAGCTGAGTGCCACTCGATCTCTCCAGTTCTCTAGCTAACATCAATTAAAATCAGTTCGTTTCGGATAAACCAACTAAGCTAGTGGCAACTCTTGCTTCAGAAAGAATTAAAAAGGGCGCAGTCCTTCGATTCTCAAGCTTACTAATCGCAACATCTTGGATAACTCGATGATCCACTCCCGAGATGTAACTAGTTATCCACATAGAAGTCCAGATAGAGGTCAAACTCAGTCAGGTCCCAAGCCTAAAAAAACAAAACAATCGTCAGTAGCAACATTAACAAAATCACCAAACAAAAATTCAAAGCTCTTCTCAGTCAGCTCCAGAATGGTCCTGAAGCGAGAGTGAATAGATTCACAGGGGCCACCTATGCTGCCTCCCGCTCCAAACTCAAGAGCAGCTTTAAATACCGAGACGAAATTTTTCCTCCAGTTTATTCCTCACTGTTTGCCATCAAAAGAAACCGTCCTAAAATTGGAGAGTAGCTGACTTGGCGACGAATCGGCTAGCTTTTTGGTGAGCGTGAGATCTCACTCGCTACTACTTGTCCAGAAGGCATGTTCATAACAAAATCAGACTACAGCTACGCCGAAGACTACTTTGTAGGAGCACTCAATGCACTAAGGGGTAGTCCAAAACTTCTAGAAAAGATTTTTTAAAAACAAAAGATTAATCCTTACGGCATATATCTTGTAAATATTTTTCAGGATAGCTCTTGGAAATATATTATAATAGACGATTATATACCGGTGCTTCAAAATAGTTAGGGTATTTTAGAGCCGGCGTTTATTACAGTCAAATGCTCTTCACCTGATGGAATAATAGACGTATGGCCCTATCTCTATGAGAAAGCTCTAGCCAATTACTATGCCCGTTATGAAGCGTTGCAATGCGGCAACATGCTCGACTTTGTCTAAGAAATCGCAGGCACTCCAAGCAAACAATTCACAATAGGCAAAGAACCCGATCTAAAATGGGAATAATAAACTTCAAATAAAGTTGAAGCTACCATGCAAGCTCTTTACAAAGACTTAAAATTAGGATAAACCCTTGTTATAGGAATGCTTTCTAATGACAAGAGATACGCACCTATAATATACGATCATCAAAGAGACACTCTCTCTTACCAAGATCCTAACAGCTGCTTCAAAAAACGTGATTTCATTTTTAAACATATAGCTGATCACTTTCAGACAATCTACCTTGTTGCCCCCTTCAAGTACCCCTCGACAGCTGCCATCGTCATAAAAAAACCAAAACGCAAAGTTGAACATGCTCTGGCGATGGGATAACTCAGGGCCGATCAACCATATTGTTTTCAAGTTCATATAGAGCAGTCTGCTTAGTACACTGTGTGCGTCAGACAAAGAGAAAATAGGCATTTCTACTTCAATGAGGATCTACAAGGCTACATTTGGAGAAGGGCCCTACTGGTGCAGAAATAGTATGATGATAACAGCTTTCGATGGATAGATGGGGAGTACTCTCAGAAAAAAAGCATCAAGTTTACTCACTTCCTATAGAAAGGTTCATACTTGCTCTTCGTCTAGCCATAATGGCAATCCAACTGCCAGCCAGAACTTATCGTTCAAATCAACGGTCCAGCATAGAGTGATCTCGAGCGCTATCACTATTCAGGCTCTTAACACATCATCTAGAAAGCCTGTATGGATCTTGCGCAGCGCTACGGCCAGCTCAATCAAATCAACAAATTTATTTGCTCCTACAATTATCTCAGTGAAAAAGTAGGATTAATCATTTAAAATATAGTCAACTAACGCTTCACAGGCTAAGTCTCAGTCATGAGATCCATTAAAGGTCTGAAGTGTGCCGTTTAAATATTACCTATGAATATGGAGTTCTACTAAAAAGTTACCACTAAAAGTCAATAATAAATATACAAGCTTAAAGAAGTCATCGAACTAGATATTTCCAAAGGAAGCCATTTTACTGTTGTATTAAAATTAAAAGGAGGCATCGATAAAAAGTTCTTTCGCTCGTTTGATTTTGGATGCTGAATGATATCTCACTATTTATAGCAAATTTGTCAAAATATAAATATAAACAGAAAATATCTGCCAAATTTGCTTCGTTTAAATTTATTCAAATGCAAATAGTTTTATTAACCATTAAAAAAATTAAAAAAAAAATCATAATTTCCTTTTTAAAAAATTTTTTTTTAAAAAATAAAAACAATTTTAAAAAATTCTCCGGGGGTTGGGGGTGGGGTTGGGGTTGGGGGTGGGGGTTGGGGTTGGGG